>Ga0163144_10013119_pt1 | contig 17329 bp, 11 predicted proteins | sample OliLak19BULKMAT1_FD_123175 | JGI IMG/M metagenome (GOLD analysis project Ga0163144, IMG submission 123175) | Freshwater microbial mat bacterial communities from Lake Vanda, McMurdo Dry Valleys, Antarctica - Oligotrophic Lake LV.19.BULKMAT1 | ecosystem: Environmental > Aquatic > Freshwater >...
CCAACGCCAACGCCGACGCCGACGCCGACGCCGACGCCGACGCCGACGCCGACGCCGACGCCGACGCCAACGCCGACGCCAACGCCGACGCCGACGCCAACGCCAACGCCAACGCCGACCGGCATCAGCAGCCTCTGCGAGGCCGGCTCCTTCATTGCAAAGTCGTCCGTTGTCCTTGGGCTCTCAATCGATACCGCTGACGGCGCGACTAATAGCATCGTTTCCGGCCTGACGGCTTTGGGCTACACCCCTCGCATTTACACCGATGCCGAAGTGGCATCTGGAGTTCTGGTCAGCGAAGGGCGCACGGTCCTCGTGATCTCCCGCAAAATCACTTTCAACCCGATTACGCAGGCCTACATCGACGGCGTGAAAAACTTTGTTGCGGCGGGCGGCTCATTGATCGGCGAGTACGACGGAGCGGCGCTCTTCTTCACGCAGTTCAGCGGCTCAAACAGCCTGATCGTCAACCTCACGCCTTCGCTTCAGCTCTTTACCGGCGACGTGACGGGTGGGGGTGCGCTTCTCCCAATCGCGAATTCAACGACAACAATTGTGGATACGTCGGACCCGATCATGGCGGGAGTTCCCGCGACTTTCTTGAACGGCGTCCGCGCGGCGTTTGCGATCACTGGCTTTAATAGTCAGTGGCTGCATACGTCAGCAACGTTCACATCCGTCGGCACTCTGGGCCTTGTTCCGGCGGGAACTTTCCCGGCTGTGATGTCCGGGCGATGCGGCGAAGGTCGAGTGGTCCTCTTCCCTCTCAATTATTTCCAAAGCTTGTCCGTCGCCCCGGTCAACGGGATGGTGAACAATGCGATTCGCTGGTCAGTCGGACTTTAGCTGCTCTGACCGCCGCGAGCGCGGCGCCCAAAATCACCGCGAAATCTCCCAGAGATTTCCAGGGATCCTGCGGGCCACCCGATCCGCCGCCACCACCGCCGAAATTTTTGATTTGCCCGCAGAAGAGGCCTCCAGCGAGCTCGAGCTCGGTACGAGTCTGCTGCTGGTAGGGAATAGATAACGCCGTCAAGCAAGGCGGGTTGGACGAGGCACTCGTGATCTCGACTCGGATTCTTAGAAAAGGGAATTCGTTCAAGCTCGAGATCGTCGCGGCCGTCGCGCTTCTCGAAAACGTGAACCCGTCAGATGAGCCTTCGTACGTCACACTGAGCGTCCCGGCGGCGGGAGCGGCGCCGCAGCCGAGAGTTTCGGTCGGAGCTCCGAACTCATAAAGGCTGTCGCTGAAGTCAAAGGCTTTGGAAACAATCGTGTAGGTTCCGGTCACGGGCGAACTGACCGGCCGCTGAGATAAAGAAGTTGCAGGTATGAGCGTAACGAACCCATGAACACCGGCGGCCGTGTCAATTCGGAGCGCGCCTTGTGAACCGGCACCACCCTCGGATATTCCGGCGCAACCGACGTTGGTGTTTGGGTCCCCGCCAGCGCCACCGGCATGCACGATCGGACCCGCACCGGCCGCGGTCTGTGCGGACTGAATCCAAATCGATCCTCCCGATCCGCCCCCGCCACCCCCGCCGCAATCCGGTGCCGTTCCGTTTTCGTTGCGGCCGCCTAGGCCTCCGCTTGACGTTACGGTTCCGGTGACGGTCACTGCACCTAGCGCAACCAATCGAATTGCGCCTCCGCCCGCGCCTCCACCTCCACCCCGGGCGCTGGGCGCGCCGTTGTAAGCACCGCCGCCTCCGCCGCCCGCGCCGCCGGAAAATGTCGTTTCAAAGGCTAGCCCACGAAGAGCGTAAGTGACTCCAGGAGTGCAGACACCGCCGTTCGTACCCGGGACTCCGCCGACAATACCGGGGCTCGCGTTCGTGCCGGTCGCATCGACACCATTGCACCCGCCTCCTCCGCCTTCTTCGGTGGCAGTTCCGTTCTGACAGGTTCCGATGCCGCCTCCCCGCGGAACGCCTGCGGCCGAAGGCAATCCAACCACGGCTGCCGTCCCTTGCGCGCAGGCCGGAACCCCCGGGAGTCCGCCGTTTCCTCCGCCGAATGCTCCCGCAAGACCTGCTCCGCCCAGCGGGGCAGCCCCGGCCGAGTTGGCCGCGCCCGGCGCCCCGTTCAGATCTACGGCTCCCGCAATCGTGATCGCCCCAAGGCTTCGAATCACGAGAGGTTGCGAACCGGTGACTGTCAGTGTGAAGGGCCCGTTCAACGAGAAGCTCGAAAATGAATAATCCGCCTGGACGTCCGTATTGAAAATGACGGAACCCGCGCCGACCGTAATTCCCGCTGTAGAGTTGCTCGGACCGTCGTTGAACGAACCATTCGATCCATCACCGAACGAAATCATGTTGATGACGACGCCCGCCGGCGCGAGCGGCGCTTGCAGCCGACCCGATGCCACATTCCACAGTCCGGGCGTAGCTGCACTCGAAGCCACCGCATCGTAAAACCGCGCAAAAGTTTGCGGATCGGAAAAATCAACGATCAGATCCGACGCGAGCGCCTGCGCGAAGGGAGTCGCGAATAAAATGAGGGCCGTTAGAACTTGCAACGCACGACCGGCCCGGCCGAGAGACCCCAACTTTGCACCCAGGTCCCGACCGGTTCGCTCCAATGCAATGCGGAAGCTTCCGCCGTCAAGCGAAGCGAAACTTTCGCGTTGTCGAATGTGAAGACGTTCAGTTCTCTCCATGCGGATAGGATGGCTCCGGCGTAACCCGAGCCCGCGAGACCGCTCACGGGTAGTTCGAGAATCGCTCCGAGCTCCGGCCTTTCTTCCCCGGTATAGTTTCGCACGAGGAGAATCGCCGGTCCAAGCCCGGAACCGCCTCGCGTGCCTAGTGTTTGCGGGCCCGTTTTGATCCAGCGCGTGCGCCAACCGAGCGACGCTCCCACGAAAACACTGCGTTCACGGGCAAGAATTGCCGAGCGTAAAAGCATGCCATCAAGGGCGAATCCGGCAAGTTTAGGTTGAGCGAGAGTCGGCTGGTCGAGCGTCTTTTTATACGTCGCCGCGCTCAGGTTCACGTAAGTCATCCAATCGCGATAGTGGGTGCTGAAGCTCGCGTGTTGGGACAGGTACGGCGCCACCCTTACCGTGCGCATCGCCGGATCGGTGGTGGATTGTTTGGTGCCGCGAAACGCGAGGTCCATCGTACCGAGTATCCGGAGCAGGTGACGGGGGCTCACCGACTTGACGGTTTCCGCGGGCGCGGCGGGCCCGACCTCGATTGATGGCGAAGACACCGGAGGCTTTGGTGGCACGGCTGACTTCGCGGTCGTGCGAAGTTCCGCCGGGATGAGCATCGGCGCGACTCCTGAAAACGCTCCCGATTTGCCGTCCTTGCCGACGGTCGCGACGCGATAAAAAACCCGGCCCTTCGTATTCTCCATCCCCGGCCGATACGACCAAAGATACTGCGACTCCGTCACGGTCTCGTCGATGAGTAATTCCGTAAACGTATTTTTCCTGGAAATCTGAAGCCGATAGGCGGACGCACCCGTGACCGCTTCCCAACGAAGTTTGATATTCGTGCTCAAATCATCGGCGTGCGCGGCGGGGAGCAGATCCAGGAAAGCGGCGGCGATCCGAACCGCAGCAGACCGATCTCGATTCTGCGATTTTTTTTCGATCTCCGGTTCCTGAAGCTTCGGAGGCGGAGGCGGCGAATAGTCCTTGGGCCTTTCAACGACGGGTGGCGGAGTGATCACCGTAAATCTTCTGGCCGCGCTCCAGCGTCCCGCGACCCCGCCGGGAAACCGCGCGCGTACCTGCCACTTCCATTCGCCGAGCGGGAGATCGGGGATGCGCGCGAAGAGACGCGACGTCTGAGTCTGCTTGGACTCGTCGGCGCTCGCGGTATTTCGTGTCGAAGTGACCTGAATCTCGTAGTTTTCCGCGTCTTTTACCGCGCTCCAGGCGAAATCGATGGGCAAGCCGGCGCGCGCGACCGAAGCGTTCGAAGGCAGCAGGGGCGCCGGCCGCGGATCGGGCTCGAGCATGAAAGTTTCGGTCGGACTCATCAACTGCTTGCTGAGCGCGCGCACTCTCCAGTACCAGCGCACGGTTGCGTCGGTCGGCGGCAGAAAAAATGACGCTCGAGCATTCTCCAAAGGCGGATAAGTCGCGTTGATCATTTTTTTCCGCGTGTCGCGAATGAACTCCGGGTCCGTGCTGACCTCGATCTCTTGCGGACTGTCGGCGATCTGGTTGACGTCGATGCTCCATTCGAAAACAAATTCGGAGGTCGGCTTGAGCGGATCCCCCCCGCGCGGTGAACGCAGATGAAACGCGTTTCGGCGGGCGACCGGAACATCGGCGGATCCCAGCCGCGCGATCTCCACTGTCTCGCCAAGGTTCGCGATGGAGGGCTTCGCATCGCCCGCGATCACTGAGGCTTCACCTTTATGGATGAAGAGCTTGGCCCCTCCGATCGACTCCGGGGTCATGGTAACCGTGAACTCGGAGCCCGGCTTCGAAATGATTTGAGAGTTCCCCGCCGTGATCACGAGCTCCGGCCCTTTTTTTAAATCCGCGATCGCCCGTCGCTTCTGAACGGAGCCCCGCAACAGATTAATGAAAATCCGGGCGTTGCCCGGAGGCCGCGTGATCTGGATGAGAGAATTCTCTTCCACGACCAACCCGGTGCCGTCGAGGAACGCGACGTCCGCGCGCGAATCCTCAAGCGTCAGGAGAGATTGCTTGTCGAGCAGCGGCTCGCCCGAGTTCGCGGTACTCCAAATCAACTCCCCCGCATTTTGAATTCGGATCGAATTGCGTCCGGTAACGAGCTCCGCGATCGGCAAGGCCGAGGCGTCCGCGTCCGGATGCGCTTGGCGCGCGGGAGCGAACGGATCCGTCCTCAAGATGAGCCAGATCTGAAATCCCAGCAGCACCCAGAGCAGGGGTCCCGCAAGTCGCCACTTTATCGTTTGAGCTTCCGTCGCCATTCGCTGAGTATCAATTTATGGCTTCCAAGGTGAAATATCCAATTCGCCTCAAGCTGATTGGATTTATGGTGGTGGTTACGGTCGTTTCGACGGTGACCTACCTGGCACTCGCTTATTCTTTGTTCTACGAAGACAAGAAATCGCTTGTGATGGAACTGAACGCTTCATCCGTCAAAACATTGGCGGCCGAGGTCGAAGCCACTCTCGATAAGTACATCGATAAGTTGAAACTACTGACGCAAGGGCATCAGAACGCGGAATGGACGAAATCCGTCTTTGAGGCCGAGCCGGATTTGATCTCTTACGAACTTTACCGCCAGTCGTCGGAAAATGGCGAATGGAAGGTCTCCTCGAGTACGCGAAACGCCGACTATCTAAAGATGTACGGCCTGGACCCCGCCGGTGTCGACCGACTTCGCGAACTGGTCCCCGTACCGTTCGCCCGCGCGATCGCGCAAGGCGCCGTGATCCGAAATTCCACGGTGCCCGGTGGCGCGCCGATTTTAACTTTAGCCGTACAAGTGAATATTGCGGGAGACCATGCGCCCTTCGTCGCCGTGATCGACCTCCGACTGGATCACCTGCTCAAACGCGTGGCCCGTGAAGGCATTGCGACCCTTTACATCGTTGATGAAGAAGGCCGCGTCGTCGCGCACCCGGATATGGACGTCGTGCAGGCGCGTTCTCAGCTCGGCGAGATTGAACTGGTACGCGAAGCCGTCGATTCCCGCGCCGGCATGAAAACCAAGTCCTTCGAATACAAAGGCGCGAAGTATCTAGGCGCCTATGCCGGCGTCGGCATCGGGGGTGCATCGGTCATTTCGCAAGTCGCCGAATCCGAGGCTTTTCGGGCGATGCGACGTCTGATCGAGAAGTCGCTGCTTTTCGCGACTCTCATCATCACGATCTCGATCATTCTGTCGCGCGCGATCTCCCGCAATCTAGTCGCGCCGATCGAAAAGCTTTTACGCGCGACCGCTCGAATGGCCCGCTGGGAGTTCGTGGAGCCGATCAACGTCAAAACTCGGGACGAAATATCGCTCCTGGCCCGGGCCTTCAATGCGATGGCGATGGATCTGCAGCGCCAGCACAAAGAACTGAAATCCTCCAATGAAGAACTCGAGCGCAAAGTTCGCGAGCGGACCGCGCTCCTGGAGGAAGAAAAGCGACGGGCTTCGGAGTCGCAGGACTCGCTCCTGCGCACAACGCAGCTGGCGTCACTAGGCGAACTCGCCGGGTCGGCTGCCCACGAAGTTTTGAACCCCATCAACAACATCAATCTCAAAATCGAAAAACTGCGGACACAGGATCACGCCGACCGCCTGGAGGATCTCACGCTCTCGCAGGAAATCCTCGCGAGCTGGGACGCGGCTTACCGCAACGGGGGTCTGGACAAACTCAAAGCCGAACTCGAAAAAAAATCCGAAGACGACCGACCCCTGGCCGAAGAGGATCTCGAAAATCTGATTTCCATCACCGCCGACGAGTTGAAGCGCCTTCAAGAACAGAAGGAAACTTTTGAATTCATCACTAAAGAAATCTCGCGAGTCACCCGGATCGTGAACAATATGCGCTCCCTGTCGCGAGTGGGCGGCGAACGGCGCGCCGTAGACATCCATCAGGCGCTGGACGACACGATCTCCGCGCTCACCGATTTCGCGGCGGAGAAAAAAGTCGAACTCATCAAAGAGTACAGCGGGGATTCCCGCGATCAGTACCTGGTCACCGCCGATACTGACGAACTAGTTCAGGTCTTTTCGAACGTTATTCGTAATGCCGCGTACGCCGTCATCAGCGCGGGTCGTCGCGCCGGGAGCATTCGAATACGCACCGAACGGGCGGGCGACCGCGTGCTCGTCCGAATCGTCGACAACGGCACCGGCATCGCGGAAGAACACCTCGGCCGGATTTTCGAACCTGACTTCACGACCAAGTCTCTGGAAGACGGTACGGGGCTCGGCCTCAGCATCAGCCGCCGCATCGCACGCGCTTTCGGTGGCGATATCGAAGTCGAGGCGACTCGAAAAGACGAAGGCACGACGTTCCTGATCTGGTTTCCGGCGCAAGAAGTCGCATGAGCCCGATGGAGGAAAACCTCACGATCCTCATCGTTGATGACGAACCCGAGACCCTCAAGGGGTACGCTGACTTTCTAAGCGCCAAAGAGTCGAGTGCCCGGAGATCGTCTCGTCGAACAGCAGCTACCGAAGAGCGATCCGTCTTCTCTCCGAACGAAACTTATCGCCTCCTGACCGCCTCCACCGGAGAACGCGCCGTCGAGATCGCTTTTGAGGAAGGGCAGGCGGGCCGCCGAATCGCAGCCGGATTTTTCGACGTCAAGTTGGGCGAGGGAATGGACGGGATCGCGACCATTCAGAAAATTCGCGAGCTCGATCCTGGAATTCATTGCGTGATCGTTACTGCGTATCAGGATCGGTCGGTAGAGGAAATCCACAAGCTCTTCGGCGATTCCTACAAAGATTGCTGGGACTACCTGAATAAGCCATTCACCCAGGGCGAAATCGTTCAAAAAGCGCGGCAGATGACCGGCGCTTGGAACAAGCGCGAACGAATCGCCCATCTCAATCAGCAGCTTGTGAAGTCCGAGCGATTGGCCGCGATCGGCCAAGTCGCGCGCGGCGTCGGGCATGAATTCGGAAATATTCTCCTCCGGATCATGGGAAAGACGGATCTCGCCCTCATGGCCAAGGAAGTGGGCCCCATCCATGAACATCTCAAAGTCGCGATGATGGCCTGCGAACGAGCGGCGGTTATCGTGCGTAATCTCCAGACGTTTTCGCGGCCCGAGCAGAGCTTTCAGCTGCGAAAACTTTCCGATTCGCTCGACGAGTCGCTTTCACTCGTCCAGCACGAGATGGTGAAAAATTCCATCACTCACGAAAAAACCTACACCTCCACTCGTCGAGTTCGCGTGGATATGGTGGGTATCGGTCAGGTCTTTTTGAATCTTCTCATCAATGCCGTGCAAGCGATGCCTAGAGGCGGGAAGATCACGGTTGGGACCCAAGACGAGGCCTGGACGGATGGACGTGACGGGGTCGGAGCCTGGGTCTTCGATTCTGGCACCGGGATTTCCGAGGAAATACTGCCGCGGATTTTCGATTACGCGTTTTCAACCAAAGGCGATCAAGGCAGCGGTCTCGGACTCGCGATTTCGAAGGAGATCGTCGAAGCTCACGGCGGCAAGATCACCGTGAAAACCCTATCCGGCAAAGGCACGGAGTTCCGGGTTTGGATCCCCGTTGTGAAAGGGTCGACATGAGCGATCGATCTCTTCACGTACTCCTGGTCGACGATGACGAGGCCAGTCGTAGTACGATTTGCGAGTATCTGAAGTCGCTCGGTTACGAAAAAGTTACGCAGGCAAAGGATGGAGCTGAGGCCGCCCTTATCCTTGACCGCGATCCCACGGTCGGTTTCGTGATCTCCGACTGGGAGATGCCAACGATGAGCGGAATTGCACTTCTGCAGCGCGTCCGCGCCTCACCGACCCGCTCCAATATCCCCTTCCTGATCGTGACCAGCCCAATCTCCGCGGAGGCCGAAAAAGTCATGCTCGCCGCGGAAAGTTACGTCGACTCCTACATCATCAAACCTTTCCGCTCGCAGGTACTTGAAGAAAAGATCGATTCGATCCTCAAGAAGTCCGCTCACGGCCCGCAAAAGCGAGTCGTTGTCGTCGACGACGACAGCGATTCTCGCAGCATGATCGTCGATTATTTGCGCGCGCTCGGCTTCAAAGACATTGCCGAATGCACGAATGGGCAGCAGGCGCTCAGTCTCTTGCTCAATGAACCCAAGGAAATCGGTCTGATCATCTCGGACTGGGAAATGCCGACGATGAGCGGCATCGAACTCCTCCGGGCTTGCAAGGCTTCGCCGCTCCTCGAAGACGTGCCGTTCTTGATGGTGACGAGTCAGGGTTCGATGGAACGTCTTAAGATAGTATTGGCTGCCCGCTCGCAAGTTGATCATTATCTCCTCAAGCCGTTTCAGCTCGTCGACCTCAAAGGCAGAATCGACGCGCTCCTGAACCGCGCACGGACGCGCCGGGAAGTGTTGACCCACTTGGAGGCGGCCACCAATGATTTTGAGCACGGTCGTTACGAAAGCGCGCAGCGCCGTTACGATCTGATTCTCACCCTCGATGCGGAAAATGACGCCGCCCTGAGAGGGATGGGTGAAACGCTTCTCAAAGTTAAAGGCGTGGAATCGGCCCTTCCGTTTTTGAAAAAGGCAATCGAAGTCAATCCCTTCCACGTTCGAGGATATTTGCGTCTCAGTCAGGCTTACGAACAAAGCGGTTTGCCCGACCGGGCGATTGCACTTCTTCAGAGTGCGATCGCCCAGATCAGCTTTTCATCGGAACTGCATTTTCACCTCGGGCGCCTGTACAATCGAAAAGGCCAGGTGAGTCTGGCTAAAGTGCAGTTCGAGAAGACGCTCGAGATTCAGCTGGATCATCAAGAGGCCCGCTTGATGATCGCGATGCTCAAAGGCAGCAAAGACAAGGATTAGAAAACCCATGGATCTCAAAGGTAAACGTGTTTTGCTGATCGATGACGATAAGGAGAACCTCGAACTCCTGATGGAATTTCTGTCGCGCGAAGGGCATACGATCACGACCGCGGGTGATGGCGCGACCGCACTTCATCGTGCCAAGGCCTGGAAGCCGCACTTGATTCTCCTCGATGTCACGCTCCCTACGGGCTCAGGCATCGACTTGATTCCCAAGCTGCGTGCGAACGCCGCTGAAGAATACGCGCCAATCATGTTGGTCTCGTCAAATATGGCGATGGAGGACGTCAATCGCGGACTCGACGCCGGCGCCGACGATTACCTCACCAAGCCTTTTCGGCCTCAGGAACTCGCAGCGCGCGTACGCGCGATGCTACGGATGAAGGAGCTTCAGGACGCGCTCCGGCGCGCGAACCACCGCATCGACGAGCTCAGTAGCAATGACGACCTCACGGGGCTTCTCAACCTACGCGCACTTCAGCGCCGCGGGGACGAAGAAGTTCTTCGCTGCCGCCGATTTCGAAAACCGGTGTCCGCTCTACTGATCAACGTCGATCAGTTCTCGATTCTGAATGCGACCCACGGGTTTCAGTTTGGCAGCCAGATTCTTCGACTCATCGCCGGTACTCTCAAGCAATGTGTTCGTTCCATGGATCTGGTCGGACGCGTCGGTGCGGACGAATACATGATCGTGTTGCCGGAGACGGATCTTTCGGGCGCGGAATTCGTTGCTGAAAGAATTCGGGAAGCCGTCGAAAAAGCGGAATACAAAGCCGAGAAGCACACGGCGAAGGTCACTGCCTGCCTGGGGGTATCCGGATTTCCTGCCGAAAGGGCCGAGGGTGATTTCGGCGAACTCTACCGAAACGCGAACGAGGCGCTCCGGTCAGGCAAGGCCGGTGGCCCGAACCGGGTCGAGATTTATTCGTTCGTTTAGCCTGTCGCTACAATTATATAGCGATATTGACGCATCGCGCAGTTTTAAGGTACATTAGCCGACACGCACTGATTTCGGGGGGTACCGCTTTGTTTCGCATCTTGATGACCGTCATAACTCTTAGCGCCGGTCTGGCCACGCAAGTGATAGCCGGCGAAACTCGTTTTGAAATCGACCCTCGAGCGGATCTGACCGCGTTGGGTCAATCCGGTGAAATCCAGGTTACCGTCAGCCGACAAGGCGCGTTTTACCATTCCGACGCTTCGGCAGTGCTCACGGTGGATATCGACAGGCTGAGCGCTGCCTCGCTGGACTATGGCAACTACGTACAAATGCGAATGCCCAACCTTCGCGAAAGTGTAATCGTGAAATCCGAAGCCAATCGACGCTGGATTTGGACGTACATGGAGGGCATCGGCTCTACCTCACAACATTATTTGGAGGCGCGAATTCACGAATCGCTCAGCGATTCCGCCGGGTCACGCGGTATCGATTGGATGCTTTACCGGATTGGACCGCGCTCCGGCCCCGAGTTCAATCGCGTCGATCAGCCGGCCTTCAATCGCCTCGACGGCTCCTGGTACATGCGGCCGCTTGGGAACGGAAAAGTCTACGTGCGCTATTTCCTCATGGCCGATCTGGCCATCCCGTTACCTGATGTTTTGATGTCGGGCGTAGTCACCCGTCGGTTCAAAGAAGGTGTCCGTCAGGTCGTTCGGGTTCTTGCGCGTACCGCTTCCGTACGGCAATAAAGGTAGATGTCTGACGAAAGGCTGATCGACCGCGAAAGCCGCAAGCGTAAACGCGAATGGATCGCCATCGGCCTTCTCATCGCGCTTTTCATCGCGCTCTTCATCGCCGAATTCAAACTCAGCAGCCTTTCCAGTACGCTGCCGTTCGTCAACTCCATCTTTTTCTTCGGACTGCTAAACGTCAACATCGTCATCCTGATCGCGTTGACCTGGCTCGTCTTCCGAAACATCGGGAAAGTTTTCATCGAGCGCCGACGCAAGGTCCTCGGCGCACGACTCAAGACGAAGCTCGTGATCGCGTTCCTCGCGTTTTCGATCATCCCGACACTCGCGCTTTTCGCGATCTCCGCGACGTACATCAACTCGAGTTTCGACAAATGGTTCTCGCTCAAGATCCAAAACACGCTTCAGGCGTCCCTCGAGATCACCCGCGTTTACTACCGAAACGCCGATCAAACGGCGATGCACTTCTCCGAGCACATCGGGCGTGGCGTGGGCCGTCGGCTTGCGCCGATCAAGATGGCGGGATCGGGGTTCTTCAGAAAGTCCCCGACCTGGCTCGGCGATTATCTGGCCGCGCAACGTGAACTCCTCGCACTTGACGCGGTCGAGTTTTACGCGGACTCGATGGACGAGCGCGTGATCGCCCAGCGTCCGGGTGCCGCGGATCTGCCCGATCATTATCCGCGGATTTCTATCGATCTACTGGACAAGGCGTTCGCGGGCGAAAAAGTTTCCACCATTCATCACGTCGGCAGCGGCGACTTGATTCGTTGCCTTTCGCCGGTTTATGCAAAAGAGGGCGGCCCTGTCGATGGCGTAATCGTCGTTAATTCATACATCCCGGTCAGCCTCGTGAACAAAGTCGATGAGATCGCGAGCGTCTTTGATGACTACAAAGATGTGAATCCTCTCAAGTATCCGATGAAAACCACTTACCTCGTGATCCTGATCATGATCACGCTCGTCATTATCTTCGTCGCGATCTGGATCGGTCTCTACATGGCGCGAGAGCTCACGATCCCCGTCGAGCGCCTCGTGTACGGCGCCCAGCAAGTCGGTCGCGGAAATCTCGACATGGAAATCGAGGTTTACGGGGAGGACGAACTCTCGGTGCTCGTGGACTCGTTCAACAAGATGACACGAGATCTGAAGGACAATCGGGGCCAGCTCACTCAGGCTAGCGCGGATTTGGAAAAACGCCGTCAGCAGCTCGAGGCGGTGCTCACCAACGTAGGCACGGGCGTGATCGTCGTCGATCGAAACGCGGAAATCACGACGTTCAATCGCGCGGTTTCGCAGCTCCTCGCGATCAAAGCCGAAGACGCGCTCGGGCGCCGGTACAATGAGATCTTGAAATCCAAGGACGTCGAAATTGGGCCGCTCATCGAAGTCATCAAACGCGCAATGGATCCGGTGCCGGGCGGCTACGATACTCCCGAGGTCGCGCAGTGGAGCATGCGCGGCGGTGATCAAGCCAAAGCCCTCGCCGCCGTCGCAAGCTCCCTTCGCGAGGGCCCGAACGCTGAACCCTGGGGCGTCGTCGTCGTGATCGATGACATGACCCTTTTGATCAAGGGGCAGCGAGAGATGGCCTGGCGAGAGGTTGCGCGCCGGATCGCGCACGAGATCAAGAATCCACTCACCCCGATAAAACTCTCCGCCCAACGCCTGCAGCGTCGGCTCGGCGATCTACGCGGCCAGGACGGCGCGCTTTTGCAAGAATGCACGGAAACGATCATTCGACACACGGACGAACTCAAGGAGATGGTCAACGAGTTCTCGAACTTCGCGAGATTTCCGGAAGCCACGCCGGCGCCGCACGATCTCAACCTCGCCGTTCGCGAGGTCACTTCGCTCTACGAACAGGCGCATCCGGATATTCGGATTGAATCCTCACTCGAAACCAAACTTCCGATTTTTGAATTCGACCGCGATCTCATCAAGCGAGTCGTTATCAATCTGCTCGACAATGCCGTGGCGGCGCTTGAAGGAATGCGCCACAAAGGCGGTTCGGCCCGCGCTCCGACCGTGCGCATCGAAACGCATTTCAACAGCCAGCTCAAGATGGCCGCCCTGATCGTCAAAGATAACGGCCCCGGTATGGACGAAGAGACGAAAGCCCGGGTTTTTGAGCCCTACTTCTCGACCAAGAAGGAAGGCACTGGCCTCGGTCTCGCCATTGCTAAGCGGATCGTCAACGACCATGATGGGTTCATTCGAGTGGTGTCGGCGCCGGGAGAAGGCACGCAGTTTTTGATCGAACTTCCCACGATGGAGCGAAACACTCAGCGGCAACCGGAATCGGACGGAAAGGTTTAACGGATCATGGCAAGAAACGTTCTGATCATCGATGACGAAAGCTCGATCCGCCAGTCCCTTTCGGGCGCGCTCAAGGACGAAGGATATAAAGTTCGCGTGGCGGAGGGCGGCGAAGCGGGCCTGCAGTGCCTCCAGTCGGATCGCCCTGACGTTGTGCTCCTGGATATTTGGATGCCCGGGATCGACGGAATCGAAACTCTCAAGCGCATCAAGGCGCAATATCCGGATCAGACGGTCGTGATGATGTCCGGTCACGGCACCATCGAGACCGCGGTCAAAGCGACCAAGCTCGGCGCGTTCGATTTCATCGAAAAACCGCTCTCACTTGAGCGGATTCTCGTGATTTTACAAAATGCGATGGGCGTCCAAGAACTTGCACGCGAAAACCAAGCGCTCCGCAAACAGATTCAGCGGCATCGAACTCTGATCGGCCAGAGTGCCGGGATGAAGGCGATTCAGGACATGATTCGCCGAGTGGCGCCGACCACCGGTTCAGTGCTCATCACCGGCGAAAACGGAACCGGCAAGGAAGTCGTCGCGCACTCCGTTCATGCGTTATCACCGCGGTATGCAAAACCGTTTGTCGAGGTGAACTGCGCGGCCATTCCCGAAGAGCTGATCGAGAGCGAACTCTTCGGTCACGAAAAAGGTTCTTTCACGGGCGCGACCCAGTTGCGGCGAGGGAAGTTCGATTTGGCTAACGGCGGCACGCTGTTCCTCGACGAGATCGGCGATATGTCGCTCAAGACTCAAGCCAAGATTCTGCGTATCCTTCAAGACCAGAAGTTCGAACGCGTCGGCGGCGCGCAGACCATTACCGTGGATGTTCGCATCGTCGCCGCAACCAACAAGGATTTGAAAGTCGCGATTCAAAAAGGGCAGTTTCGGGAAGATTTATTTTACCGCCTCAACGTGATCCCCTTCGTCGTACCGCCACTTCGGGAGCGCAAGGACGACATCACTGTGCTCGCCGAGCACTTTCTTCAGGAATTCTCCGCCGTCCACGCCAAGAAGCGGCGCGAATTCATGCCGGAGGCGCTTAAGATGCTCACGGCCTATCCATGGCCGGGCAACGTGAGGGAACTCAAGAATCTCATTGAACGCGTGATGATCCTCACGGTCGGCGAAGAGGACGGGGCAGCCATTTCGCCGGCCGAGCTATTCGGACATCTCAAAGACGATTCCGCCGCCTTCAAAGCCGAGGGCGCGATGCTCGACACCGAACATACGGGAAGCATTCTTGTTGGCCGCAATCTTCGGGACGCGCGTGCGGAGTTCGAGAAGGAATTCATCCTGCGCACGCTCAAGGACAATGACTGGAACGTCTCGAAGACCGCCTCCGTACTCGGAGTCGAGCGCAGCCATCTTCACCGCAAGATCAAGTCGTTCGGAATCGAAGAAAAATCGTAAACATGCGGCGCACCTGCAACGTCGCGTTCTTTGCCGTGCTGTTGATCGGCGGCATTTTTTGGCTTCGGCGATCCTTCAATCAGAATACGCGAATGTCCCCGGCGGTGGCCGCGAGCTCGCGCCCGATCGTGGCATTGCTGGATACGGGCATTGATATGGCGGCCGATTCGAGATTCGCCGAATCCGTCATGGGCGACGCGGCCGATCACATCGATACGTCCGGTCACGGAACGGCTCTTGCCAAGGTCGTGCTCGACGAATGTCCGAAGTGCCGCATCCTTCCCATTCGAGTCACGGAGTCCGGCGGCGCGCTTCGTCCGAGCGATTTGTCGGCCGGATTGCGCCGCGCCCTCGACGCCCGGGCCTCCGTCGTGAACATTTCGAACGGAATCGTCCACGAAGGCCCGACCCCGGAAGACGAGCGAACTTTCGAGGAAGCCGCCCGCGAAAGCGTGCCCGTCGTCATCGCCGCGGGTCGAGGAGTGCCCAACCCATTTCGACCGCTGGAACTTTCCCGGCTATTTCCACAGCGTTTAAAAAGCGTGGTGGTGGTGGGAGCCGCCTCGGCCGATGGCACACTCGACCCACAGTCGAACTTCGGCCCAGAACTCGACGTCGCGGTCACTGCCGAGGGCGGCTCAAGTTTCGCCGCGGCGCGATTGAGTGCTTGGATTGCGAAGCGCGGACACGTGCGGTACGGGAACGCGAAGGTCATCAAGAGTGGGCCATCTGAATACCGATGGGTTTCGGACCCTCAGTTCACGAGTTCGACGCCGGAATAGTAAAAGGCGAGAATCCGCTCGGCCGAATGCCCGAGATTTTCCGCCATGACTTTTGCGCCGATTTGACTCATGCCCGCACCGTGCCCATGACCGATTCCCGTAAAGGTGACCCCTCGAGCGGTGACTGAAGTGGTAAAAAGGGTACTCCTCAGCTGGAGTACTCGACGAATATCTGTTCCTAGGAAAGTTTTTTCCGAGTTCTGTCCTTGCGGGTTGCGCAGCTGTACGCGGACATTCATGGCGCGGCCGCTTGCCGCGCGTTCTGACGCTGGAACCATCATCCCGGTCACGTCATCCAAGCCGAGCCGCCGACCGAGGTCCGCGCGAGTGAATTCGGCGGTCCAGGGACCCCAACGAACAGGGTCGAGGATCGCGCGATCAAAGGCTTCGGGTTTGCCGCGGCAATACGGAACCAAACCCCATCGCGGCCAGACGTTTTCCGCGTTTTCAGTATGTCCACCTGCATCCGAACTGAAGAACGCCTGGATAATTTTGCCTTCATAAGTGAGGTGCATTCCCGCTGTCGAGGCGACTGCGGCATCACTTGCAGCCGCCTCATCGCTTGTGCCGGTATAGGCCTGATACTGAACCGTATCGTCCACGTCCCAGCCCCGGGTCGGTGATTCCGAACGGGCGAGCGCGATGTGAAACATTGCGTAAGTTCTAGCCGCGATCGCCTGCGCACGAAGGGCTTCGGATGGCCACGAGCTGGGCATCTCGATCGGGACCACGCCACGCAAATAGTCTTCGAGCGTCAGCACATTGATCACTTCCACACTCGGAGTGCCGCGAACCGTGCCTCGTCGAACGATGAATGTTCCTCGATAAGTATAATTGAGTGCGGCTCCGGCGCGTTCGACCCGAACGGGGCGATCACATTCGACGTAGCGAGGGGCGGTCAATAAATCAGCGGAAAAATCCAGGCGAGGCCCGCTCTCGATTTGCCGACCGGTGGCCGGATCCGTGGATCGACATACGCCGGAGGTAATCAGCGCGGTCCGGTCATGGACTGAGTCCCCGCCCTGAGGCGGATTCGCGGCGGCGTGCGGAAAGACCAAAACGCGGATTTCCGAACTCGGCACAGAGGGGAGAGGACCCACATCGGGGCGCGAGAACCGCGGCTGAAGCAAGGGATCCGGCGCAAGATCGGCCGAAATCAGATTTCCCTGAGCGGTGATCGTGATTCCTGCCGAAAAAAGCCCGACCAGCAAATGCAGTTTCATTGAAGAAACGTACTTCAAACCCCCGTACGGGTCAAAGGGCGCGCCGGCTGTCCATCATGCCGACGCGCCCGCAGCTTGGGAGAACAATCGCAGAGTTTGAAGCGCGGTCAGTTACTGATTTCTCGTTCGTAGGCTTTCTTCAGCGGCTCGAGCACTTGTCCAACCGTTTTCTTGCGGCCGGATAGGAATCCGCCCATCGTATCTTTTGCTTTGTCGAGTGCCGGGTGGAGTTCAAGCAGGGCCCGTCTTTCGATACTTGCTGTGGTGGCCAATGCCTGGTTGATAAATGCGGTGGTCCGCAAAGTCGCACGACTCTTTTTGGGGTCTTCTCCAATCTGAGTGGGTAAGAAACACTAGTTTTGGTGGTTTCAGAGCCGTTTTGTAGCCCTCTATCGCCTCTTGACGGCCTTGAGTTCGTTGGCATGATGCTCTCATGCCTAAACG
>Ga0163144_10013120_pt1 | contig 17328 bp, 14 predicted proteins | sample OliLak19BULKMAT1_FD_123175 | JGI IMG/M metagenome (GOLD analysis project Ga0163144, IMG submission 123175) | Freshwater microbial mat bacterial communities from Lake Vanda, McMurdo Dry Valleys, Antarctica - Oligotrophic Lake LV.19.BULKMAT1 | ecosystem: Environmental > Aquatic > Freshwater >...
ATTGTTATTTGTGCTTTACTGCTTTAAGTAACAACGAAGATTGTAAGTATTGTAGCTATTTAACTGGAGCCCTGAATTGTCTGGATTGCGATCACATTACAAAATGCGAGAGATGCTATGAGTGTTTTAATTGTGATACATGCTATAACTGCCAATATAGTGTTGATTCTTCAAACTGTCGAGACTCTTCTTTTATGGCTGACTGTGGTAATTGCTCGGATTGTTTTGGGTGTGTCGGACTTAGAGATAAACAATATTGTATCTGGAATAAGCAATACTCTAAAGAGGAATATCAAAAAGAACTAGAATTGCTTAAAATTCCTTCCCGGAAAAACATCACTTATTTTAAAGATAAATTAAATCAAATGTGGCTCAATTTCCCGCGAAGATATATGCATGGGAAAAAAAATGAGAACGGAACAGGTGACTACGTCAATAATTCTGCCAACTGCAAAAATGCATTTTTTGTTAATAATTCCGAGGCATCTAAAAATATTTTTTACACAATGGGCTTAAAGACTTCCATGGATGTGACGGTATCGCCCTTAAACAATGAACTCTTATATGAGTGCCATGCGATACCAAAACAGAATCAAAATGTTAAATTTAGTGACCTATGCTCCAATGGTTCAATTGATGTTGAATATTCTTCTAATTGCGATTCGTGCTCATCTATTTTTGGCTGTATCGGACTTCGAAAAAAGGAATACTGCATATTAAATAAACAATACACTAAAGCTGAATATGAACAACTTGTAAAAAAAATTAAAAAACAAATGGACCAAATGCCTTACACTGACCGAGGAGGTAGAATTTATAAATACGGAGAATTTTTCCCCGCGGATGCTTCACCTTTTGCTTACAATGAATCAATCGCTCAAGAACATTTTCCGTTAAATAAACAACAAGCTCTTACACTAGGTTTTAATTGGAAAGAATTGAAAGAAAAAAATTATAAAACCACTCTTTCTCCTCTAACTGTTTCCGATGATCCGATAATAATTGAAGACAGTATAACAAAAGAAATTTTGGAATGTTTAAATAAAGGAATAGGTGAACACAATTGTACGACGGCATTTAGAATATTAACAGACGAACTTGGATTCTATAAGCAAAACCATATACCCATACCGGTTTATTGTCCGAATTGTCGTCATCACCAGAGATTAAATCAACGAAATCCATTAAAGCTTTGGGTAAGAACTTGTCAGTGCGCAGGACTCCAATCTGAAAATGGTTTCCATATAAATACTGGAACACATTTTCATGGAATTAACCAATGTTCAATAGAATTTGAATCATCTTTCGACCCTGAGGGAAAAGAAATAGTGTATTGTGAAAAATGCTATCAACAGGAGGTCTACTAATTGAATGCCTTCAGCGCAATCAAAATTTTGATAATGCTTTGTAGTCAAGAATAATTTTGTCTTAGTAAAAACAAAATTTACAGAATCCTGACTTGCTTCTTTTTATCAACATAAACACAGAGGTCCGTCCCCGTTAAAACAACAAAAAAAACAATGGGGTGCGTTACTTGTTTTTGTGCGCCCAGTTGGAATCGAACCAACGACCTTATCCTTAAAAGGGATCTGCTCTACCAGCTGAGCTATAGGCGCGATTGCTTGATAATACCAGATTTTCAGAAAGCTTCAAGTAGAAACTGCTCAAATCGAGCTTCGTCGTCAAATCCATCACTTCGGGACTCTGGCAACATATAAGATATTTTTGAAGAAAAATCCTGCAATTCTTGCATGGAAAACTTGGATAAATTCTTTTTCAGTATCATATCTTTGGATTTCCAAAACAGTACACCCACAAGCTCCTCCATTCCCACTCCGCGATCCATGGCTTGCCGGAAATATATCCAAAGATTTACTTTGTCTCTGTTGCCAAAGGCATTTGCAAGTAAAAAGTTATCGAACTTTTCTTTTTTGTCTTTCGACAAATCATAAATATTGAGTTCAGCTCGATTTTTTTTGAAGGCATCAAGTATCGATTTCTTTAGCTTGCTCTCTAGAAAAATAAAATCATTAGCGGATTTAGCCATTGCTTCCAGTTTTTCTAAAATAAACTCTGTGGCATCCTCACGCTCAAGGACTTGAGTAAAAACCACATTGCACTTGGCAAAAAAGAGCCCTGCTCCAGAATACAAGCTTTCGATTTGCACTTTATCAAAATCATTTCTACCAATAAAAAAAGTTTCTACCCCGTCGGTGGCATTAGCTATAAATTTCTCATAGGCTTTGTGCCTGGTGGTGACATCATCCCCTGCAAAAAGGTAAATCATATATTAGAGTTTTACGGATTTTTTATACTCAAGATAGGGCTGACCGTACTTTTCGGCCAAAACATCTTCTTCTTGTTTAATGAAAATAAATTTGGTAACCAAGAAAGCTACAAAGGAAAGACCTATTACGTATAGACTGTTGGCAACAATTCCAAAACCGAGCATTAAGAAGAAAAGCCCCCAGTGGGTAGGAGTACGGGTGCAACGATATGGGCCACGACAAAAGCTCTCTTTGGTCAGATTTGTTATATCCAGATTCCGACTAGTGTGCTGAGCCCAAAATATTAGTGCCGTAGAAAAACCCAAAAACACCGTGCCAACCTGTATCATTATCGAATCTGAGAAGAGCTTTTGAGGATACAAGAAATCAAGTAACACCCCCAAAAGCAGTGTTGCCAAATATATAGAATATGAGTGGGCCAAGATCTTGTGGATTTTTGCGTTTTGAGTATTTTCTCTTTCGTCCATAGGTTTATTATACTACAAAATACAAAACTGGTAGTCAAAGGGGGCTACTTCACATCACTAAAATTGTCCCCTGCCCCATAATGCACTTCGAGGGGGATATCCGTATGATATTTCAAATAAGAACGCCGGAGGACTCCCTGCATGGCTTTCTTTATTATCTCTTGGGCTTGCGCCAAAGACGCTTCCTCTATTTCATAAACGAGCTCATCGTGAATCTGCAAAACCAAATGGGCCTTGTCCCCAAGCCCTGCCTTTTCTAGATCCTCATCAGCAAAACGAATAGCCAGCTTGATTATGTCGGCAGTAGCTGTGCCCTGGATGGGTGCATTGATAGCAGTACGTTCAGCCATGCTCTTGAGGAACGGTATGCGAGAATTAATGTTGGGGAAATATCTCCGGCGACCAAACAATGTTTCGGTATACGTATTTTTGGTGGCGTCCACTTTGACCTTCTCCAGATAATCTCGCACTCCAGAAAATTGGTTAAAATAATTGTCATAAAACTTCTGGGCTTCTTCCCGAGTTCCGCCCAAGTTCTTGCGCAGTGCTGACACCCCCATTCCATAAATTATCCCGAAGTTTATAACCTTGGCTCGACGACGCATTTCTTTGTCCACCTTTTCTATCGGCACATTAAATACAAAGGACGCCACTCCGGAGTGAATGTCTTTCTTATCTCTAAAAATTTGGGTCATCTTCTCATCCCCAGAAAGCATTGCCGCAACTCGAAGCTCGATTTGGCTATAATCAAAAGCGGAAAGTTTGTGCCCTTTGTCCGCCACGAACCCTTTACGAATTCTGCGCCCGAGCTCTGTCTTGATGGGCAGGTTTTGTAAGTTTGGATCAACAGAAGAAAACCTCCCGGTGGTGGTGGCATTCTGCAAGAACTTGGCATGGAGTCTGTCATCCTCTCCGGCCATCTGAGGAATCACATCCACATAGGTGGACAACAGTTTTTGTAACTCTCGATAGCTCATAATCTCTTTTATTATAGGGTTGCCTTCTTCAAGCTCTTCTAGTATTGATACTTTAGTAGAGAAAGCCCCACTCGCCCCTTTTTTGGCAGATTTTTTGCCCGGAGCACTGAGCCCCATCTTTTCAAACAAAACTTCACCCAGTTGTTTAGGAGAGTTGATATTGAATTCTACGCCAGCCTGTTTGTATATTTTCTGAGTCAGCTTGTCGAGCTCAATATGATACTCCACAGACAAATCCGCAAAATACTTTTTGTCTATCAATATCCCCCGCTCTTCCATGCTTTTCACGATGGGTATTATGGGTGCTTCTATCTCTTCATAAATTTTCTCCAGATTTTTCTCTTTTAGTTTTTGAAAGACTATTTTGTATGCCTCATCAAAAGAATCCACTCTGGTAAACATTATAATATCTTTAAGATCAGGCGTTCCCATATCAGAATTAATAAGCCACAAGGCAATGGAAGCTTCTTTGAGCCTGGCAGGATCCACCAGGATATGCTCAGAAGGATCTTCGCTGCCAACAGAACTAACTTGCTCTTCCAGGACAGAGTGCGAATCCTGGAGAGCATTTCCTGGGGAATCCTGATTAGAAGCAAAGAAATTTTTCAATCTTGTATACAAACTCCTAAATTCAAACAAAGCAAACATCTGTTCTATCTTTTTCAGATCCGCATTTTCCCAGAAAGTTTTATTGGGTATTTTGAAATCTATTGGAGCGTCGCGTCTAATATTGGCTAAAGTTTTAGAAAACATCGCCTCCTCTTCGTTACTTTTAATCAATTCTAAAATTCGGGGAGTGATGCCCACTTTCTTGAAAGCCTCCTCGTCTTTTTTTATCTTTATGTATATTTCTTCAATTGTCCCAAAAGTGGTTATGAGAATGGTGGCAGTCTTTTCTCCGATACCTTTGATGCCGATAATATTGTCGGAGGTGTCACCACGTAGACCTTTGTAGTCCGGCAAAAGCTCCGGTTTGAAGCCGAATCTGGCAATCACCGCTTCTTCATCGTATAAAATTGTATCTGCAATACCTTTCTTTAGAGTATAGACTTGCACTTTTTTACCATCAATCAGTTGCATCGTATCCATGTCGCCTGATGCAATAATTATTTTTATATTTTTTTCTTTCTTAAGGTTTTCAACAATCGTGCCCAACACATCATCCGCCTCAAACCCGGGAGCATCATATATAGGCACATTGAAGGCTTCAAATATTTGGCGGGATTTCTGAAGTTGGACCTTGAGAGCGTCGTCAGTTTTGGCCCGGCCTGCTTTGTAGGCACCATAAGCTTCATGGCGAAAAGTTTTTTGAGGCAAGTCATAGCAAGCCACGATGTAGTCAGGCTTGAGATCGGTGACTATCTTCATCAGCATTGTAGACAGGCCGTACAGCGCTCCGGTGGGCTCGCCCTGCGAAGACATGAATTCTGGCAAGGCATGATACGCTCGGTGGATTATGGCATGCGCGTCGAGCAAGACGAGCGTTTTTGCTTTTAGTTTGAGTTTGTCTGTTTTTTTCTCTGTTGGTTTCATTGGGTAAATTATATCACTTGCGGTATAATTTAGAGTAATGGCATTATTTGACGAAGAAAAGCAAAATAAGCAACTCGATGATTTACATAAAGTAGAAGAAGAACAATTGGTGGCCATGCTCGCAGAGTCAAAATACGGGATTCCATATGTGGATTTGTCCCGAATCGGGGTGGACAATGAGTCTTTGCGTTACGTAGACGAGAAGGATGCTCGTGCCCAAAACATTGCTCCATTCAAACTCTCTGGCAAAAATATTTTGATAGTTGTTCGCTCTCCCAACGAAGAACTTTTGGCTAAAATAAAATCTGAAATGGAAAAGAAGAAGATGAACACCATTTTTTATATGGCTTCAAACGCTAGTCTGAACAAAGTCTGGGACAGATACAAAGAATTATCCATGGCCGAAAGCTCCAAAGTCGGCGGGTTAGATATTTCTATGGATGTGGTAGAGCAAACCGCCAAAAACATCACCAATATGCAGGATATTGAAAAGCTGATAATAGAAGCTATCGAGGTAAACCAAATTCACAAAATATCTCGCTTGCTTGAAATAATCCTGGCTGGAGCTATCGCCATCAAAGCATCTGACATTCATGTCGAACCAGAAAAAAACCGTGGACGCCTACGTCTGCGTCTCGACGGGGTTCTCCAAGACATAACTTTCCTCGAGACCAACATTTATAATTTATTAAATTCCAGAATAAAATTACTTTCTGGGGTAAAACTCAATTCCCAAACTTCTCAAGACGGGAGATTTAGTATTATGGAAGGTGGTGATGAAATAAATATCCGGACTTCCCTGATTCCCGGAGCATATGGTGAGGCTATAGTGATGCGTATTCTCGACCCCAAGGCTATTCGTATCGACCTCAAAAATATTGGCATCGACCCTTATCTGTATTCTGTAATCGAGAAAGAAATTAGAAAACCAAACGGAATGATCTTGGTCACTGGCCCAACTGGCTCTGGAAAAACCACCACTCTGTATGCTTTCTTGGATAAAATCTATTCAACCGAAATCAACATTATCACCATCGAAGACCCTATCGAATACCATCTAGATGGCATAACCCAAACTCAAACCAACACAAAAAAAGACTACACCTTCGGCGAAGGACTTCGCTCGGCTCTCCGTCAGGATCCAGATGTGATAATGGTAGGAGAAATCCGTGATGCAGACACCGCCAAGACTGCAGTACAAGCGGCTTTGACTGGTCACATGGTGTTCTCCACACTTCACACCAACAACGCAGCAGGCACAATCCCTCGCTTGATAGACCTAGAAGTAAATCCAAAGATTTTGCTTTCTGCTCTTTCGCTTTCTATGGCTCAACGCCTGGTTCGAAAACTTTGTAATGATTGTAAAAAAGAAAAAGCTGTGACGGACGAAGAAAAGAAAATTATAGAGTTAGTGATGAACAGCATAAAAGACGAAGGTAAAGATTTGAAAAATTATAACATTGATTCCAGTTCGCCATTTAAAATTTTTGAGTCCGTAGGTTGCAACAAGTGTAACTTAACTGGTTTTAAGGGACGTATTGGTATCTTTGAGGCAATCAAAACCGATGAAACTATTGAAAAACTAATGCAAGAAAACCCAAGTGAGCACGAAATAAAAAAAGCTGCTAGGTCACAGGGAATACTTTCCATGCGTCAAGACGGCATAGTTAAAATCTTAAATGGTATTACTTCAATCGAAGAAGTGCAAAGCGTCGTGGATCTGAATGAGGAATAATCTTGCTGAAATTTGAAGCTCTATTTGGTATAATTTATATATGAAAAATAATAAAAGAAATCTCTTTGGGATTTTGTTGCTTGTTCTTACCCTTACACTTGCAGGTTTTGAATTTACTAACTTCTCTAAAAAAGCATCCGCGGATACTCCTGTTCAGCCCGCGACAGTTGTCAGCACAACGGCTGGCAGTGTATTCACCTTTGGGCCCCTTTCTTTTTCTCTACCTTGGACCGGAATTGCAACTACCACACAACGACTTAGTGGTATCAGTATTAATGTGTCAAAAAACTTAATTAATTTAAATATCCAAAAAATAAATCCTTCTGCTGACAAATCAAAACTTTGCGCAAATAGTCCCACTAAAGACTTCAAAACAGCATCAATTGGTGGCTTTTACTGTGTTGAAGGAGGATTTGCTCGTGTGTATTTCAAAGACTCAGCTGGACGTGATTTCTCAATGTTAGTAACGCCAATAACTCAAGAAGGCCCTATCTGAAGGCAAAACCAAAACAGAAATTGATGCTGGTCTTCTAAAAGGAGGATTGGCGCAAAGCGTCATCGACCAATCGTATGTAGATGCGCAAAACAATGTTGCCCAAGCTCCTATGCAAAATAATTTTGCAAATTTATCCACGACAAGAGAAAGTTATTCGTCAGAGCAAACGGGAAACAGGCCAACGATAATCACCGTTTTGTGTGGTTATATATTCGTGTCTCTATTTGTATCGGCGATTAATTTGATTTACTTCTCGGTTCTGGCTCCTATACTAAACCCTGGTATCAAAATATCTCCTATGGGAGCGCTTACCTTGGAATCAGGAATCGCACTAATCGTAAACGGGATTGCACTGTTTGCATTGTTTGGATATTGGGGTATGCAAAAATGGGGTGTGTATGCATATGCTTCTACTAAAACAATTGTTTTCATCTATACCCTCTTGAAAATTTTTAATAGTGCTTCTTCGGTCAAAGCTTCTTCTTTGGGGTCAACTGTGGTTGGTACGGGCGTGACTGTGGCCGTTACTAGTTTGATCATCAGCTTCTTGGTTCCCTTCGCCATAATATATTATGGCTTCAAGTATCTAGACGATATGTCTTAGAAATAAAAAACACTAATCTCTAAACAATCCTTTAAGGGCTAGGCCCCGAAAGTAACAAATTCTTGTAGGATAGACCCAGTGGACTAATAAAAGTACCAGAACGTCCTACGCAAATTTATATAACCAATGGCTGATTGCTTAGAGATTAGTGTCTTCTTTGATGGTCTCAAAAATAATTGAGAAAAATAAAAACGAAATCTCTTGTGAAACTATTATACCTACCCACAATTTGTGAGTAAATGTTATAATGTGCATATCGTGTTGGTAAGTTACTAACAACACGTCCCAAATCACTTATTAAATAAGTATAGCATAAGACAACTGCAATGTCAAGCACAAATTCTAAACAACCCAATATTCCCAAGGATGAAATTTCTGACAAGAACAATACTTTTACTGATTCTTTTCTCGACCAAACCCTACGCCCAACCCACTGGGATGAGTATATCGGCCAAAAACACATAAAAGATAACGTCAAAATCCTCTTGCGGGCCGCTGAAGAGCGTGGACAAATACCCGAACACATCCTTTTTTATGGCCCACCGGGTTTGGGCAAAACCACTTTGGCCCATTTGATAGCCAAAGAAACAGGTCGACAAATGAAAATCACTTCTGGGCCAGCGATAGAAAAAGTTGGTGACCTGGCTTCCATTCTTACCAACATGGCCCCGGGAGATATTTTGTTTATAGACGAAATCCACCGATTAAATAAAATGGTGGAGGAAATACTTTACCCTGCCATGGAGTCAGGGGTGCTCGACATAATCATCGGCAAGGGCCCTTCGGCGCGAACTATCCAGCTAGACCTACCGCCATTTACTCTTATCGCAGCCACCACTCGCGTGGCGATGGTATCTTCTCCTTTACGATCCAGGTTCTCTGGTGGAGTTTTTCGTTTGGAATTTTATTCCGACGAAGAGATTGCCGAAATAGTTCGACGCTCAAGCAAACTGCTGAACGCCACGCTCGACGAAGAAGCGCTGAAAGAAATAGCCAAGCGAAGTCGGTTCACACCACGTATGGCCAACTATTTCCTGAAGCGTTGTCGCGACTATGCTCAAGTGCACAAGAAAGATTTAGACAAAGATACAGTAAAAAATGCTTTGGCCATGCTGTCGATTGATGACATGGGGCTCAATGCTTCAGATAGAAAATTTTTGGAAATTTTAATCGAGAAATTCAATGGTCGTGCTGTCGGCCTCAAGACACTTAGTGCAGCGCTGGCCGAAGAAGAGTCCACCCTCGAAGAAGTAGTGGAACCATACCTCATCCAGCTCGGCCTCCTTGAACGCACAGTGCGTGGACGCATGGCCACACCCAAAGCTTACACTCACATGGGATTTGATTTACCAACTAGTGAATAAATTATGAGAATCCTCGGCATAGATCCTGGTTTTGAACGCTTGGGCATAGCCGTGCTTGATAAAAACCCAGGTGACAAAAAAGAGACCGTGCTTTATTCGGAATGTTTTAAAACATCTCCAAAACTCGATTTCCATCAAAGACTACACCTGCTCGGAAAAAAGGTGGAGCAAGTTATACAAGATTACCACCCACGGGTTCTTGCCATAGAAACTATTTTTCTTACCACCAACCACAAGACGGTAATGCATGTGGCTGAAGCCCGCGGAGTGATCATATACGAAGCCACCCGAGGCGAACTTGAAATATTCGAAGCCTCTCCCCCGCAAATAAAAGTAGCCATCACCGGGGACGGGCATGCAGACAAGGATCAAGTGATGAAGATGGTAAAAATTCTAGTAAAAATCGACAACACAAAAAAGTCTGACGATGAACTAGACGCTATAGCCATAGCTCTCACTGGCTTTGCCCATCATCGGAATTAGGTTTATCCACAGATGCACCCACGAAGTCTTGCCAAAGGAATCTGTATCTGATAAAAATAAGGCAAATAGCTTGGGTCGCTTTTATAAAGTATAATAAAAAAAATTAATGAGTTACGATGATGATGAAGTAGGTTCAGCTCCAATCTTTGGTGGTGCAGACGAAGATATGCCACTAGATGAAGAAACACTTGAACCATTGCCAGGAATGGACTTTGGTCTTGAAGAAGAAGATCCAGACAAGGATCGTTAATGTAGACAAAAATAAACCCCCTTACGGGGTTTTATTTTTTAGTGATTCTGATAAATATTTTCTTGCCTATTTTTAGTTTTAAATTCACTACGATTTTTGCATTTGGATCTTTAATGTGAGCAGAATTACTCAAGTCATGAACAGCGTTAGCAAGCACTAGCCTGCGCCACTCCCCCTTCGAGGCTAGTATTTTATTTTTCACTAACACCTCACTCAGCGTTTCCCCTCCTGAGACTTTGATCTCTTTCATTTCTTCTGGAATTTCTTTTTTCTGAAATGTATTACTGAAATTTTCTTCAGCTTTTTGGGCTTCTTCTTCAGAATGAAGATTCGCAACTAGTAACGATGCAACTTTTTTCTTTAGCTCCATTGGATTTTTCTTTATATCGAACGTAGCAACTTCTTCTAGTGAGATGTCGGTGAGTAAAGTAAACATCGGAATTATTGCATCATCTCCAAGGGACATAATTTTACCAAACAAATCATTTGGTGCATCAGTAAGACCAATAACATTGCCTTCGCTTTTACCAATCTTTATTCCCTTGGAGTCAGAAAGTAGAGGAGTGGTCATTACAAATTTTTCTTTACCCTTCATTGCTTTAAGTAAAGTACGGCCAGCAAGCATATTAAAAGTTTGATCAGATCCACCTAATTCTAGGTCGACTTCCATGGCCACAGAGTCATATCCTTGTAGTAATGGATACAAAAATTCTCGAAGATTTATAGACTCACCTGCTTTTAATCTCTCTTGGAACATATCTCTTTCAATCAATTGCTGTACAGAGAAATGCTCCGCAATATTTAAAATATCTGTTTTGGTCAATTTATTGAGCCAGTCACCGTTATACATTATTTTAACAGGATTCTCCCCATCAAAACGAACCACTTTCTTTGCTTGTTCCAAATACCCCTTTGAGTTTTCACGCAGTTCTTCGCTGGTAAAAAATCTCTCGCGTGTCTTCTTTTTTCCACTTGGATCCCCAGCCTCCCCGGTGCCGTCACCAATCAAGAAAATTACTTCATGTCCCAAGTCTTGCCATTGTCTGTGTTTCCTGAGTCCAACCATGTGTCCAATGTGAAGTCTGTCTCCTGTTGGATCAAACCCTTGATACAATTTTAGTTTTCTTCCTGCAAGAAGCTCCTTTTTAAGGTTATCTTTTGTTGGATAAATTTTATCCACTCCTCGCGTTAACAATTCTTCTATTTTTTTCGGATCTGCAATAACCTTCATAGCTCGAATCATAACACATTTTCTGCTATGATTAAATGCAATGAAAATATTGTCACATATAAAGAAAATTAAGCATCTTAAGGCATACAAATGCCTCAAACACTTTAAAGTCAGCAAAAATCTGGTCCTAGCAGTCGGAGCAGGATTAATTTTATTTGCAGGTGTGGTTGTGCTGTGGCTGGCCTCTTTTAGCATCCCCGACTTCAAGTCTTTTGAGGACCGAAAAATAGTAAACTCAACCAAAATTTACGACAAAACAGGAGAAATTCTACTTTACGACATCCACCAAGATGTTAAGCGCACAAACATTACTTTTGAGCAGATGGGCACAAACATCAAGAACGCCACGGTGGCCATCGAAGACGCGGAATTCTACAATCACAACGGAGTGAGAATCACTTCGACCATTCGAGCTGTTCTTTCAAATATTTTTGGCTTTGGAATCGGCGGAGGAGGGTCAACCATAACTCAACAGCTAGTAAAAAATACCTTACTCAATCCCCAAAAAACTTATGGCCGCAAAATAAAAGAGTGGGTTCTGGCTTTCAAGATCGACAGCTCTATGACCAAAGAAAAAATTCTGGAACTTTATCTAAACGAAGTGCCTTATGGTGGCACCGTGTATGGAATACAAGAAGCTTCCAAAACTTACTACAACAAAAATGCCTTGGATCTAACACTGGCGGAATCCGCTTATTTAGCATCCATACCTCAATCCCCTTCGGTCCTTTCACCGTATGGCAAAAACCGTGCTCGGTTGGAAGATCGTAAAAATTTGGTACTGTCTCGGATGAAACAGCTCGGTTTGATAACAGAAGAGGATTTTAAAGCTGCAAGGGCCGAAGTAGTAGTTTTTGCACCGCAAAGTATTGGCGGAATAAAGGCCCCACACTTTGTTTTTTTTATCAAAGAATATCTTGAAAAAGAGTACGGCATCGAGGCTGTCGAAAAAGGCGGAATGAAAGTGATCACTACGCTTGATTACAAATTGCAAGAAAAAGCAGAAAAAATAGTAAAGGATGGAGCGACAGAAAATGCAAAGCTTTGGAATGGAAACAATGCCAGCCTAGTAGCTATCGACCCAAAGACGGGCCAAATACTAACAATGGTAGGATCCAGGGATTACTTCGATAAAACAATAGACGGGAATTTTAATGTAGCTACTGCTAGTCGACAACCAGGGTCTTCTTTCAAGCCTTTTATTTACGCCACGGCTTTCAATAAGGGCTTTACTCCAGACACTGTGCTCTTTGACCTACCTACTGAATTCCAGACCAGCTGTGGGCCAGATGGGCGTGCCCAAGCTGGGCGCAATCAGGCGGATTGCTATATGCCTCAGAACTATGACGGTAATTCTCGTGGACCAATGAAGCTTCGGGATGCTCTCGGTCAATCCATCAACGTACCAGCGGTAAAACTTTTCTATCTGGCCGGAACCAATGATTCCATCAAAACAGCTGAAGCTATGGGCATAACTACTTTGTCTAATCCAAGCCGGTACGGCTTGACCCTGGTTATCGGAGGTGGCGAAACCAAGTTGCTAGACATGACTTCTGCTTATGGAGTATTCGCCAATAGCGGAATTCGAAATCCTTATAGTGGAATCTTGAAGGTTGAAGATTCAAGCGGAAATGTTTTGGAAGAATTCGAACAGAAAGAAAAACAAATACTACCCAAAAATACAGCCCTGACCATATCTGACATACTGTCTGACAACGTAGCTCGAACTCCCACCTTTGGGGCAAACTCTGTACTCGTAGTGAGCGGCCGAGATGTGGCAGTAAAAACTGGTACCACCAACAGCAATAAGGATGCTTGGATTGTGGGATATTCTCCTTCAATGGTTGTAGGAGTTTGGGCTGGCAATAATGACAACACTCCAATGAAAAAAGGAGGTGCAGCGATGGCTGGACCAATCTGGAATAAATTTATAAGCGAAGCTCTAAAGACAATTCCAAATGAAAAGTTTGAAGAACCGAGTTTGAGTGCTGATCCTCAAACAGTGAAACCCATCTTGCGTGGATTCTGGCAGGGGAATGAAAATTTCTTTATCGATAAAATATCTGGCAAGTTAGCTACGGAGTTTACACCCCAAGAAACCTTGGTAGAAAAAGTGGTAACCAACGTGCATAGTATTTTGCATTGGGTGGACCGTAGTAACATCACAGGCCCAGCTCCTTCAGACCCAAGTAGTAATTCTCAATATCGAAACTGGGAAGCACCAGTCCAAAACTGGTGGGCTCAAAACAGAAACAAGTACACCACCACCAGTTCGTCTGATAAACCAACTGAGTACGATGATGTGCACACAGAGAACTCAACCTTAAAAGTATCTGTCTTGGAACCAAATGAGGAAACTACATATAAGCCTGACGAAAAAATAAAAGTAAAGCTTTCAAGCGCTGGAATCTTCCCTCTACAAAAAATAGATATTTTTATCAATGACAGCTACATGGGGACTTTCAACTCCCCTTTCAACTTTTCATTCATACCGAACGATCTAGAAAATCTAATGGAAGAAAATGAGTTCCGTGTTGTTTCTTATGATACTGCTTTCAACCAATCAGAGGCTTCGGTTATCTTCGGGGTTAAATAAAACTACCTTATGTCAATAGGCGCTTTTTTCCCCAAGGCATTCCCTATCTTCTCCAATATTTCTTCGCGTTTTATTAAGATCTGGCTTTTATAGATTGGCTTAATATTTAAAATAAGTACACCATTTTTTACTTTTATATCTTCTGATTTTATTTCTGTTTTGAGCACCTCGCTGAGTATTTCTCGCAAGACTGTCTTACTTGCTTCGCCTGTAGAGAGCAAGCTGGCCCACCTTGAGAGTAAATCCTTGATTTCTATCATCTTACCTATTCATGGGCATTATAAGGTAAGAAAACGAAGAATCAGAGCTACTGGACACAGCCAGGGGCCTACTGGACTCGTTTAACTTGATAGACACACTGTCTGTGTTTATAGACTGGAAACAATCAAAGAAATATTTGTAATTAAAACCAAGCTCCACAGCTTCCCCACTCAAGGCCGCATCCACAATTGTTTTATTTTCCCCCACTTCATTGTTCTCTGATGAGAGCTCGAACACTTTATCTTTGGGTACAACCCTCAGGTTCACCTGATTAAACTTGTCTGAGAAGATATTTGAGAGTTTAAGGGCATTCAAGAGGTCTTGTTTCAAAACCACAACCTCGGTCTTGAACTCTCTAGGAATAATTTGTCTGTAGTCAGGAAAAACTCCGTCGATTATTCTAGATGTCAAATACACACCCTCAGAAGAAAATGATATTTGATTTTTATTGAAACAAATTTTTATGCTTCCGGTCATTTCACCAAAAACTCGCAAAATTTCTGGAATGTTTTTAAAAGGTATTAAAATTCCAGGCACTTCACCTATTCCTTTTACTTTTATTCTTTTTTCGGCCAAACGAAAAGAGTCAGTGGATACAAACACAAGACTTCCGTCATCGGAATACACATAAACGCTGGATATCTCTGGTTTTATGTCTGAAACAGAAGAACTGTAATAAACAGACTTAATGCCCTCGATCATTTTTTTGGCTTCTATCTCAAAACTCACTCCTTCCACTTGCGGAATAGTAGGGAAATCATCACTTGGTTGGCCTTTTAATTTTATTTGACTCTTCTTGGTCTTTATAAGTAAATTGCCACCATCCTCAACCAGAGAAATGTTTTCATTCTGATATACATTTGAAAATATATTTCCAAGCACTGAGCCTGAAATAGCCACAATGCCTTCCTTCTCAATTTTGGCGGCTATTTCTATTTCAATACCCAGACTCAAGTTTGTAGCTCTAAGTTTCAAAGATTTACCACTAGCTATCAACAACACAGAACTCAAAACAGGAAGTGTTAGATTTTTTCCGGTAATTCTTTCTACTTGAGAAATTCCACTCTTTAGTTTTTCAACTCCGCATTCTAGTTTCATGTGTTTATATTTTATATATTTAAATTATTAATACTATTAGTCATGTGGATAAGTGGATAAGTCCATTATATTCATAACCAGCAAGCTTTTTTTGGTAAATTCTAGTTTAATTGTTTTGGGAAAACTTTCCATTTTGTTTGATAACTTTACATTTTTTAACTTGTTTTAAAAACTTATCAAACATTATCCACTAAGTTTTTTAATTTATTATAATTTTATTCAACACTTATTATTATTATTTATCCACTTATAAACCCTTTATCCACAACTATTTGAACATCACTCGAATTGTTTCTAGTTCTTGCATTAATTGGGGATCATTTTTCAGATCATCTTTTATCTTTAGGTAGGAGTGAATTACAGTTGTGTGGTCTTTGCCACCAAGCTTCTGCCCGATTAGTGGATATGACACATTAAAGTCTTCCCTCAATAGGTACATTACTATCTGTCTGGCTTTCACTATTTCCTTACGCCGTGTTTTCTCATACACAGAATCCTCTTCTAAGCCATAGTGGTCACTAACAATTTTCACTACGTCTCTAATGGCGACATTCTTTTTTGGCTTTATGTTGTTTTTTAATAGATTTTTTACTTCGGCCAAAGAAAGAGGCCTGTTTTTGAGGCGATATTGGCAAACTATGGTGTTTAGACTGCCCTCAAGCTCTCGAATGTTTCCTTGCACAACAGAAGCCACATATTCAAGAATCTCCTTGTCTAGGTCAATAGCCAGCTCCTCTATTTTTACCTTTAAAATAGCTAATCTGGCTTCGTATTCAGGCTCAGACACATCTACTATCATCCCTGCCGCAAAACGAGACTTGAGTCTGTCTGCCAACTCTGGGATGTAGTTCGGGTGTTTGTCGGAGGAAAATATTATTTGCTTGTTACTCTCATAAAAAGTATTAAAAGTGTGGAATAGCTCTTCTTGGATTTTCTCCATTTTGCCAATAAATTGGATATCGTCAATAATTAAGAGATCGTACTTTCGGTATTTTTCTTTGAAAGAGTTGGCCTTGTTCCCTTGCAGGGAGCTGATGAAGTCAGTGGCGAACTTCTCAAGGGTCATATAGTGGACTTTTTTGTTTGGGTATTTGTCTTTCACTGAGTTTCCTACTGCTTGGATCAAGTGGGTCTTACCTAGACCTGTGCCTCCATAGACAAAGAAAGGGTTGTACTTGGTTCCCGGGCTTTCTATGATGGCCTGCGAGGCCGCGTAAGCCAATTCATTGAAACCACCCACAATAAAAGAATCAAACCGATAACGAGCGTTCAGGTTGTCCCCTGGGTTTATATACAAGTCTTTAAGTGGTAGCTCGGTATTTACGAAGTTTTCCACCACTTTCGGAGACTCTTGTTTGCCGGCCTCTGCTTTGGTGATGATATATTCCACCGCACGCATGTTTTCATAAGAATCGGCAATGGTCTTGGTTATCAACTTGTGATATTTGTTTTTGAGCCAATCTCGAACAAATTCGTTGGGCACTCCGACATATATAATACCAGTATCCTCTTTCAAAATAGATGTGTTCTTGAACCAGGTGCTGAAATTAGCCTTAGAAACTCCTGTTTCTATTTCTAGTAAACAATTCTTCCAAAGTTCTTTGATATCCATGCTTTGCATTATACTACCCTTGTAAAGCGGTGAGAACTTCCCAAAACTTATTAACTATGTTGATAAGCTGTGCATAACCTATGCGGCTTGATTTTTCTAGCTCAATATTATAGACTGCTTTATACATGTCATTTACATATCAACCTAAAAAACGAAAACGAGCAAAAACCCATGGTTTTTTAGTGCGCTCCAAGACTAAAACAGGACAAAAGGTTCTTTTGCGCCGAAGAAGAAAGGGTCGAGCCAAACTAGCCGTCTAACAACATTAGGCCCTTTAGCTTGATTTATATGCTTACCAAGCAAAACCGAGCCAACAAAAACTCAATCAAACAA
>Ga0163144_10013122_pt1 | contig 17326 bp, 15 predicted proteins | sample OliLak19BULKMAT1_FD_123175 | JGI IMG/M metagenome (GOLD analysis project Ga0163144, IMG submission 123175) | Freshwater microbial mat bacterial communities from Lake Vanda, McMurdo Dry Valleys, Antarctica - Oligotrophic Lake LV.19.BULKMAT1 | ecosystem: Environmental > Aquatic > Freshwater >...
CCGACGATTATCGCCCGCCGCGCGAGCTGCGCGAGGAGCTGGAGCGTTCGCTGCGCGAGCCCCGGCCCGCGGCCCACGACTCCGCGATCAAGGAATACTTCCGGCGTCTCACCCGTTAGCGTTAGCTATAATCACCCCCATGTCATTTCAAGGAACGATCGAAGCCAACTGCCCCTCCTGCACCGACGGCTTCGAGGCTCCCATCTGGAGCTTCGTGCACGGCGGCAAGGACGCGCTTCTGCGCGACCAGGCCAAGGCCATGGAGTGCAACCTCCTCCTTTGCCCGTCGTGCGGCGCGGCGTTCGTGCCCGAGGCGGCGTGGATCTACTACGAGCCCGACGACGAGATTCTGGCGTTCGTTTTTCCGCTCGCGTACAAGGCCGAGGAGACGAAGTGGCGCGATAAGATGAAGGCCGACTTCGCCGCGATGCGCGAGGCGCTCGGCGACCATCTGCCGGTCGGCCACGAGCCCGAGGTGTTCTTCGGGCCCGAGGGGCTGGCGCAGCTGCTCGAGCAGGAGGACTGGCGCCGCGACGAGCGCGACGTCATGGCGTTCTTCGCGCACGATCTCAAGCTGTCGCTGTACAAGGCGAGCCCCGCGTGGGCGCGCGCGCACGGCGCGCCGGCGGTTCTTCCCTACACCGGCAAGACCCCCACGCGCGCCGCGGTCATCGCGGGCCTCGCGAAGATCGTCGCGGCCAACGACCGCCTCACGGCCTGGTCCGACTACCTCGCCAAGCTCGAAAAGGATCCGGCCGCCGGCCTGCCGCCCGCCGCGATGGCCGCGGCTTGAGCGTAGGCCGGATCGCCGTTCCCGCCGCGGCGGCGAAGCTTCTGCGCCCGCTCGCCGAGGAGGCGCGCGCGCGCGGCACCCCGCTGTACGCGGTCGGCGGCCCCGTGCGGGATTGGCTCATGCGCCGCCCCAACTTCGATCTCGACCTCACCGTCGCGGGCCCGCCGGACCCGATCGCGCACGCCGCGGCGGCATTGGTCGGCGGGACCGTCGAGTCGTTCGGCCGGTTCGGCACGCGCCGCGTGATCTCGAAAGGAAAGTTCCGCGTCGACGTGGCCACGACGCGCGCCGAGTCGTACCCGCAGGCCGCCTGCCTGCCCGTCGTGGAGAGGACGGCCGTGCCGATCGCCGTCGACCTGTTCCGGCGCGACTTCACGATCAACGCCCTGGCCGTGCGCCTCGACGACGCCTCTCACGAGCTGACCGATCCCTACGGCGGCCTGCGCGACCTGAAGAGCCGCACGCTGCGCGTGCTGCATCGCGAGAGCTTTCGCGACGATCCGACGCGCGTGTTCCGCGCGGCGCGCTTCCTCGCGCGCTTCCGCTTCTTCCCGGCTCCCGAGCTCGTCGACGACGCGAAGGCGGCGTTGAAGGACGGCCACGCGGCGAAGCTGTCCTCGCACCGTCTGCTGCACGAGCTCGAGGCGATCCTCGGGGAGAAGGACCCGAGGCCCGCGCTCGTCCTGCTCAAGGCCTGGGGCTACCTCGCGCTGCTGCATCCCGAGCTGTCGTGGAACGGACGCGTGACGGCGGGCGTCGAGCCGCGCCTGGCCGCGCTCGCGCTGGGCCTCGGCCCCCAGAAGGGCCGGGACTTCGTGGACTCCTTCCCTCACGCGCACCACCGGCGCACGCTCCTGCATGAGACCTTGGCTCTCGCGTTCTCGGACAAGTCGCCGCGCGTCGCGCCGGACCCCTTCGTGACGGCCGCCGTGCTCCGCTTTCGGACGGGCCTTCCGCCCGCCGCGCTCAAGCCGTGCCTGCTGTCGGGCGCCGACCTGATCAAGGCCGGGCACGAGCCCGGCCCCGCGTTCCATGCCGTGCTCGACGAGGCCGCGCGCCTTCAGCGCGCCGGCAAGCTCAAGACCCGCGCGGCCGCGCGCGCGTGGCTTGCGGCCCGGCCCGCATGAGCCGGAAGGCGGTCCTTCTGGCCGCCGGCATGGCCGTCGCGGCGGGGTTCCTCTGGACCCCCGGGCGCGTGTGGGACCTCCAGATTTACGCGGCCTGCGCGCGAGAGCTTCGCGGCGGCGGCAATCCCTACGCGCGCAACGTGGTCGTCGAGGACGAGGGCTATCCGTGCATGTATCCTCCGCTCGCGATCGACCTCTACCGGCCCGTGACGGCGCTGCTGGACGCGAATCCCCGGCTCGGCGTGCGGGTCTGGAACGCGCTGCAGGTCTTCTTCTTTTTGTGCCAGCTCTGGATCTGGCGAAGATATTTCCTCGATGAAGGCATCGACGCGGCGCGCCTGATTTTCGCGCTGATCGGCTTCGGGGGGCCGTTGTTCGTCGCGCTGCACAGCGGCAACGGCGCCATGTTCGAGTCCCTGCTGCTCTGGGCGGCGTTCGCGCTGTTCGCGGCGGGCAAGGATATGCCCTTCGTGATCGCGATCGCGGCCGCCGCCATGATCAAGCTCCAGCCCGCCGCCTTCTTCGTTCTTTCCCTGCTGCGCCCGCGTCCCGCCTGGCGCTATTTCCTGCTCGGCGGGGCCGCCTTCGGCGTGCTGTTCGGGCTCAACGAGGCCGTCCATCCGGGCCTGCTGGGGTCCTTCCTCGACCGCCTGGCCGACACGCGCAACGGCTGGCGCTTCGAGCGCGGCCCCAATAACTGCGCGGTGCTCGGCTTCGTGCAGCACATCCTCGAGACCGCCTGGGGCGACCGGGCGAGCGCCTACGACTGGGCGCGGCGGCTGTTCGTCCCGTGGGCGATCTTCGTCGCGGCCGTCACCGGCGCGGCGCTGCGCCGGGTATGGTCCGCGCCGAAGGACGAGGCGGCCGCCCGCAGGGCCACGGTCCTGCTCGTCTGCGCGGCGTACGCGCTGCTCGCGCCGCGCTTCAAGGACTACGGCTACCTGATTTTGATCCCCTCGGCGCTGGCCGCTCTCGAGTCGGACATCCCCAACGGCCTGCGCGCGGCGATCATCGTCCTGGCGATGCTGAACTCGACGAAGGCCGTGGCCGAGAAGATCGGCATGGGGCAGTGGGCGCTGTTCGCGGGCTACTTCAAGCTGTACGCGACCGTGCTGGTGTGGGGCGTGCTAGTGCGGCGGCCGCCCGCGCCCGCTCGCTGACAGCATTCCCCGGGGAATGCTCGTTAAATTCCTCGAATATTCATGGATTTCCCGCTGGAATATCCCGTCGGGAAACGCTAGAATCGACGACGGAATGAAGCGCGCGGATGTCGTCTTTTCCGGCATGCGTCCCACCGGCCGTCTCCACCTCGGGAATTATTGGGGTGCGCTGAAGAATTGGGTCGAGCTCCAGTCCCAATATCCCTGCTTCTTCTCGGTCGTGGACTGGCACATGCTCACGACCGGCTACGACGACACGTCGAAGCTGCAGGAGAACTCGCGCGAGATGGTCCTGGACTGGCTCGCGGCCGGGCTCGACCCCGCGAAGTGCGTGATCTTCCGCCAGTCCGACGTCCCCGAGCACGCGGAGCTCGCGCTCATGCTCGCGATGGTGACGCCGCTCGGCTGGCTCGAGAACAATCCGACCTGGAAGGAGCAGCTGCAGGAGCTCGCCAAAACGAAGCATGATTCCGACGACGTCGCCGCCAAGGGCGCCCCGGCCGCGAAGCAGGAGCTGCGGACCTTCGGCTTCCTCGGCTATCCGGTGCTGCAGGCGGCCGACATCCTGCTCTATCACGGCAATAAGGTCCCCGTCGGCCAGGACCAGCTTCCGCACGTCGAGCTCTCGCGCGAGATCGCGCGGAAGTTCAACCACGTCTTCGGCGAGGTCTTCGCCGAGCCTCAGGCCCTCCTGACGCCGTCGCCCAAGGTCATGGGCACCGACGCGCGCAAGATGTCGAAGTCCTACGGGAACGCCGTCGACATCTACGAGACCGCCGCGGCGCTCGAAAAGAAGGTCAAGAGCATGTACACGGACCCGACGCGCACGTCCGCGACGTCGCCGGGGCACCCGCTGCCTTGCCCGGAGAATCCGCCGGGCTGCTCGGTTTACGCGATGCACAAGCTGTACGCGGACGCGGATTTTTACATGAAGCGCGGCGACGAATGCCGCGCGGGCATGCTCGGCTGCGGCGCTTGCAAGAAGGATCTGCTGGCCGAAATGTCTCAGCCGTTCGCGGCCTTCCGCGAGCGCCGCGAGTCGTTCGACGCCGTGAAGGTCGAGGCGATCCTCGCCGATGGCGCGCAGAAGGCCCGCGCCGTCGCGCAGAAGACGATGGACGAAGTCCGCCGCGCCATGAGGCTCCGCTAAATGACCGAGAAGGCCTACGAAGTCGCGCTCGAGCTGTTCGAGGGTCCCCTCGACCTGCTGCTGTTCCTGGTCAAGAAGGACGACCTCGACATCCACAACATCCCGATCTCCCACATCACCAAGGAGTACCTCGCGTACCTCGAGCTCATGAAGGACATGAACCTCGACGTCGCGGGGGACTTCCTCGTGATGGCCGCGACCTTGATGGCCGTGAAGTCGCGCTCGCTCCTGCCCTCCGAGCAGGCTTTAGAGGGAGACGAGGGCCCGAACCCCGCCGCCGAGCTCGCGCAGAAGCTGCTCGAATACCAGAAGTTCAAGGAGGCCTCGAAGTTCCTCGCGAACCGCGCCGCCGAGATGGAAGGCGTGTTCTATCGCGGCGCCCCGCACTTCGAGGAGGCCGAGAAGTCGCCCAACGTCTCGCTGTTCGACCTGATGGCGCATCTTCAGGTCATTCTCGCCGACGCGGAGGACGACTCCCAGGCCGTCGAGGGCGAAGAGTTCCCCATCGAGGAGAAGATGGAGAAGATCATGTTCCTCCTCTCCGAGCGCCCGATGATCCCTTGGGAGGACCTGTTCGCCGACGAGCGCAAGCGCCGCGGCATCATCGCGTGCTTCCTCGCGATGCTCGAGCTGACCAAGCTTCAGAAGATCTTCATCCGCCAGGAGATGAACTTCGGCAAGATCAGCATTTTTAAGAAGGACGAGAATGCCGTCGAAGAGGTCGCCGTCGTCGAAGCGCCCGTGGAGACGCCCGCTCCGATCGAACCGCCGCAGACCAACTTAGGAGAACCCGATGTCCAGCCCTGAAGCCGAGAACCAGCCTGAAGCTCCGGCCGAGGAAGTGACGATCGAGCCGATCTCGTCCCTCGCCGATTCGCCGGAAATGGAGACGGACGTCGAATCGCCCGAAGCGGTTCCTGTTGCCGAGGGTCACACGCCCGCTCCGTCGCCCGCCAACGATCCCTCTCTGCTGCGCCGCGCGCTCGAGGGCCTGCTGTTCATCACCGATCGCCCGCTGTCGGCCGGCGAGCTGTGCAAGCTCGTCAACGTGCGCGACCAGGACCGCATCGTGTCCGCCGTCGAGGAGCTTCGCCGCGAGCTCGAGGATCGCAATCTGGGCTACCGCCTGATCGCCGTCGCCGAGGGCTGGCAGATGGCCACGCGCCCGGAGCTCGCTCCGTACATGCGCAAGCTCTTCAGCGATCGCGCGACGATGCGCTTGTCGACGGCCGCGCAGGAGACCCTGTCGATCATCTCGTACAAGCAACCGCTCACGCGGGCCGAGGTCGAGGAAATCCGGGGCGTCGAGGTCATCGCCGCGCTCGAGTCCTTGCTTGAGAAGCGCCTGATCAAGGTCGTCGGCCGCAAGGAGACGGTCGGCCGCCCGCTGATGTACGGCACGACGATGGAGTTCCTGCGTCACTTCGGCCTGCGCAGCCTCGAGGACCTGCCGCCCATCGATACCTTTGCCCCGGCCGACGCCGCGGCGCCCCAGGCGGAGGTCGGCTTCGTGCGTTCCGAGGAAACCCCTCTGCCCGTGACGGAGGAGATCGGAGAGCAGACGGAGGAAGCCGTCATCGCCGAGGCCCTCTCCGTTCCTCCGGCGGAAGCGGAGCCCGCCGCCGAGGAGACGAAGGACGAAGCCGAAGGCGAGGGGCTCTGGCCCAAGTAAGGTGAAGATCCTCGTCGCGGCCAGCGAAGCGGTCCCCTTCTGCAAGACGGGCGGTCTCGCGGACGTGGTCGGAGCCATGACGCAACGGCTCGGGGCGCTGGGCCACGACGTGTGCCTGTTCCTGCCGCGCTACCGCTCAATCCGCGCGGCCCCGCTCGAGGGCGGCATCGCGCATCCGCTCAAGGTGCCGCTCGCGGGCGCGATCGTGGACGTCGGGCTCAGCTTCCTGCACCGGCGCGGCGTGTCGGTGTACTTTGTCGACTATCCGCTGTTCTTCGACCGCGAGGGCCTGTACGGGAACGAGGGCAAGGACCACGAGGACAACGACCGCCGCTTCGCGCTGTTCTCCCGCGCGGTGCTCGAGGGGGCCAAGACGATCGGCTTCAAGCCCGACGTGATCCATCTCCACGATTGGCAGACGGGCCTCGTCGCGGCGCACCTGAAGCGCCACTACAAGGACGACCCGCATTTCGCCGGCACGGGCTGCGTTTTCACGATCCACAACATGGCGTATCAGGGGAACTTCCCGCGCCCCGCGCTCGAGGCGGCCGGGTTCGGGGCCGAGGACTTTTCGCCCCAGAGCCTCGAGTACTACGGGCAGGTCAGCTACCTGAAGGCCGGAATCGCGCACGCCGACAAGCTCACGACCGTGAGCGCCGCGTACGCGCGCGAGATTCAGGAGTCGCCGGATCGCGGCTTCGGCCTCGAGGGGCTGCTCACGAGCCGGTCGAAGGATCTGCGCGGCATTCTCAACGGCATCGACCTTGAGGTCTGGGACCCGGCGCGCGACGGAGCGCTGCCGCGCAAGTTCACGGCCGCCGACGCCGCCGCGGGCAAGGCCGCGTGCAAGGAGGGCCTGCAGAACGAGTGCGGGCTCGAGGTCCGCAAGGACCGCCCTCTGATCGGCGTCGTGTCGAGGCTCGATTTTCAGAAGGGGCTCGACATCGCGCTCGTAGCGCTCGAGCCGCGCCTGGATCGCTGCCAGCTCGCGATCCTCGGCACCGGCGATCCCTCGCTGACGGAAATGTTTTCGGCGCTCGAGCGCCGGCATCCGGGCGCCGTGCACTTTCACCGGACGTTCGATGAGAGCTTCGCGCACCGGATCTACGCGGGCTCCGACCTGTTCCTGATGCCCTCGCGCTTCGAGCCGTGCGGCCTGGGGCAGATGATCGCGATGCGCTACGGGTCCGTGCCCGTGGCCTCCAAGACCGGCGGCTTAAACGACACCGTCTTCGAGGAGGCGGGCGACGGCAGGCCGGCCAACGGCTTTCTGAGCGCGCCGGGCGACGGCGCGGACCTCGCGCGCTCGCTCGACCGCGCGCTCGCGGCGTACGGCGCTCCCGGCTGGAGCGAGCGCGTCCGGGCCGGCATGTCGGCCGACTTCTCCTGGGACCGGTCCGTCGAGGCCTACCTCGACGTCTTCCGCGAGGCCGCCCGAAAATGAGGGCGCGCCGCGCGCTCCTCGCGCTGCTCGCCGCGGTCGCCGCGGCGGCGGTGTGGGAAGGCCGCTCGCTTTCCGAGCGCGCGGTGCTGCCCGCCGTCGACGCCGACGCGTTCGCGGCGCTGACGGGGCGCGCCGCGCCCTCGACGCCCGAGCTGTGGGAGCGCCTCAAGGCCATGGGCGTCGCGGCCGTCGTGCTGCGCGAGGAGACCGGCGCCGAGCTCGCGGCGCGCGGGGACGTGCTCCATTACTCGCGCGCCGAGGTGGAGAAGTGGCGCGCGCTCGGGCTCGTCGCCCCGGGCGGGGGGCCCAAGCCCGACTCGCTGTGGGCCAAGGACGCGAAGGTGCTGGCGCGGCTCTCGGGCGGCCTGGCCGCGCGGGGCATCGACGTCTCGACGGGCGCCGGAAAGTCCCTCGAGCTTCCCTCCGGCGTGGACCTTGCGCGCGTGCCGGCGGGCTTCGATCCGGAGACCGTGGCCGTCGTCTCCGCCGCGGGCCTGATCCCGGTCGCGGCCTCGACGAGCCCCGTCGCCTCGGTGGCCGGCCAGCGGTTCTGGATCCGCACCTTGCCCTTGGACGCCCGCGCGCCGCAGCTGCTGCGCGCCGCGAACGGCCGCGCGACGCGGCTGCTCGTTCTTCGGCCGTCCGCCGCCGCGAGCCTCGACGACAACCTCGAACGCCTGCGCGAGTCGCTGAAGGTCGTGAAGGCCGCCGGCCATCCCGCGATCCTGCCCGCCGCCGCGGCCGAGGCTCCGCCCGTGCCGGGGCCCGAGAAGGCCGCCCGGCTCCTCCTTTTTTACGCGATCGGGCTGCTGGGCCCGCTGCTCGCCGCCCGCGCCGGGCTCGGCGCGGAGCGCAAGGTCCGGGGCTGGGTCGCCAAGCGCGCCTCCATCGCGTCGCCCGTTCCCGAGACCCTCGCCGGCCTGGCGGCGGTCTGGGCGTTCGCTTCCGCCGCGGGGCTGCTGGCCTCCGCCTCGGTGGCGCCCCAGCAGCGCGAGGCGCTCGCGCGGTCCTGGACTCTCTGGACCTTGGCCGCCCCGATGCTCGTGGGCGCCGCCGCGCTGTACGGCTCGGAAGGCCCTGCCGTGCGCCGGCGCTGGCGCGCGCCGCTTCGCATGCGCGATCTTGCGGCCGTGCTCGTGCTGGGCCTCGCGCTGTTCGGGCTGCTCGCGCCGCGCGCGGCCCTGCGCGCGGCCGGCGTCTGGGAGTCCGCGTCGCGCCTCTCCGCCGCGGCCGACGTGTTCTGGTGGTGGCCTTGGCGCTGGCGGGAGATCCTCATCGGCACGCCGAGCCTCGCGCTGGCCTTGATTCTCATCGGCAAGCGCGAACAGGCGGCGGCCGACGGCTGCGGCACGTGCGTGCCGAAGCTGCTCGGCGATCCGCGCGGGTGGCTCGTGTTCGGCCTGCTCGCGCCCGCCGGGGCCGTCGCTTCGATCGGCGCGGGCGGGGCCTCGCCGGAGCTCGCGGTCGTCCACGGCGCCGTCGCGTGCGCCATCGGCGCGGTCCTGGGCCTCCTGCTCGCGGGACTGAGGGCCCGCGTCGAGGCCTGGGTCCTTAGTCCTACACGCGCAGGTCTATTGACCTAGAAACGATCCCGTGGTAGAATCGGGACGTGAGATACCTGATCCCGGCTCTCGTCGTGACGGTTGTGGGTTTCTCGACGGCGCAGGCGGCCGCCCCCGCGAAATCTCCGTTCTCCAATAAGTCCCTGGGCGAGGGCGGCGGCTACACCCATCCGACCGCCGAAGTGGGGAAATTCTTCGAGACCACGCCTCAGCGTCCGCCGGAGGACAAGCCCGCCGCCGCCAGGCCCGATCCGATCGTCGCCGCTAAGGTCCAGGCCGAAGCTCCTCCGAAGCAGAACGCGTCCCGGTCGCGCCCGCGCCCGCGTCCCTTCGCTCCCGTCGTCGCCGCCGGCTCGTCCGCGCCGGAGTCGCGCGCGCCGCAAGGCGCGAAGCCGCCCGTCGCCGAGGCCGAGGGCTCCATGGATTCCGCCAGCGACGACGCGCGCCGCGACTATGAGGCGCGCCTGTTCGGCGCGGCTCCGGCTCCGCGCCGCGCGGAGCTCGGGGATCCGTCGTTCAAGACCCCGATCGAGACCGCCCCGGCCGCCGCGGCCGACCTGTCCGTCCCCACGGGCGAAGGCATGCTGTTTGTTTCGCTCGAGCTCGATCCCCAGGAAGCCGGCGCTCTGCGCGACGCGGTCGCCGGCCTCGGCGCCGCCGCCGCCTTCCGCCCCGACGCCCGCTTCCAGCCGATGCCCGGAGCGGCCGGCGCCGTGCGGATCAGCGGCTGGCTTCCGGCGTCCCGGCTCGGCGACGCGATCGCCCGTCCCGGCGTGAAGCGCGTCGAGGTCGAGCGCGGCTCGCGCCCCGCGGGCGACAGCCGGCTGACCGCCGCCTTTCAGCTGACGCTCCGCGTCGCCGACGCCTCGCGCCCCGAGGAGTCGATCGCCGAGAGCGTCCGAGAGCTCTCCGCCGCCACGGGCTTCGCTCTCGAGCGCGTGCTCGGCGTCGAGAAGTCCGCCGCCGGGCTTTCCACCGCCCTCGTCTCGGGGACGATGCCCGTGTCCCAGCTGTCACGGGCGATGGGCCTGAGCGGCGTCGTGAACATCACCTCGGCTCCTCCGGCCGAGAACCCTCAGCCCGCGCCGGCCGAGAAGACCGCCAAGAAGGAAGGCTTCCTCAAGTTCGTCATGGGGCGCGGCCTCTGGCTGGTCCTGCTCACGGTCCTGCTTGCCCTTCCCGCCGTCGGCGAGGTCGTCCGGAAAGGCCTGGCCGTGTTCGTCCCCTACCGCTGACCTCCCCATTTTCATAGAATCGCGCCTATGACCGGTGAAGGCAAGGTTCGGCTAGGGACGCTGTTCGCGCTGGCGGCGGCCGCCGGGCTCGCGGGGGAGACGCTCCTGCTGGCCGAGCGGCACGTCTCCCGCCTCGAATCCTCCATGCGCGACGACTTTCGCGTCGTGCTCTTCACGCGGGCGTCGCTCGAGGAGGCCCGCGCGAAGGTGCTCGAGGAAAAGCTGCGCGCCGCCCCGGAGGTCGCCGACGTCCGGTTCATCTCGTCCGACGAGGCGCTCGCGGCCCTCAAGCGCGACGATCCCGAGCTCGCCGAGTCGGTGGCGCTCGTCGGAGACAATCCTCTCCCCGCGGCGTTCGAGGTCCGGCCCACGCCCGAGTCGCTCACGCACCTGACCGCGTGGATCGACGCCGCCCAGCGCCTGGCCGACTGGTCGGACCTGCGCTATAAGCCCGGGGAGGTCCAGGCTATCCTGCGCCTGCGGTTCTACGCCTACCTTCTGCGCATGACCTTGAGCACTTTGCTCTGCCTGATCGCCGGGCTCGCGCTCGCGGCGCTGGGCTCAACGATGGCGCGCCTGCCCGCCGCGCGTCCCGCGCCGGTCCTGTGGTCGGCCGCGGGAGGGATCGCGGGCGCGTTGCTCGCGATCGCGATCGCCTGGCCGCTGCGCCGGGACGAGCTTCTTTGGGCGTGGCCCGGCCCCTTTTCGCAGGTCACCTTGCTCGCCGCGTGCGCGACCCTCGGGTGGTCCTTGTCGCCATGGCGCGCCGAGTCCTGATTCTCGCCGGGCTGCTCGCGCTGAGCGCGGCGCCGGCGGCCGCGCAGCTAAGAGCCAAGCGCCAGGAGCTGTCGCGCATCCAGGTGGAGCTCAAGCAAACGCTCCGCGAGCTCGAGAAGCTGCGCGACGCGGAGAAGGAGCTCGGAGACGACGTGAAGGGCCTCGAGAGCCAGGACGCGCGCTCGCGGCGGCGCGTCGAGAGCCTGCAGACCGACATCCGCCGCGCGGAGAATAAACGCGCGGACCTCAAGTCGCGCCTCGACGCGGCCAAGAGCGTCGCGGGCTTCTGGTCCGCGGCGATCGCCTCGGAAGCCGCCCGTCACGCGGCGGGCGCGGCCGCGCGCTCGGAGTCCTATGGGACCTCCGAGCTCTGGGCCGAGGAGTTCCGGCGCGCGGCGATCGTCGAGAAGGCGCGCCACCTGCGCGGGCTCCACGGCTTCCGGCGCAAGACCGAGGAGGCGGCGGCCGAGACCGCGCGCCGCTCGCGCGAGCTCGATGAGAGCCGCCGCCGCGCGCAGAGCGAGCGCGAGGGGCACCGGCGCGAGTACGAGGAGAAGAAGGCCGCGCTCGAGGGCACGCAGGTGAAGGTCGCCGCCGCCGCCCGCCGCGCGAAGGAGCTCGAGGAGACGGCGAAGGCCATGGCCTCCCTGATCGACAAGCTCGGCAAGGCGGGCAAGTACCGCAAGCCCGGCCCCGTCGCGCGGCTCGAGCGCCCCATGCACTCCCTTCCCTGGCCCGTCGAGGGCAAAGTCCTGCGCCCGTTCGGCCGCGAGCGCGATCAGGAGCTCGGCACCTGGACCGTCCGGCAGGGCGTCGTCTTCGCCGCCAGCCCCGGCGCCGCGGTGGGCGCGATCGCGCCCGGCAGCGTCATCTTCGCGGGACCGTTTCGCTCGTACGGCAAGGTCGTCATCGTCGATCATGGCGCGGGCTTCTTCAGCGTCTACGGAGAGCTCTCGGAGATCGTCAAATCGAAAGGCGACGCCGTGAGCGCGCGTGAGCGGCTCGCGGTCGCGGGCGCGCAGGTGTACCTCGAGATCCGCCGCGGAGCGGACGCGCTCGATCCCGCGGAGTGGCTGGAAAAGAAATAAGATGGTTTCAGGAGATCTGAGATGAAGCGCATATTGATCGCGGCGGCCGTCACGGCCTCCCTCGCCGTCCGCCCCGCGTACGCGGCGAACGCGGACAAGACGTACGAGCAGCTCAAGCTCCTCGTCGACGTCCTGGGCTTCATCCAGGACAACTACGTCGACGAGCCCGAGGCTCAGAAGCTCATCTACGGCGCCGCGAGCGGCATGGTGCGCACGCTCGATCCCTACTCGCAGTTCATGGAGCCGGAGATCCATCGCGAGATGAAGACGGAGACCGAGGGGCAGTACGCGGGCGTCGGGCTGCGTCTCACGTTCAAGGATGACATGCTCACGGTTCAGACCCCGATGCCAGGCTCGCCCGCGTACCGGCTCGGCGTCCTGCCCAACGACCGTCTCCTTGAAATCGACGGCGCCTCGACGAAGGACATGAATATGTCGGACGCCCTGCGAACCTTGCGCGGCTCGCCGGGCACCAAGGTCAAGCTCAAGCTCGAGCGGGGGCCCGACGACGGCGGCGACAGCCCCTGGAAGACCGTGGCCGTCGAAATCACGCGCGAGCTCGTGAAGATCGAGTCCACGCTCTCGATGAAGCTCGACGGCGGCGTCGGCTACCTTCGCGTCGCCGAGTTCAGCGCCAAGACCGCAGATGACGCCGTCGAGGCGCTCAAGAAGCTCAAGAAGGAAGGCGCCACCAGCCTGATCCTCGATCTTCGCAACAACCCGGGCGGCCTCCTCTCCGCGGGCGTCGAGGTCGCCTCGACGTTCCTCGGCGAGGGAAAGCTCATCGTGTACACCCAAGGCCGCAAGGCCGACAGCCGGCAGGATTTCACGGCCGGCATGAAGGCCCCGTACCCGTCCCTGCCCCTCGTCGTGCTCATCAACAGCGGCTCGGCATCCGCGTCGGAGATCGTCGCGGGCGCGATGCAGGACCATAAGCGCGCCGTCGTCGTGGGCGAGCGGAGCTTCGGCAAGGCGAGCGTTCAGTCCCTGATCCCGCTGCCCGACGGCTCGGGCCTGCGCCTGACGGTCGCGCGCTACTACACGCCCTCGGGCCGCGGCATCCACCGCGACGAGAAGACCAAGACGGGAGGCATCACGCCCGATATCGTCGTGCCCGTCACGCCCGAGTCCGAGGCGAAGCTCTACGCGCAGTGGGAGATGATCTACGCGAAGGACAAGAAGCCCCACTCCGTCGTGAAGACCGAGGACCTCGTGCGCGATGAAGCGCTCGATCGCGCCGTCGAGCTCCTGAAGGCGCGCGACGTGCTCGGAGCGCTCAAGCGCGAAGGGTGAGAATCCTCGGGCTCGAGACCTCCTGCGATGACACCTCGGCCGCCGTGGTCGAGGACGGGCGTCTTCGCTCGAACGTCGTCTCGTCCCAGACGGCCCTGCATCGCCCGTATCGCGGCGTCGTCCCGGAGCTCGCGGCGCGCGCGCATCTCGATAATTTGATGCCCGCCGTCGCGCGCGCGCTGAAGGACGCCGGGCCGGGAAAGCTCGACGCGGTCGCCTACACGCGCGGCCCGGGCTTGATGGGGCCGCTGCTCATCGGCAAGGTCGCCGCGCAGACGCTCGCGGCGCTGCTCGAGGTTCCCGCCGTCGGCGTCAATCATCTCGAGGGCCACGTCCTGGCGGCCGAGCTCGAGCATAAGCTGCGCTGGCCCGTGCTCGCGCTGGTCGTCTCGGGCGGGCATACCGATCTCGTGCTCGCTAAGGGGCCCGGACGCTACCGCGTGCTCGGCCGCACGCGCGACGACGCCGCCGGCGAGGCGTACGACAAGGTCGCGCGGTTGTTCGGCCTCGGCTACCCGGGCGGGCCCGAGATCGACGCGCGCGCCGTCAAAGGGGACCCGCGCGCCCATGCCTTCCCGCGGCCGATGCTGCCGGGCACCTGGGATTTCTCGTTCTCCGGGCTGAAGACGTCGGTGCTCTACCTTCTGAAAGGACGCAAGCCGAAAGGCCGGGAGCTCAACGATCTCTGCGCCTCCTTCCAGGAGGCGGTGGCCGAGACGCTCGTCGACAAGACCGTCGCCGCCGCGAAAAAATTCAAGGCGAAGGACATCGTGCTCGGCGGCGGCGTCGCCGCGAACTCGCGCCTGCGGGCGCTCATGACCGAGCGGGGCGCGGCCGCCGGCTTCGCCGTGCGGCTTCCCGCGCGCGTGCTGTGCACCGACAACGCCGCGATGATCGCCCATGCCGCCTGGAGGCGGCTGTCCGCCGGGGCTCCGCCGCTCACGGGTCCCTGCGATCCCGCTTTGCCTCTTCGCAGTTGGGCGTGAGCGCTCTTATCTTCCTTGTCGCGTTCGGGGTATACCTCTCCGGCGCGTCGCCGTCGATCGCGCCGCGCGATTCCGCGGACATGGCCTCGGCCGCGCTGACCTTGGGGGTCGCGCATCCGCCGGGCTATCCGCTCTATTCCGTCATGGGCCGGCTGTGGCTGGCCGTCTTTCCGTGGGGGAACCCCGCTTACGGGCTCGCCGTGCTGTCATGCCTAGCCGCCGCGGGCGCCGTGTTCTTTCTCTTCCTGAGCGTCCGGCGCCGTTCCGGTCCGTGGGCCGCGCTGGCCGCGGCCGGCATCCTCCTCTTTTCCGCGCCGCTGTGGAAGTTCGCGCTGATTCAGGAAAAATACGCTCTTCATGCATGCATCGTTGCCGTTTTGATTTATCTATCCGAAGGCGAGCAAGGCTCCTTCTGGCGCCGCGCCCGATTGTCGGGGCTTGTCGTCGGGCTAGGTCTCGTGAATCACCAAAGCCTTCTTTTTTTTCTACCCGGCTTTCTTCTGCTCTGGCGCGCCGAATGCCGCCGCTTCAACGCGTCGCTTGCGGCCGTGCTCGGCGCCGCCTTTCCCTGGTCATTGGCCGGCCTTTCGCTTTATGCTTTTTTGTGGGTCCGCCTGGGCTCGTTGAGCTCGGCCATGTCCGTGCTGCTGCGCTCGCAGTACGGCTCCGGCACGTTGTCCGCCGAGCTCGCGCGCCCGCTCACGCCCGACGGCGCCGTCCGTCTTTTCGGCTGGTCGTTGAAGGCCTGGGCGCTCGCGGTCTCGCTTCCAGCCGCGGCGGCCGCCGTTTACGGGGCGTTCGCGTCCTGGCGTGAGGATGGTGAACGGGCGGCGGGCCTTCTTCTGTGCGCCGCTCTCAGCGGCCCGCTGTTCATCCTCATGGCGAGCTTCGACGTTTCGAGCTGGGTCGCGCGCTCCGTGCTCGAGCCCGCCTTCCTGGTCCCGGCCCTGGTCGCGGCCGTTTTCGCGGGCATCGCCGTTTCGGCCATGGGGCGATTCGCGCCGGCAGGCCTCGCGCTCGCGGCCGGAGCCCTGCTGCTGCGCGCGCCTATTCCGGAGCGTCGCGACGACTTCCTCGCTTACGATTACGTCCGCAACCTGCGCCGCGCCGTGCCGCCCGGCGGCGAGCTGCTTGTCGCGGGCGACACCGCGCTGTTCGGCCTGCGCTGGCTCGAAGCGACCGCGCCCCGTCCCCTTCCGCTCGACCTTGCCGGAGCCGGGCTCGTTGATGCGAAATCATGGCTCGCCGCGCGGGCCGGACGTCCGGATGTCTTCGTCGCGGGGCTTGCACCGGTGGCGGCGCTCTCCCCCGAGGGGCTCGTGATGCGGGCCGGCGCCGCCCGCCCGGGCGCGCCCGTCGTGCTCCGCCGTTCCGCCTCCTGGACCCGCGACGAGAGCTACGCGCGCGACGCGAAGCTGTCTTACGCGTTCGCGGCCTGGTCGGCGGCGCGGCTACTGGAATCTCGCGGCCTCACGCCGCCTGAGTCGTTGGACCTGACCGCCGCTTCACTCGATCCCGAAGACTACCGGCTCGAGTAGGGCCGCTTCGTTCATGAGGCCGTAATCACTTAACCGGGCTCGAAAGCTATAATTCGCGCGATGATGTCCGCCCGCGGCATAGCCGCAGTCCTTTTGACGTTGGCGCTTCCGTCGAGCTCCTTCGCGGCCTTCGAGGACGCCGGCTTCGGCCCGCGGGACGTCGCCATGGGCGGCGCGTTCACGGCGGTCGTCGACGATCCCGGCGTCATCGCCTATAATCCCGCCTCCCTCGGTCAGGCCTCCGCGGTCGACGTCACGATGTCTTATCTGCGGCAGTTCCACATCCCGTCCGGGGAGTCGGACCGCGACGCGGCGCGGGCCGGCGTCGTGGTGCCGCTTCGGCAGGAGCTGCTCAACGGCGCGCTCGGCTTCGACCTGCGCTACGACCGCCGCGCGAGGGTCGGCGGCGACCGCGGCATCGGCGTCCTGTACGGCACGCGGGGCCTCAAGGAGACCGAAGGCGGGGGCATCGACTTCGGCGGCGGCGTCAAGCTTCTCTCGACCTCGTTCGACGCGGGCGGGAAGGCCGGCACGCACCTCGCGCTCGACATGGGAGCGCTCTACCGTTTCTCGGACCGCTACGCTTTCGGCGCGTCGCTCCTGAACTTCGGCAGCCCGAAGTTCAAGGGCGACCGCGCGCCGCTGACGCTCAAGGTCGGCGTCGCCGAGCAGATGCGCGGCGTGATTCTCGCGGCCGACTTCACGAAGCGCGAATCGTCCGCGAGCGGAAACGGCGAGCACACGATGGCGCTCGGCTTCGAGCGGTGGTGGGCCACGGCGCGCGCGGGCCAATACGCTCTACGCTCGGGCCTGTCGCTCGGCGAAGGGACGCACACCTGGAACTGGGGCCTGGGCTGGCGCGCGCAAGGGGCGCGCGTCGACTACTCGATGACGGTTCCGATCACGGGCGTCTTTCGCCTAGGCCACGGCCTCGCTCTGTCCATCCGCTTCGGCGGCGCCGATCCGGAGGGGGAATACGAGAAGATGCTCTCCCAGGAGCTGCGCTATCGCCGCCAGCTCAGCGAAGCGCTCGAGGCGAGCTCGCTCAAGCAGTGGAAGCTGGCTGAGGAGCTCAATCGCATGCGCTCCGAGATGGCCGCCCTTAGCCGCGAGGTCGAGCTGAAGAAGGCTTCCGAGGTCGACGCCAAGCGCCGTTTGAAGGACCTGGAGACCCGCCAGCGCCAGGCCACGGAGACCTTCGAGAAGGTGAAGGCCGACCGCGACGGCGCCGCGCGCCAGGTGCGCGTTTCCCTGTTCCAGGAGGACTGGCGCTCCTATCAGAAGGCCAAGCTCGGGGGCGCGGCGGATTCCGTCCTGCTCGAGCTGGTCGGCCGGATCCTGCGCGAGTACCGCGACGCGGGCGTGGACCTCAGCGACGCGAGCGCCGAGCTTCGCCGCCTGCAACGCGCGCGCTAGTTCACATATCCGACATTAGGGATCGGCGTCCGCGGGCTATACTCGGTTTCGTGGGAAATCTTCCGCCTGAGGACCTGAGCCGCGA
>Ga0163144_10013123_pt1 | contig 17325 bp, 14 predicted proteins | sample OliLak19BULKMAT1_FD_123175 | JGI IMG/M metagenome (GOLD analysis project Ga0163144, IMG submission 123175) | Freshwater microbial mat bacterial communities from Lake Vanda, McMurdo Dry Valleys, Antarctica - Oligotrophic Lake LV.19.BULKMAT1 | ecosystem: Environmental > Aquatic > Freshwater >...
CGCACGGAACGCCGCGCGTCACGCGACGGCAGCGATGCGCACGGCGCGGGCGGCGGTGGGACCGATCTGGCGCAGCTCCGTTCCGACGAGCACGTCGATCGGCCCATCGTAGGGTGCGCGGGCGTGAACTTGAATCATGGCACCAGGTCGCAGTTCGAGGTCACCGAGGTAGCGGAGCATCGCCGCATCCTTGTCGCTAACGCTCATCACGGTGCCGCGGGTGCCCACCGGCCATTCAGCGAGCGTGGTGTGCCACGTTTCGTCGACGACGCCATCGCGGGTGGGGATCGGTGCGCCATGCGGATCGAACAGCGGATCGCCCAATGCGTGTGCCATGCGATCGATCAGCGTATCGGACGCCGCATGCTCCAGTTGTTCCGCCTCGGCGTGCACGTCGTCCCACGGTACACCGAGCACGGTGGCGAGGTAGCTCTCGAGAATGCGGTGCCGCCGCAGCGTGCGGAGGGCCGCCGTCCGGCCGGCTGCGGTGAGTCGTGCGCCATGATACGGTTCATGCTCGAGCAGCCCCTGCGACGCAAGGCGTCGCACCATGCCACTGACGCTGGCCGGCGCCAACGCCAGTCGCTCGGCCAGCGCGTTGGTCGTGGCCGCGCCACCACCCTGCTGGATGTCGTAGATCGCCTTGAGGTAGTCTTCGACCGGCGCCGTCAACGTCAACGCCGACGTGCCGGTGAACGCAGGGCCCTCAGCGGTCATCGCGCACTCCGGGCCGGCGTGCTGCCCGGCAGGCCACGAACCATCAGGACTGGAATCAGCGTCCGGTGACGCACCTGGTTGGCCACGCTGCCGCGCACCATGTCGTTGAGGAAACCGTGGCCGTGCGTCGCCATGGCGATCAGATCGCAGGACTCCCGCTCGGCGGCGGCGCAGATCTCGCCCGCAGCATCGCCGGACGCCAGCACCGCTTCCGCGTCGAGGGATGCCGCCACGAGATCTGCAACGCAGCGGTCGAGATAGGCGCGATCGGCACGAATCTCCTCTGACTCACGCAGCTTGAGCTGCTGCATGTTGCGCGCCGCGAACCCGTCGGCAACATGAATCAGGGTCACCTTGGCCTGACAGAGCTGCGCCAGTGGTCGCACATGGTGCAGGATCGCCTCGTCATAGGGCGAGTTCTCGAGCGCCACCAGCACATGTCGATACATGGTCACCGGATCCAGCCGCCCACAACCTGAACCAGCAGCCAGGCGTTGAGCGACGCGATGACCACGGCGATCGTCCAGGCAAGCACGGTCAACCAGCGGGCGTTCACGAACTCGCCCATCTTGCGGCGATCCGATGTAAACGACACCAGCGGGAAGACCGCGAAGGAAAGCTGCAGGCTGAGTATCACCTGACTGAGGACGAGGAGTTGTGAGGTGCCGCGGGCACCGTACAAGATACTGACCACGACTGCCGGAACAATCGCGATCGAACGGGTGACGAGTCGCCGGACCCAGGGACGCAGCCGGATATTGAGGAAGCCCTCCATCACGATCTGGCCGGCCAGCGTGCCGGTGAGTGTGGAGTTCTGCCCCGATGCCAGCAATGCAAGCGCAAAAACGGTGCTCGCGCCAGCACCGAGCAGCGGCGTCAGCAGCTTCCACGCGTCCTGAATCTCGGCCACCCCGCTGTTGCCCGTGTCGTGAAACGTCGCGGCCGCGACGATCAGGATGGCGGCATTGATGCCGAGCGCGAAGGTGAGCGCGATGGTCGAGTCGGCGAACGCAAAGCGCACCGCCTCGCGCTTGCCGGCCGAGGTCTCCTCATACTTCCGCGTCTGCACGATGCTCGAGTGCAGGTAGAGGTTGTGCGGCATCACCGTCGCCCCGAGAATTCCGATGGCGATGTAGAGCATGTCGCGGTTGCCGATGATCTCCTTGCCCGGAATGAACCCTCGCAGCACGCCGCCGACGTCCGGGCGCGACAGGAAGAGTTCGAACAGGAAGCAGACACCGACGACGGCGACCAGCGCGATGACCATCGCCTCGAGCAGGCGGAAGCCCTTGCCCTGCAGCCAGAGTACCACCAGCACGTCGAGCGCCGTGATGGTCACGCCGACCGGCAGTGGAATGTCGAAGAGCAGCTGGAGGGCAATCGCCGTGCCGATGACCTCGGCCAGATCACAGGCCGCAATTGCCAGTTCGGCGATGATCCAGAGCGCGAAGGCCATCCGCGGCTGATAGGCGTCGCGGCAGGCCTGGGCCAGATCGCGTCCGGTGACGATGCCAAGTTTCGCCGACAGGCCCTGGAGCAACACCGCCATCAGGTTGCTGAGCAGGATGACGTAGAGGAGCGAGTATCCGAACTGCGCGCCGCCGGCGAGATCGGTGGCCCAGTTGCCTGGGTCCATGTATCCGACGGCGACGAGGTATCCGGGTCCGGCGAAGGAGAGGAGCTTCCGGAACCAGCTGCCGGTGCTCACCGGTACGGAGCGGTACGACTCGGCCAGGGACGGCGCCTCGCGGGTCCGGCGCCAGGCGGGGATCTCGCCGGTGATGGCCGCCACCGACTCCGCAGGCGTCGGGCGTTCCGTGACCCGGTCGTCGTTCGGTGTGCGGCGCGGAGGGGTCATGGTATTCCGAAGAAGTGATTTCGTCTCTCCGAAATTATAAGGGGCCGGCTGAAGAGCAAGGTCCGGCACGGTGCGACCGATTTCCGCGCCGGGTCGCCGCGCCACCACGCCCCGCGCGACCCGTCCCGAGTCTGCAGCGGTTCCTTAACGCCGGACACGGCACGGAGTCTGCCATGTGTCACCACGACGCGATTCCGATCGCTGTCCAGATACCGACCCAGACCGCTGACCCAGGAACCTCACCATGTTCAGGACCTCGCTGCTGCGCGCCGCCACTGCGCTGACCCTCGCCGCCGTCTTCACCGCCTGCGGTGACTCGACCACCGGGCCCACCGATGCCGGCGTCTCGGCTTCCGTTTCGGCCGCCACCACACTCGATGTAGCGACGGTCTCCGGCGACGCCGCCCAGGAAGACGTCGAGACCTTCAAGGTCAACCGCGGCGCCTTTGGCCTCGCGACGATCGACTTCGAGCGCTTTGCCCGCTGGGAAGCGTGCCCGTACGACGCCACCGCGACGCGTTTCGTCTGCGTGGCCAAGAACCGCGGCCCGTTCAACACCGCACGCAGCTACGCCTATCTCGATGCTGCCGGCGTCGCCCAGACGGCCTACGGCGCCACCACCACCGCAGCGGCCAACTTCAAGTGGGCGCTGAGCGGAACGATCACCAAGGAACGTTGGAGCGGCACGATGTCGCGCGAGCGGGACATCACGATCTCTGGCCTCCTCGGCGCGAATACGACTGTGACCGTCAACGGCACGGGTGCCACCGAACGGCAGCGCACGAAGTTCCTCCGCGACGGCGATGGCCCGAACGGTCTGACGCGCGACTACGACCTGGAGTCGTCGCTGGCGATCGTGAATGTGGTCACGCCGGCGATCCGCGTGCCGGACGCATGGCCTGCCTCGGGCACGATCACCCGCAACTACAAGGTGACCCGCACGGATGCGACCAACGGTACGGTCGTGGTGACCCGCAATTCGGTGGTCACCTTCAACGGGACACAGTTTGCGAAGCTGGTGGTGAACGGGAAGGAGTTCAAGCTCGACCTGACCACCGGCAAGGTCGAGGCCGTGACCGCGAGCTGAGACAATCGCCTTCGAGGCAACTCCTCATCAGAGCTGTCTCGTCGGAGAGCAATGAAATCAACTCGGCCCCTCGCATCGCGCTGATGCGGGGGGCCGATTCGTTTCACAGCCTCATGGTGTCGCACGGCCGGGTCGACGCCATCACTCCACGGCTCGGGCCACCGCCAACAGCTGGGTGACGATCCGCTCCGTCATGCCCCAGACGACGTCGTCTCCGCTGCGATAAGCGGGAAAACGCATTCGTGCGCCGCCGCGCTCGAACACATGTTCGGTGGTGCGCGACGGATCGCGCAATTCCGACACCGGCACCCAGAACGTCGAGTGCACCTCATGGTTCGGGACCAGCGCGACGTCACGTGTCAGCACGAAGACGAATGGGCGAACGGCAATCGACGGCAACGCCGGCGACCGCGGTCGCAGATCATCGAGTACGCCGAGCAACGTCGCATCGGCATCCAGATCCAGCTCGAGCTCCTCCCGCGTCTCCCTCCGAGCCGTGACGTCGAGCGTGGGGTCGTCCCGATCGCGCCGTCCGCCGGGGAAGGCGACATGCCCGCTCCACGGATCACCGACTCTCTGTGCGCGGCGGATGAAGAGCAGCTCAGCATCTGCCAGCGCCGTGCCGCGCAGCACCAGCGCGACCGCAGCCCATCGAAGGCCTTCCTCTTCTGCCTCCCCGACCCGCGGGTGCGCCCGAAGCGCGCTGGCGAGCGCCTGCATCAGCGGTCAGCGGAGACCGCCAGCATGCCTGCACTCATCCCTCGACGTCACCATTCGCATCGACCCAGGCGCGGAAGCCTCCCGACATCGACGCGACGTTGCTGTACCCCATCGCCATCAGCGACTCGGCCGCGAGCGCCGATCGGTTTCCACTGGCGCAATACAACACGACGGTCGCATCGCGCGGCACCACTGCATCGATCTTGCTCTCCAGTGTCCCGCGCGACATATGATGCGCGCCGGCCGCATGCCCGACGTTCCATTCGCGATCTTCGCGCACATCGATCAGTACCTGCGACGCATCCGCCGCCCGCTTCGCGATCGTATCGGTTGCGCTGACCTCAGCGACGCGTGACCTGGCATCGGCAAACAGCTCGGCAGCACTCTTCATGGCAGTCATTCCTCAGGTATCATCTAACGGAGACTCAAAACCAGCAACACTCAGCCGCCGCCCCTCCACGTCCAGCGTGGCTGGCGCGCCGAGTGGTACGGTCCACTGGTCGGCAATATGGCCGATGGGAAGGTTGGCCAGACAGGGGACGCGCAACCGATGCGCCAGATCCGACAGGAGCTCGTCGATCGTGAGCGCATCCGGATTCTCGTCGGCGGGCACCATCGTGAACTGCCCGACAGCCAGCCCGACGACACCGCGCAGCGCTCCCGACTGCTCCAATTGCCGCAACATCCGGTCGACGCGATATGCGGCCTCGTTCAGATCCTCGAGAATGACGATCGCCCCATCGGCGCGCAAAGCGTTGGGCGTTCCGCAGAGCGCGGCCAGCAATGCGAGATTCCCACCGGCCAGCCGGCCCGTGACCCGACCGCCCGCGACCGGCCGAGCCTCGCTCCAGACGCCACAGGGCTGCCCGTGCTGCGTCAGTGCCGATCGCATCGAGGCGACACTCATCGCCGGAAGCTCGGCACGCGCGGTAGGCGCGTGATACGTGACGACGCCCACCTGCGCGGCCACCGCAGCGTGCAGCGCGGTCACATCCGAATACCCGATCACGGGCTTCGGACGCTGCGCAAAGGCCGCAAACGACACCCGATCCACGATCCGCGTCATACCGTACCCACCGCGCACACACCATACCATGTCGATCGCCGGATCGTCCAGGGCCCACTGCAAATCGTGCAGTCGCTGGTCGTCAGTGCCGGCCAGATAGCCACAGTGCGCCAGCACGTGAGCGCCGCGCACTGGCTCCCACCCGAACGCACGTACGCGCACCTCCGCACCCGCCACATCCGACTCGCCACGCAACGGTCCGGACGGCGACACCAGTGCAACCCGCGCGCCAACACCCGGAACCACCGGCCACCACGCTTTCGATGATGTCTGCATCCTTTGGATGCTAAGGGATCACGCCACCGACGCTACCGTGGCGCCATGCTCTCCACACGCGCCGCCCGCACACTCCTCACCAACGCACACAGTTCGGACGGCCTCCACGCCCTCGCCCGCGCTTTGGGCTTCCTCGCCGCCCCCACCCGCCTCGGACCGCGCCCAATGCAGGCACTCGGCCTGGCCGCCGACAGCAACATCAGTGCGACACGCGTCGTACGGACGAACGACATGGCACTCCTGATCATCGAAGGGGTCGATCCAGCCCGGTGCCGCGAGACACTCCACCGCCTGGCAACTCGGCTCGATCGCCTCACCGATCATCGCCGATGGCTCGTGATCGCACGATGCACGAGGGATGGCCCACTCGCCATCGCCTGCTGGCTCGGTTCAGCGCGCGGACCGCGCATGGCAGTGCTGACCACCGCCCCATCGCACGTCGTCGACTCCGATGCGCAAACGGTCGCGGCCCTCGCCGCCGCCTGGCACCCCGACCCCACACTCACCTGCCTCCGCTGGCACGACCTGCTCGGCCGACACGCCATCGGACGCCGGTTCTTTCGCGCACTCGAGAGTCATGTCTCACAGATCGCCGACGGATGGCCCACGCGCGTCGATCCCGACGAACGACGCACTCTGGCACTGATCCACGTCGCCCGATTGCTCTTCCTCAAGTTCCTCGAAACCAAAGGCTGGCTCAATGACGATCGCGCCTTCCTCGCCCAGCAGACAGAATCGATTCTCGACTCGGGTGGCCGCATCTGGCACCGACTGATCGCACCGCTCACCTTCGGCACCCTCAACACCCCACGCCGCCATCGTGCCCCCTCGGCGCGCGCCTTCGGTCACATCCCGTTTCTCAATGGCGGCCTCTTCGCCTGCTCCGCCATCGAACGCCGCGCAAAACGCCCGCCAATCAGCGACGAACTGATCGCCCCGCTGCTCCTCGATACCCTCGCACGCTACCGATTCACCGCCCGCGAAGAAGCGCAAAGCTGGCAGGAAGCGGCCATCGACCCGGATCTGCTCGGTCGCGCGTTCGAAACGCTGATGGACGCCGGCCAACGACGCGGATCCGGCACCTTCTATACACCGTCGGCACTGGTCTCCTCGCTCGTCGATGATGCCCTCGAACAGCTGATCCCGCTCCCGCCTGACACCGTCCGGAGCGCACTGCAAGGCGCAACGCTCCGCCCGAGCGACGCCCACCGAATGCACGATGCACTCGAGACACTCCGCATCCTCGACCCCGCCTGCGGCTCCGGCTCACTCCTCGTCAGAACCCTCGAACGCCTCGCGACACTGAGGCAACAGACCGGCGACCCCCGACCGATCTCGATCATCCGACGCCACGTACTCACACACTCGATCTTCGGCGTCGATGTCGCCCCAATGGCCGTCTGGCTCTGCGAACTCCGGCTCTGGCTCTCCGTGGTCATCGATGACGATACCACCGACACCACATCCATCACACCACTCCCCAACCTCGATCACCACATCCGCATCGGTGACTCACTCGGCCCGCACGCCTTCGAGAAGGCTACACCGACGCGCTCGGAGACGATGAGCGCCCTGCGCGTCCGATACGCGCAAAGCACCGGTGCGCGAAAACGAACCATTGCGGCAAGAATCGATTCGAGTGAGCGCAAGTCTACCCTCATGCTCGCCGATCGCGCCATCACCACCCTCACACACGAACGATCGGAACTTCTGCGCCTCGCGAGGCAACGCTCCCTCTTCGGCACACGACTCGGCCTCTCCGCCACACAACGTCGACGGCTGGTGGCGCTGCGCACCGAACTGGTCGAACTGCGCCGCTCCCGCCGACGAGTCGACGACGGCGGCGCACTCGATTTTGATTTCCGAACACATTTTGCCGACGCCGCCGCCAACCAGGGATTCGATCTGGTCATCGGCAATCCGCCGTGGGTGCGATCACACCACATCGACGCCACAACCCGCGCACAAATCCGCACTCGCTTCGCACTGGTCACACGCCACGCCGTCGGTGGCGTGGCATTCGGCGTCCAGACCGATCTCGCCATCCCATTCACGCAGCGCGCCCTCGACCTCACCCGGCCCGGCGGCATCCTCGCGTTTCTGCTCCCCGCAAAACTCTGGCGCTCGGTCTCCGCCGGTGCCCTCCGACACCACCTGCTCCAACACGCGTCACCGCTGCATCTCCGCGACCACACCGCAGACGCAGGAGGCTTCGCGGCCGCAGTCTACCCGTCGAGCATCGTCCTCCGCAAAACATCACCCGCAACCGACACCACGCTCATGCCGACCGGCGATGTGGAATGCCAGAACACCGATGCGTCCGGCACCGCACACCACTTTCGCATCGCCGCCAATACGCTCCCGGCGACCAACGACCGCGGCGCACCATGGCGCATCGTTCCCGATCAGGTCCAACGAGCGGCAAATGTCCTCGCCTCCGCTGGCGGTCGCTGGTGTGATACCCTCCTCCCACCACCCACACTCGGTATCAAGACGGGGCACAATGACGCCTTCCTCATCTCGGATCGCGACGTGCCGGACGCACTGCGACGCTGGACGCGCCCCGCCCTCCGCGGCGATCACGTGCAGGCGTGGCAGACACCACCCAGCCCCACCGCCATCGTCATCCCGCACGACGACGCAGGCCGCACCCTCACCCAACTTCCCGCCCCGCTCGCACGACACTTCGCCCGCCACGAACGCGCCCTGCTGGCCCGCACCGATCTCCGTCCCCGCGAACCATGGTGGACGCTCTTCCGCACCGACCTCCTCGCACCACAAGGCTGGCGCGTGATCTGGCCAGATATCGGGCGCACACTGCGCGCGACGCTGCTCGCACCACATTCAGCCACGGTTCCCATCAACAGCTGCTACGGTATCCGACTGCACGATCCCATCGATGCGCTCGCACTGACGGCGCTCCTGAATGCCCCCACAACCACGGCCTGGTTGTCACTCATCGCCGAACCAGCACGCGGCGGCTTTCACCGCTTCATGGGATGGACCGTCCTCGCGCTCCCGATTCCGGCGTGGACCGCCACTCGCGAGCTCCTCGCCCCGCTCGCAGCACGAGTACGACGAGGCGACCCGGTCTCCGTTGACCTGCTGCACCACACCACACTCGAAGCCTACGGAACAACCCACGCCGCGATCGCCCCCCTCCTCGAGTGGACCAGCGCTCACCTGCACCACGCCCGCCTGTACCGCAGCTCAGGCTCGCCATGAGCCCGACGCACGCCGTCGTCCGACGACTGGCGCTGGGCGCACTCAAGCTCAGAGCACTGGCACCGCCAGGCCGGACGCTTCGCATCGGCAACATCACGCTGCTCCCACATCAGATCGCCGCCATCGAGTGGCTCCATCCACGTCTGACCCGCTACCGCGGCGCTCTCCTCGCCGATCCACCAGGGCTCGGCAAGACCTACGTCGCCCTCGCCGTCGCGGCCAGCTCGAATGTGACGCCGATCGTCATTGCCCCAGCGGCTCTGCGAGATCGGTGGCACGCGGCGGCACGGGAAACCGGCGTTCGCATACGGTTCGTCAGCACTGAACGGCTGAGCGCACCGGCCGACCCCCAGATTGCACCACGGCAGCTCGTCATCATCGACGAGGCACACCACCTCCGCACCCGATCCACACGTCGCTACCACCGCACCTCGGCCATCTGCGCCAACGCGACGGTACTGCTTCTCAGCGCGACTCCCATCCAGAACACGCTCCACGACCTCACACATATCACCCACCTGTTTCACCTGCCACCCAACCGACAGTCCGCCGCACACCTCCGTCGACGCCTGACACTCCGACGCACGTTGGACCAATTACTCGCGACAGATCCCAACGCACTCGCGGGCTATGCCATCCCCACGGTGAGATCCGTCGCGACGCCAGCGCTCACGACCCAGCACACCACGCTTCCAGCGCGTCTCCTGGCGCTGCCTCAGGTGCGCGCCGATTCGAACGAAGGACATACGCTCCTCCAACTCGGCCTTCTCCATGCCCTCCGTTCCAGCGACGCCGCAGCCCGGGATCGCATCCACCGACGCATCGCTGCAACCGTCGCCATCGAACGGGCCACCGACGCGGGCGTCGAACCCACTCCGTCCGTCCGACGCGCGTTCCACAGCTCGGCCGGCACCGTCCAACTGGCCATGCCGCAGCTCCTCGGCCCCGTCAACACACAGCCTGATGTCTCGATGTCCGCGGGTGCACGAGACCAGCAACGAGCGCTGCAGGAGCTGCTCCCTTGCCTGACGGGCATCGGCGATGTGCAGCGAAGTCGCGTGCTTCGCCGGCTCGCCCGCTGGTGCCAACACCCTGTGGTGGCATTCACGCAGTTCAGTGCGACCGCCAGGGCACTTTTTCAGGAACTCCACCGCGAAACGGGAATTGCACTCCTCACCGGCGCTGGCGCCCGAATCGCCTCGGGGGTGATCAGTCGTGCAGAAGTGCTCGACAGACTGCTCTCCCTGCGCCATCGGAACCGGCACAACGCCGTACGCCTGCTCATCACCACTGACGTGTTGAGCGAAGGGCTTTCACTGGCCGGCGTGGCCACCGTGGTGCACCTCGATCTACCGTGGACCGCTGCCCGCCTCGACCAACGCGTCGGACGCGCCGCGCGAATCGGTGCCCCGGTGGCTGAGGTCCGAGTCATGAGACTCACCGCGCCGCTTCCGGCGGCGGCCGAGCACGCACTGTGCGATCTGCTCGCCGCGAAGCGGCGGCACATGCGTCATGTCGCCAGCGGGGATGATGTGTCGCTGGTGAAAACACTGGCCAAGCTCTGCACACTGCACCCCCGAATCAACGACCACCGGCGATGGCTTACTGTGCGGTCGTCGCTGCGGCACACGCCGATCACACTGGCCATCGTTCGAGTGCGGCGCGATCGACTGCTCGTCGTCCTCGATGGCGCCACCCTGCGCGCACCAGCCGCTCCTGATTGGCACGCGCTCCAATGCAGTCATGTCACTGACGCCCGACCCGATGCGATCGCGGCGCTCAGACGGGCGCTGATTGCGTGGCGATGCGATCGTGACATGTCGTCGATGGTCGACAAGCCGAGCGACCAGCGATGGCGGTCGCGGCAGGAGGCCGACGAATCGTTGCTCCGCGTGAGTCGTGCACAGCGCGCCAGCCGTGCCAACGCCGTCACGCTGCATCGCAGAACGGCAATGGACCCAGGCAAGGACTCCACGACCAACGAACTGCAGGAGTCCGCTGCTTCAGGCGCGGCAGATCCGGGTGCATCCGGCGTGGCACCTGCAGGCCAGAGGAGCGGCGCACGGTCAAGGGTTGACGGACTTGAGGTCAGAGTGCTCTGCGGCGTTCAGATGATCCCAGCCGATGACTGAGAATCGATCGGTCGATTCACTATGTTTTGCGCGATGCCCACTCCGCAGATACGCGCTCCGCGCCCGGTGCTGTTTGATCTTGATGGTACGCTCGCTGACACCATCCCCCTGTTGCTCGCGTCGATGCGTGCGGCGTACGCGGCGGTTGGCGGCGATGGCCCTCCCGACCGTGATTGGCTGCGCGGCATGGGTATGCCGCTCCGGTCGCAGTTCATGCATTTCGAGTTCAATGATCTCGATCGGGTCGAGGCGCTGATCGCGGTCTACCGTGATTGGCAGGTGGCCAATCTTGCCGCGTTCGTCACCGAGTATGCTGGCATTCGCGAACTGCTTGGCGCATTGCAGCAAGGCGGCCATCCCGTCGCGGTCGTCACCGGCAAGGGAGACTGGATGGCGCGGATGACGCTCGATCACATCGACCTGCTCTCTCCCTTCGATGTCATCATCGGTGCGGACGCAACCACGCGTCACAAGCCGGATCCGGAGCCGCTGTTGCTCTGCGCCGAGCGTCTGGGGGTGGCCGCGAGCGAGGCACTGTATGTGGGCGACGCGCCAAATGACATTCTGGCCGCACGGGCAGCAGGCATGATCGACGTCTGGGCCGCATGGGGCCCGTTTCCTGCCAGCGAGCTCGAGGCGTTCTCTCCCTCACACTCGGTGGAAAGCCCAATGGGAATCATGGCGCTCATCGATCGCCTCGACGCGGTCTCGGTGGTCCTGGCCTGAACGGGGCGCCACCGCTGCCAGTCGAAACATCCGACGGGCACCGGGCGTACCGTTCATCAGACCTACCATCTGGAGCAGTTCCAATGCGAAATCGCACATCGTCTGCCGCGCTGCTGCTCTGCTCCGCGCTGCTCGCAGCATGTAGTCACTCGAAGCCGTCGGAAGAGACGTTCATCTGGAAGGGCCCAGTCAAGGCGGACTCCTGGATGCGTCTCCGGAACGTGTCGGGAGATTTCGAGATCGGGGAAACCACCGGTGACAGCGCCGAAATCCAGCTCGTGATCCGGCGTTCGTCGGCGTACGCGCCGTCAGCGCGCATCATGGTGCTCCAGACGAACGATGGCATCCTCGCCTGTGCGCTCTACGGTGACGACGACAACTCCTGCTCCACCACTGACTACAAGGGCGGCAACACGTACAAGACGGGCGGTCTGCCGTTCATGCGTCGAAGCACCACCGTCACCGGCACGATTCGCCTTCCGCGCGGCGTGAAGCTCGACGCGCAATCGACGAATGGCGACATCAACGTGACGGCGATTGCGTCGGAGGTCATCGCCCAGACGACGAACGGCGATATCGAGGTGCGCGGGACCCGTGGCGCCGTCAACGTCACTACCACCAACGGCGACATCCAACTCGGCCCCGAGGCGGTCGGCGGTAGGTTTTCGGTTGGCACGACCAATGGTGATGTCAGCATCGACCTGCCCGCTTCATTGAACGCCGCGGTGAACATGCGGACGACCAACGGCGAACTCGATCTCCGGGTCCCGGGAAACATCACGACCAAGACGGCCAAGCTGATCATCGCATCGCTCGGCAGCGGGGGATCACCGATCGACATTCAGACCATTAACGGCGACGTCACCCTGCGGCCGCGCAACACACCCTGACATCGAAGTGAACCGCTGAACAAAACGGGCTCGGCCACGTCAGGTGTGAACCGGGCCCTTGTCACATCTGGTGGCGCGATCCTTCAGCCGTTTGCCAAGGCCTCGATGACGCCCGCAAGATCGATGTCCTTTTGTGTCAGCCCGCCGGAGTCGTGTGTGCTGAGGACGACCAGAATTTTCGTGTACCGGATGTCGATGTCCGGATGGTGCTGTGCAGCCTCGGCAGCGTCCGCGATTCGTTGAACGAAGCTGATCCCGACAGGAAACGTCGGCATGGTGAACAGTTTGGAGATCACCCCCGCGCGCTTGCTCCACCCCGGGAGTCGGCCAAGCGCGCGCTGGATTTCGATATCGGAGAGGAGGGGGGCGGCCATGCGGTGGACTCGATGCGGCTGAGGGAGGCCCGTCGGCGCGGTGGAGTGCCTTCGGTACGACTCCCATCCTCATACCGACGACGCCGCCGCACAAGGGCTCTGCAACCCCGCCCCTCTCCGCGTCTCGACCGGTCGAGAAGGCGATCCGGCTCATCTGGGGCTTTTGGCCCCGGGTCTCCTGGGTGGGTCCGGGGTGGAGCGTTGCACAAAATCTGACTCGGCAACGAACGGACGGACAAGCCTGCTGGACCGCATGATGCCTGCCAGCCGCGCGCTGCGAATCAACGCCGGATTGGGTAGCCTTCTCGCATGCTGCGTGTGACTGATTCCGGCCTCTACTGTGACGCCGGTGATTTCTTCATCGATCCTTGGCGTCCGGTGCATCGTGCGGTGGTCACCCACGCACACAGCGACCACCTCACCGGAGGTTGCAAACGGTATCTCGTGGCTGATCGCGGGGTGCTGGTGGCGCGTGAGCGACTGGGCCAGTGGGCTGACCGGGTGGAGGGCGTCGCCTTCGGCGATGTACGCACCATCAACGGCGTGCGCGTCTCGCTTCACCCCGCCGGCCATATCCTGGGTTCAGCGCAGGTACGCCTCGAGCTGAATGGCGAAGTGTGGGTGGCGTCGGGGGACTACAAGACCGATCCCGATCCAACCTGCGACGCGTGGGAGCCAATCCGTTGCCACACCTTCATAACTGAGAGCACGTTCGGCCTGCCGATCTATCGCTGGCCGTCGTCGCGCGCGGTGTTGGATGACGTGAATGCGTGGTGGCGCGGGAATGTCGCGTCGGGGCTCACATCGCTGCTGTTCGGCTACGGTCTGGGCAAGGCGCAGCGACTGCTGGCGGGGCTGGATCCCTCCATCGGCCCGATCCTGGTGCATGGCGCCGTCGATCGCATGACGCAGCTCTATCGCGAAGCTGGCGTCGCGCTACCGCACACGCAGTACGCGTCATCCGCTGTGAAGACAACCCGGGGTGCGATCGTCGTCGCACCACCGAGTGCGGATGGCAGCACCTGGGCGCGCAAGTTCGGGGCGCAATCGACTGCGTTCGCCAGCGGCTGGATGTTGATCCGCGGTGCGCGACGTCGCCGGGGTGTGGATCGCGGCTTCACTCTCTCCGATCACGTGGACTGGCCCCAGTTACTCGACGCAATCAGTGCCACCGGCGCCGAGCGTGTGCTGGTGACGCACGGATTCACCGGTGCGGTGGTAAGGTGGTTGCGAGAGCATGGGTTGTCGGCTGACGTGTTGTCGACGCGATATGAAGGAGAGCGCGATGACACACCGGAATCCGGGGCTGATACGGACAGCACCTCGAGTGCTGAAGAGTCCGCGCCAAACGCAGGACCAGCACGCGTCTCCGAGACGGGCGAGGTGCCCGGGTGAGAGCGTTCGCTGATCTCTACGACGCCATCGACCGCACGACCGCAACGCAGGGGAAAGTCGCGGCACTCGTCGCCTTCTTTCGTGACGCGACGCCTGCCGACTCCGCGTGGGCCGTCTCGTTTCTGGTAGGGCGTCGGCCGAAGCGGTTGATCAAGTCGGCCGATCTTCGCGCGTGGGTGGCGGCGGCGGCCGGCGTCCCTGACTGGCTGTTCGAAGAGTCGTACGCGCAGGCGGGTGACCTGGCCGAGACGATCTCGCTGCTGGTGCCGGAGTCCGACCAGGAGACAGAGGATCAGTCGCTCCACTACTGGGTGACGGAGCAGCTGCTGCCGCTTGGCAGAATGGATGCGCCACTACAGCGCGCGGCGCTGGCAGCAATCTGGCGGTCACTGCGCGGGTCATCGCGGTTCGTGTTCAACAAGTTGATCACCGGTGCGTTTCGCATGGGCGTCTCCGACGGGCTGCTGGTACGGGCGTTATCGCAAGTCAGCGGCGTGAGCTCCGACGCGATCAGCCACCGGTTGATGGGCCAGTGGCAACCGTCAGGCGAGTGGTATCAGCGGCTCATGCATCCGGATACTGACGATGCGGACTGGAGTCGACCGTATCCGTTCTATCTCGCATATCCACTGGAGCAGGATCTGCCGTCCATTGGTGAGGCCTCGCAGTGGCAGGTGGAGTGGAAGTGGGATGGCATACGCGCGCAGCTGGTACGCCGTCGCGGCAAGACGCTGCTCTGGAGTCGCGGTGAGGAGCTGCTGGCCGGCCGGTTTCCTGAAGTGGAACAGACGGCGGAGTTCCTGCCGGATGGCACGGTCATCGACGGTGAGCTGGTCGGCTGGCGCGATGGGGTACCGCTGCCGTTTTCCGAACTCCAGCGTCGCATCAACCGAAAGACCATCGGCAAGAAACTGCTCAGCGACGTTCCGTGTGCCATGATCGCGTACGATCTGCTCGAACTCGGTGCCGTCGATCAGCGCGCGGTATCGATGGATCTGCGTCGGGCATCGCTCGAAGCGGTCGTGGGCGCGCTGCCGACAGGTGGCACCGTACATCTCTCGCCAATCGTCAGTGCCGCGAGCTGGGATGCCGTGCATGCTGCTCGCGCAGACTCCCGCTCGATGCTGGCGGAGGGACTGATGCTCAAGCGACGCTCGTCGGCGTATGGCGTCGGCAGGCGGGTTGGCGATTGGTGGAAGTGGAAGGTCACACCATTGACCATCGACGCGATACTGGTGTATGCGCAGTCCGGCCATGGGCGCCGCGCGGGGCTCTACACCGACTACACCTTTGCCGTGTGGGATGGACAGCTACTGGTCCCGTTCGCGAAAGCGTACTCCGGCCTGACCGACGCCGAGATCCGCGAAGTGGATCGGTACGTCCGTCAGCACACGCTGGAGAAGTTCGGGCCGGTCAGGACGGTCACGCCCGGATTGGTCTTCGAACTGGCGTTCGAGGGCATTCAGGAGAGCAGCCGTCACAAGAGCGGAATTGCAGTCCGCTTTCCACGCATCGGCCGGTGGCGAAAGGACAAGTTGCCAGCGGACGCCGATTCACTGGACACGATCAGGGCAATGCTGCGCGCGACACGCGTGAGCGCGTGAGCCAGGGCGACGCGATATCGGAGGCCGACCTGCGCCCAGGCGGAATCGGGCAGTGGTTTGCCGGCAACGGTTGGGCGCCCTTCGAATTCCAGCGCGAGGTGTGGCGCGAGTATCGGCGTGGCGCATCGGGACTGATTCATGCCGCCACTGGTACCGGCAAGACGTACGCCGCCTGGCTCGGCCCGGTGCAGGCGTGGCTGCATACGAACCCTGGCAGCATCTCTCAGAAGAAGCGCAATGCACACGCGCCCCTGCAGGTGCTGTGGATCACACCACTTCGGGCACTCGCCGCCGATACGGAGCAGGCGCTGCGTGCGCCGATCGACGCGCTCGGTATTCCCTGGATCATCGAATCGCGCACGGGCGACACGTCGGACAAGATCCGGCGTGCGCAGCGCGAGCGTCTGCCCTCCGCCCTGATCACGACGCCGGAGTCGCTCGAGTTGTTGCTCTGCCGCGACGATCAGGCGCAGCTGTTCGAGACATTGCAGTGCGTGATCGTGGACGAGTGGCATGAACTCATGGCGACCAAGCGCGGCGTGCAGGTGGAACTGGCGCTGGCGCGGTTGCGGACCCTCTGCCCTGCCCTGCGGACCTGGGGGCTCTCGGCCACACTCGGCAATCTCGATGTGGCGCGCGAAACGCTGCTCGGTCGGGATGCGCACGGCGCCGCGAACCCTGGGGTTCTGGTGCGTGGCATCGTGCCGAAGGAGATCGTGGTCGAGTCACTCATCCCGGAAGAGATAGAGCGCTTTCCGTGGGCTGGCCATTTGAATACGAAGCTGCTGCCGCAGGTGCTCGACCACATCGCGGCGGCGCGGTCGGCGATCATCTTCACGAATACTCGCTCGCAGTGCGAGATCTGGTTTCAGTCGATCATCGCCGCGCGGCCGGAGTGGTTTGAGACCGTGGCCATCCATCATGGTTCGCTCGACAAGCAGCAGCGACAGGCGGTGGAGGACGGCCTGAAGAGTGGCCGGTTCCGCGCGGTGGTCGCCACGTCGTCGCTCGACCTGGGCGTGGACTTCGCGCCGGTCGACCTGGTGATGCAGATCGGGAGCCCGAAAGGCGTCGCCCGACTGCTGCAGCGCGCCGGTCGCTCGGGGCATTCGCCGGGCCGCGTGTCGCGGATCGTCTGTGTGCCGACACATGCATTCGAACTGGTGGAAGTGGCTGCCGCACGCGACGCCATTCGCGATGGCAGGATCGAAAGCCGCGACCCCGTCGATCGACCGCTCGATCTGCTGGCGCAACA
>Ga0163144_10013125_pt1 | contig 17325 bp, 17 predicted proteins | sample OliLak19BULKMAT1_FD_123175 | JGI IMG/M metagenome (GOLD analysis project Ga0163144, IMG submission 123175) | Freshwater microbial mat bacterial communities from Lake Vanda, McMurdo Dry Valleys, Antarctica - Oligotrophic Lake LV.19.BULKMAT1 | ecosystem: Environmental > Aquatic > Freshwater >...
CCGTAGACTTCACGGCCTTCGTGGCCTTCCGGGAGATATTCCGTGATCGGCAAGCCGTCTTCACGCACAAATAATAGGCAGTGGCAGTATTTGTAGATCTGCATTTCGTCGCAGGCGCACATCCAGCGGCGGAGTTTGGCCTCTGCTGGCTTATCCTTATAGAAGTTGCAGGGGCAGAGGGGTTTGCCTAGTTCGTCCACATGCATCGCGAGCCCCTTGACCACGGCTTCGGTGACGGCAGGCATGGGATGCATGGTTGTCCCGCTCTTCTCCGCGAATCCTTTTACAAACTTCCACATCTTGTCGAGACTCTCTTGTCTAGGCTCTGCCATTCCACAATCCTTTCGATAGGCTAGCTTGCAGGATGCTGAAAAAGTCCGCCAGCGGCGTTCTCAGCTCACAAGAATCCTCAACGGGGACCCGGCCGCCTCACCACTCGGCGGCGCGCACAAACTTGGTGCTCCTTATTCGTCGCACCGTGCGCCCCAGAGGGTACTCCTCCGGTTGTTGCTTCGCCTGCGGCCTTGCTGGACAGCCTTTTTGAGCATCCCGCTCGATGTTCTCCGTTATCCCAGACATGCGAACCAGTGAAGTTCTGGTCTGCCCACATCGTTTTTCCTCTCTAGCCTCGTGCCTCTCGCCCCAGGCCTGCGCGTAAGTGCATAGTTTACAAGCGCTAGGGCGTCCTTTACAATCGAGTCCGCATCATTCATGACGGCTTCTGCTGCAATCGCCGATCCGCTGCATGACGGGCCTTCGGCCGGCGGGCTTGCCCCTCGGGCCCTCGACGTACTGCACACGTACGCCTCGGGGCCTCAGGACTCCGCTCGCCGTTCTCGCAACGCGGCTCAGCGATTTCGTAACGAACCGTCACGAATGATAGGAGCGACACGTCTCGAACATTCCGTCGGACTAGGATCGAGCATGGAGAGGCCGGATACGCATACGCAGCTGATCGCCAAGTTGGCGGAGGAACTGGGGTTGGCCACGGGCCAGCAACTGGTGTCGAGTCTTGCCGACTCCACGACGAAGCCGAACCAGGTGGACGGTATCTCTCTGTTGCTGGATGAATTGATGGAGGTTTCCCCAAAAGTAGTTCGCGCCGCCATCGAAGCGTTTCCTGATTTACAACAGCGGGGCTGCCTCAGCGATGCGGTGGCCTGGCTGGATCTGGGAATTGTGTTGGCCGAATCCTCCGGTGCGATTGGATTGAAGTATTTCAAGGAAAGCCCACTGGTTCTGGGAATGATCGAGCCATTATCGCTCCGATCGGTGGTGCTGAATAGGGCTCTGGAGTTAGCCGAGCGCGATGCGAATGTCGCGCTGGAGTTTTTCCGCATCTCACCGGACATGGTGAGGGTGATTCCGCCGGATCAGTTCGAGGCCTGGCTGGAAATAGGATTTGAGCTGACGCAAGTCGATTTTGTCGTGGCACTGGAGTACATCCGCCAACTTCCCTTTGTGGCCCGAGTGTTGCCGATCCAGCACGCCAGGGCGTGGGCGATGTTCGGGTTGAAACTGATTTCCCAGAATAGTTTTGGCAAGACGGACTATTTTGGGACCGTCGAATTCCTCCGCACCAGCCCCCTCATTCTCGGCGATCACGAAGACCTCTCGGTGCGGGCCAAGGTCATCACGGTTGGGTCGCTCCTGGCCGAACGCGATCCTGGGTCTGGCATTACCTGGTTATCGGAGTCGCCGCGCCTACTGCGTGTTGTGCCACATGAAGGCTGGCGATTAAAAATATTGCAGTACGGGGCGTTAGTGGCAGAGTGTGACGCAGATACGGCGCTGGCCTATTTGCGACGTGCGCCTGAACTGGTGAGCGTGATCGGTGAGTCTGCCGAAGCCATGGCCCGCTTCGAGGCCTGGTTTACCGCCGGGATGGAAGTTCTGGCCTATAGTGTCGATGGAGCCAGAGCCTACTTTGCGCTGGAGTCGCAGAAAGCACTGACGTCGGTGGAAGCGGCGTTAATCGGGGTACCGCTTCGGCAGGTCGCCCGCACGGTGAAACTCTTCGTGCAGGGGCTTTGCGGAACGGATCTGACGATTCAGGCGCTCCCTGATTCGCTGAATCAGGAGATGTCGGTGCGGGCCACAGTGAGCCAAGACGGGCGCACCATCTCACTGCCGGCACTCCTCCGTCGCTATTCCACGGCTGAGGAGAATACGCGCTTGTACCTGGTGATGGCGGCACACGAAGCGGGGCACGTAGAGTTTGGAACCTACCGGCTGACCCTTGAACCGTTCGCAGACTTGATCCTGGCTCTGCATCAGAAGTATGGCGAGTCGAAGGACGCTGCGCCGGACACCTTGGCGGCGCTGTTTCGGCTGTATCCCCATCCGGGATTGATTCAGGATTTGTGGATGCTTGTAGAAGATGCGCGGGTGGAATTTCTGCTACAGCGAGAGTACCCGGGACTTCAACGTGACTTGCAACGATTGGCGTTGGAGGCGGTTGCGACAAGGTCATTGACACATGGGCTGACGGTCAAAGAGCTTGTTGTCGATCAATTGCTCCAGCTCTCGACCGCTGCCTCGCAGCCTGTCGCAATTCACGAAGCCATCAAGGATGAGATTGCCGTCCTCTGGCCGATGTGCCAGACGATTCTTTCTCCCACCGCAACGGCGGAAGAGGCTGTGCGTGTGTCCCATGCGCTGTATGTGAAACTCGAAGAGTTGTTGGCACCGAAGGGAGCGATGATCCAAGCCGATCAGACGGATGAGGCATCAGAGGAACTGGGTGTTGGTCCGTCGGCGTCCGAACAGACGGGTGCGGACTATCGCCCTGTCACGAATTGGGTCTATCGTGGGGCCATGAAACCTGAGTTCATTCGTCAGCCTGATCAGACTGAACAGGTATCGGACGATCAGAAACAATCGGCGGACATCGAACGAATGGCGAGTGCAGCCGGCGGGGCTCAGGAGTCATCTGCGCAGGGTCAACGGAATCGAGAAGGACGACACGCAGAAACCGAGAGTGACCGGCTTGCCGGTGGGCGGCAGTGGCCCTCTCATGTGGAAGAACTCTTGGCCTTGAACGTCGAGCAGCCGACGCCGACCGATCATGCCGGGATTGGCGATCATGCGGTGCGGTACCCGGAGTGGGATCAAGGGATCGATGACTATCGCCTCAACTGGTGTTGCGTCATCGAGCGGGCGGCGGAAGAGGGGAGCGGGGATATCGTGGGGGCCACACTGAGTGCGCATGGGAGTGAAGTCTCGGCCCTTCGACGATTTTTCGAAGGTCTGAGGCCGCCAGGGCTGCGGCGTGTGTCGGGCCAAGCCGACGGCGACGATCTCGATGTGGACGCGGCGGTTCGTCTATGCGCTGAGCGGGCGGCGGGAGCAGATCTGTCGGACAGGATTTTTGTGAGGCGGGAAAGAAAAGAACGCGATGTCGCCGCTGCGTTTCTGGTCGACGTAAGTGGGTCAACCAGCCGCCAATTGGACAGCGGCCGTCGAGTCATCGATCTGGAGAAAGAGGGGCTGGTGCTCTTGTGTGAGGCGCTCGAAGCGGTGGGAGATCAATATGCACTCTACGGCTATTCGGGCCAAGGCCGCGGGCATGTGGATTTCCTTGTGATCAAAGATTTTGATGATCGGTTGAGTGGGAACGCGGCGCAGCGTTTGGGTGGACTGGCTCCTATGCGGCAAAACCGTGATGGGGCGGCCATTCGCCACGCCACTGCCAAATTGCTGGCGCGAGAGGCCCAGACGCGGCTGCTCATTCTTATCAGTGATGGGCGTCCACTCGACGACGGCTATAAAGACGAGTACTCGCTGGAAGATACCAAAGTTGCGTTACGGGAGGCGCGTCAGCGAGGAGTGCATCCGTTTTGTATTACGATCGATCGGGAGGCCGATGGCTATGTCAGGAGAATGTATGGAGACGTACAATTCGCGGTCATCGATCATCTCGAAGCGTTACCGATGCGATTGCCCCGGATCTATCAACGGCTCACGACGTAGAAAACGTGAAAGGTGAAAATTGAGAAGTGGAAGAATGGTAACGCAGCAATCTGGAACCAAACATCTCACCTATAACATTTCACCTTTCACGCGCGAGAAAAGATGACGAATTCAGCAGAACGACCAACCGTGCCGCCCTGGCTGCACAAGTTGTTTACGGGACATCAGTATCCCTATGTCCGCCGATTGGCAAAGTTTGCCCAGCCTATCAAACCGGGAGTAGATCGCCAGGAGCCGACGAAGGATCTGATCGAGGCCAAGTTCTGGGAAGTCTATCCCCGCTGTTGGGCCAAGATTCTTCAAGAAGTGAAAGTAGGGATGATCGTGGTCTTTCACGACCTTGGTGAATATCCCGCCGGAGGGTATCAGGAATTGGTCGATGATCCGGACGCGTTTCTGGCAAAGACGTATGGCAAGAAGAAGATCAAAGTCAATTTCTATGATGGAGATAATTTCGTCTGCACGATCAACTTTAAAGTCGCAGGCTGGACGGAACACGAACACTGAGGAGTTCTGGGTTCTGAATTATGAGTTCTGAGTTTCGGAGCGCATGGAATAACTCAGAACTCAACACTCATAACTCAGGACTGGACCGGAGGGAAGTATGGGGAGACCGAAGATTACGGTGGTGGGTGCGGGGAACGTCGGAGGCACGACGGCGCAGCGGTTGGCCGAGAAGGACGAGTACGAGGTGGTGCTTGTCGATATTGCCGAGGGCGTCCCGCAAGCCAAGGCGCTCGATATCACACAGGCTGGGCCAGTCTGCGGCTATAGTACCCGCGTGGTGGGCACGAACGGCTATGATGAAACGGCCGGCTCGTCAGTGGCGGTGATCACCTCCGGAATCCCACGTAAGCCCGGGATGAGCCGTGACGAGTTGTTGGCCACGAACGCGAAGATCGTGAAGTCAGTCGTGTCTGCGCTGGTGTCTCGATCGCCGAACGTCATTCTGATTCTCGTCACCAACCCGCTTGATGCCATGGTCCATGTGGCGCGTCGCGTGAGTGGATTGCCGAAGTCGCGGATCTTGGGTATGGCGGGAGTGCTCGACTCTGCTCGCATGCGTGCCTTCATCGCCGCTGAATTGAGTGTGCCGGCTCCTGACGTGGCTGCGATGGTATTGGGCGGGCATGGTGATACGATGGTGCCGCTGTTACGGTATACGATGGTCAAGGGGAAGCCGGTCTCAGAACTGATGTCGACGGACCGGTTGGAGGCGGTTGTGAAGCGGACACGCGAGGGGGGCGCTGAAATCGTAGGCCTGTTGAAAACGGGCAGCGCGTTCTATGCGCCGTCAGCCTCGGCTGTCGATATGGTCGAGGCGATCATGAAGGACCAGAAGCGGGTGGTGCCCTGTGCGGTGCTCTGCGAGGGCGAGTATGGATTGCAGGATGTCGTCGTTGGGGTGCCGGTTAAGTTGGGCCGAGGTGGAGCGGAACAGATTGTCGAGTATGAGTTGACGGCGGAGGAACGAGCGGCATTGGAAACTTCTGCCGGTGCGGTGCGCGAGCTCTGTGCCGCGGTTGACCGTCTCATGGTCTGAAGAGCCTGCCAAGCGGGAGACACCAATCGATTTGCTTGGTGAAGACTGACCTTGGCTGACCGATGACCATCTCCTGAGTGACAGACCTGGTTACTTGACAGGAGGAGAGAGCCTACAGTACAGAGAGCGACCTGATAGTGCACTAAACGAGGAGATATTATGAAATTTCTTGAGAGTCCGATGCAGACGATAGCCGTAGGGTTTGGGCTCGCTATGATGTTGATCATGGGGTATCTGGCTATGGTTGGCATTGCGGTCGGTGATGCCGATTGGTTTGGCCTGTTGCTCCGGTGGGTCCATTTTCTGGCAGGAATCGTGTGGATCGGGTTGTTGTATTTCTTCAACCTGGTCAACGCGTCGTTTCTGAAGAGCTTGGATGGTCCTACGAAAAACATCGTGATTCCCAAGCTGATGCCTGCCGCACTGGGCTGGTTCCGTCATGGTGCCACGATTACGGTGCTTGCGGGAATTGTGCTGTATCTCTACATGTATCAACGAGGCGGAACCGGGGCGATTGCGTTGGGAATCGGCGGCGTATTGGGCATCATCATGATGGTCAATGTTCACGCGATTATTTGGCCGAATCAACGAAGGATTATTGCGGCCGTGACGGCAGCAGCCCAGGGAACTCCTGCGCCGCCGGAAATGGCCCAGTGGGGTCGGACCGCGCTCCTCGCTTCACGGGTCAACTTTATGTTGTCGATCCCCATGCTGTTATTCATGGGGGCCGGCAGCCATCTCAGGTAAGATGCTATTCGACATGCTGGCGGGAACCGCCCGCCGGCATGTCCATCCATCTCTTCCGTTTCCGTCCTTCAACGCCGCTGTATCCTAGCCAGGGCCCATATGGCCAGTTCCATGATAGGTCTGTGGTCCTAAGTCATTGAGATTCAGGCCTATTGTCCTGTCATTGCCTTGACGAATACCGGCCAGGCACTCTATAGTATCGCTTCATTCGTTGAAATAAACAGGTCAGGAAGGACGCATGACGACTGCGACCGAACCGCGGGTTCTCCAAACGCTTGATGGCGCTCCATGGGATATCGACGCCTACCGGAAGATCGGGGGTTACGAGGCATGGGAAAAGTGTGTCAAAGAGCTGAGTGCGAACGATATTGTGAATCAACTGAAGAAAGCCGGGCTCCGTGGGCGAGGGGGGGCGGGTTTTCCTACAGGTATCAAGTGGGAGAAGGTTCTGAATCATCGGGTGAAGGAACACTATTTTGTCTGTAATGCCGGCGAACATGAGCCAGGGACGTTTAAAGATCGTTATTTACTCAAGCAGGCACCGCACCAACTTATCGAGGGCTGTCTCATTGCCGCCTACACGGTGCAAGCAAAGGCGGCCTTTATCTATGTGAATCATGAGTATCATGAAGAGCGGGAAAATTTGAAGAAAGCTTTGGCGCAGGCGAAGGCTCGAGGGTTCTTGGGTCATAACATCCTGGGAAGCAGTGTGAGTCTCGATCTACAAGTCTTTGAAGGCCACGGGAGCTACGTGGCCGGTGAAGAAACCGCGATGCTCGAATCGATGCAAGGGCGTCCGGCGATGCCGAGACAGAAACCGCCTTTCTACCCGACAGACTTCGGCCTCTATGGGAAGCCGACGTTGGTCAATAATGTCGAAACGTTGTGCAATATTCCCCGGATCATTCTGAAAGGTGCGGAGTGGTTCATGCAGGTCGGCACGGAAAAGTGTCCGGGTACGATGATGTTCTCCCTGAGCGGTGCTGTGAGTCGGCCTGGTGTGTATGAGATGCCGATGGGTACGACAATCCGGGAACTCGTGGACACATGCGGTGGAGGGGTGCCAGGCGGGCGCAAGGTCAAGGCGGTGTTCCCCGGTGGGCCCGCGTTTTCGATGGTCACCGCCGATCAGCTCGACCTGACAATGGATTTCGATTCATTGAAGAAAGCCGGCACGGGGCTTGGGTCGGCTGGTGTGATCGTGGTCGATGATGCGACATGCATGGTGGCGCTGACGCTCAAGTTCTCCAATTTCTTCAAGACCGAGAGCTGCGGACAGTGCCCGCCCTGTCGAATGGGGACCATTAATCTCGCCGCGCTAATGACCAAGATCGAGCAGGGAGAGGGGACGGAGAAAGATATGGAGAGTCTCCTTCAGCTGTGTGGATTTGTGAAGGGGACGGGCTATTGTACACTGGTGACCGGGGCTGCCGTGCTGGTTCAGAGCAGCATAAAACTGTTTCGTCACGAGTTCGAAGAGCATATCCGATTGCAGCGCTGTCCCTATCAGCCACTGCCGGTCGGCGCCACGGTGCATTGAAGGAGAGAATTACGATGCCGCATGTGACGTTTCTTCTTCCTGAAGGTAGAAGTGGAGAGGTTGAGATCAATACGTCGTTGTTGGAAGCGTCGAAGCTGATCGGGTGTCGGTTGAACCACGATTGTGGCGGGAATGCTTCCTGCACCACCTGTCGAGTCGAAGTGCAGATGGGTGCCGAGAACCTGTCTGAAATCGATTTTGATGAGCAAGACCTTCTCGATCGGGAAGCCCTCAGCGAGCCCTGGCATCGTCTTGGATGTCAGGCCAAAGTGCTCGGAGACGTGGTTGTTCGGGTGCCGGATGGCAAGTGGGTTGCACCCACAATCCCGCAGTCGGAGTCGCAGGGTCTTGAAATCCAGTAAAGAGATGTTACACTAAACCATTCCAGGCAGGTCTTTGAATGGACGGCTTGGCCACAATGAGGAGGAGCACCATGCTGACGATTACACAGGTGGCAGAACAAAAGATCAAGGAATTGATGGTAGAAGAGAAGGATATCCTCGGCCTGCGCGTCTATGTCAAGGGCGGCGGGTGCCACGGATATCAATACGGGATGGCGTTCGAGTCGAAAATGAGCGACGACGACACTGTGGTGGAAAAGGGCATCGTCAAGGTCATCATGGATTCCCAGAGTGCTCCGCTTCTTCAGGGAGCCGAAGTCGATTACGTGGACAGCCTCCAAGGGTCCGGGTTCTCGATTAAGAACCCCCAAGCGAAGACGACGTGTGGTTGTGGCAGCTCCTTCAGCGCCTAATGAATGTGCGCGGGAATAGTGTGAGTCGATCGGTTGAGTGAGTGACAGAGAGAGCCAGGATTGCCCGAATACCGAGGCCAAATCCTGGCTTCTCTATTTTGTGTCGGATATGAGCTGGATGTACGATGGGACAGGCGAGTGTCACGCGGCGATATCGGTTCTGCGCTGCGCATCGACTGCACACGGATTATCTGTCGCCCCAGGAAAACCTGGCTGTGTTTGGGAAGTGCAATAATTCCAATGGACATGGCCATAACTATGTGGTGCTGGTGACCGTAAGGAACAGGGTGCAGACTGCGACCGCTGGAGGTGTGGACCTCGGTCGGCTGGATCAGATTGTGGGAGAGCAAGTCATCATGCGATTCGACCATCGCGATCTCAATCAAGATTCTGAGTTTGCCGATCGCACCACAACGGGAGAAAATTTGGTGTTGCTGATCTGGGATCTGCTCGTACAGTGCCTGCCAGACGGGCAACTGGAAAAGGTCGGCCTCATTGAAACACGCGACAACTATTTCGAGTATGCGGGGGCGACGAATCAGGCCCCGGTGCTTGGAGAAGGGCGTCATGGCTAAGCAAAGAATCACGCAGCGGGGCCGGCAGCCGGTTGAAGATGTCAATGGGAACAGCAGACCGGCGGATCTGGCCGTGCTGCAATCCCTGGTGACGGAGATGTTGCTGGCCCTTGGTGAAAAGCCTGCACGGAACGGACTGCTCAAGACTCCTGAGCGAGTGGCCAAGGCCCTTGCCTTTATGACCCAAGGCTATCACCGCGACATCGATCAGCTTTTAAACGGTGCGCTCTTTCCGATTGAGTATGACGAGATGGTCATCGTGAAGGACATCGACTTTTTCAGTATGTGCGAACATCACCTGCTGCCGTTTTACGGCAGAGTCCATGTGGGGTACTTGCCCAATAAGAAAGTGGTAGGGCTCAGCAAGATTCCTCGCATCGTGGATGTCTTTGCGCGCCGGTTGCAAGTCCAAGAACGGTTGACCGTCCAGATTGCCGAAACCTTAAAGTCGAAGCTCAATGCGCATGGAGTAGGCGTGGTGATCGAAGCGCGACATCTCTGTATGATGATGCGGGGCGTCGAAAAGCAAAATACCGTCGCGGTCAGTAGTTCCATGTTAGGCGCCTTCCGCAGTCAGCCGCAAACCAGGCTGGAGTTTTTGAAGCTCATTCGCCGTGGCAGCGTCGGAGAATCCGACTAGGCAGGGTGCTGAAAAAGTCTGCCTTTCTCACCCGCCCAACCCCGGCGGCTACTTCACCCACCCGCCCTGAGGCTGCCAAGGCACCCTCTTTACCCAAGGACGCGGTTTTTCCCAGGCTTTGTTCTCGCGCCGTTTAGATCCTCGATATATAATAAGAGGGTACGCCTTGGACCTTCACTCTCCGCGGTCGCGCCAGAAAACCGTTTTGAATATCCTACCGCTCTTTCCTCATTCCAATCATTCTGTTCCTCAACTATCAGAAAACCAGGCTTGGATCTTCGGCTTCTGCTGCTTTGCCGACGGAGTGGCGCGTTTTGGCGCACCAGAGCTGGGCGGGTGATTGGAGTGATGAAAAATCCCACTGAGAGTTGAAATGAGGGGAAGGAGCTAGCGGTCAGTTCTGTTTCTCTTTGCCGAGCTCTTGGGCGAAGGTTGCGACGATTTGGTTGAAGGATTCCGGCTGTTCGATGTTCGCCAGGTGTGCGGCGTTTAGAATGATGGCTAGGCGGGCGTTGGGGATCTGATCGGCCATGAGTTTCGCGTCTGACGGTGGGGTAGCTTGGTCTAACTCTCCAACAATAATTTGGGCGGGGCAAGTGATCTGTTTCAAGAGCGGGACTGAGTCTAGCCGTTCGGCCATCGCCATCAAGTCTCCGGCAATTCCGCTGACCTGATTGTTTTCGATCATGGCTCTCACTCGCTGGACGAGACCCGGTCTCGTCTGGATGGTCTGAGGAGAGAGGAGTTTCGGAATCATGAGGTCGGCTATGGCTGACGGTCCTTGCGTGTAGGCTGTCTGCGCCATCTGGAATCGTCCTTCTTTTCCTTCTACTGTGTCTGCTTGGGCCTTCGTGTCCGCTAGAATCAATCCCTTCACGCTGGCTGCATACTTCCGATAGAAGGCAAAGAGAATATAGCCGCCCATGGAGAGGCCGACGAAGATTGCTTGTTGAATCGACAGCTGGTGCAGTAGCGCATTCACATCGTCAGCCGTTTGTTCCAGCGTATAGCGCCAGAGCGGTGCATCCGACTCTCCATGCCCTCGCATATCGATTGTGATAACCCGGAACTGCAGCGAGAGGGCTTCCTCTTGTTCGACCCACATGGTCCGGTTGAGGGGAAAGGCATGGAGGAAAACGATGGGGAGACCGGTTCCCCGGTCACTGTAGGCGAGGGTGATGCCGTTGACGTGGGTTTGCATGCTGATTCCTTTCGCGGCTGTTCGTAACATTGGTATGCCTTAGGGTCAAGGGCCCGTTTGCGATCATGCTGACCGACGTATACAATTCACCCTATTCTTGGGGACGTGCATGACTGCGTCACGCGATCAGACATCCGATTTGTTCGGTACTCCAGAGGGGGCGGTATCCGTTGAGGCTCCATTGGCCGAGCGTATGCGGCCACGAGAGTTTGTGGATTTCGTTGGGCAAGAGGACATCACTGCGACGGATCGGCCGTTGAGGCGGGCCATCGAGGCAGACCAGCTCTCCTCCGTCATCTTCTGGGGGCCGCCCGGTTCTGGCAAGACGACGCTGGCGCATCTCGTCGCGCGCCACACCAAAGCGCAGTTCGTGCCCTTCTCGGCGGTCACAGGGGGCGTTCCCGAGTTACGGGCTCTGATCAAGACGGCGGAGCAACGCCAGTCGATCAACGGTCAACGGACGATTCTGTTCGTCGACGAGATTCATCGGTTCAACAAAGCGCAGCAGGATGCCTTTCTGCCTCATGTCGAGCGGGGGACGATCATTCTGGTGGGTGCGACCACAGAGAATCCCTCGTTTGAAGTGATCTCACCGCTTCTGTCGCGTTCCTTGGTCATTGTGCTCAAGCCCCTTTCGGATGAGGCGCTTGGGCAAATTCTGGACCGGGCGCTTGCGGATTCTGCGATCGGGTTAGGGCAGTGGAACGCGAGACTGTCGACAGACGCCAAACAACGATTGATTGCTTACGGCAACGGCGATGCGAGAGCGCTCCTGACGGCGCTGGATTTTGTGGTCACGCAACAACCAGTTCGATCTGATGGCACGCGCCTGATTGATACTGCTGCGCTGGAAGCCGCGCTGATGAAAAAATCGATCCGCTACGACAAGTCAGGCGAGGAGCATTACAACGTTATCTCAGCCTATATTAAAAGCCTGCGCGATTCTGATCCTGACGGCGCGCTCTACTGGCTCGCCCGTATGTTGGAGGGGGGAGAGGATCCAAAATTTATCGCCCGCCGCATGGTTGTATTTGCCTCAGAGGATGTGGGAAATGCAGATCCGATGGGCCTGGTTGTTGCGGCTGCGGTGGCTCAGGCGGTACAGCTTGTGGGGCTCCCGGAGGCGCAGATCAATTTGGCCCAAGGGACAACCTACCTCGCGACCAGGCCTAAAGATAATGCCTCCTATATCGGGCTGCTTGAGGCTATGGAAGACGCAAAATCACATGGAAATCTTGGGGTTCCGCTCCATTTACGGAATGCTGTGACCTCGATGATGAAGGGATTTGGATATGGAAAGGGGTATCGCTATGTCCACGACGATCCTCAGGCCAAGACGCAAGACCACCTCCCTGAACCACTCAAAGGGCGTCGCTATTACCGGCCTCACGACGCCTGACCAGGGCTCAATAGACTGTTGGACAAAGATTTCCCATCGGTTATACTTAGGCTCATGAAACGACAGCCTCGGAAAGCGGTGACATCCATCGCCTCCACGAACGAACGGCGCAAGTTTGTTCGTTCGACATTGGTTGGTTCCGCGCTCATTTCACCGAAGAGCGGCGCCAGGGCGATTACGGCTGTGTTGGATAACGTCAATAAAGTCGGCGCAGGGTTGCACACGAAAGAGAAACTGGCAATGGCTCAGCCGGTGACGGTGTCGATTGCGTTTCTCGATTCGGATGGCGCGGAGCAGATGGAAAAACTCGACGGGAAAGTCGCCTGGGTGAAGCCGTGGGAAAAGGGGTTTCTGATCGGCGTGATCTGGGACGAGCTGGTGACGAAAGAGAAGCACCGCTGGTTGTATTATTACTTGGAAGAAACGGCCAAGTCTTCTGTGTAGCTGGATGCTGAAAAATCTATTCAGCGTCGTTCTCGCATCGCTCAGATCCTCAACGTACCCCAGAAGGTACGCCTCTGGTCTTCACTCGCTGCGGCCTGGCTGGAAAGATTTTTGAGTATCCTGCTGTCTGCTAGGCGAACGCCGTTAACTTCTGTTTAACCTCTTCCAGTTCGGCCGAGAGCGTTTCCCACCGGGCAGTGAGCCGTACAAGATCCTTCTTCCATCCGTCGTATTCTGTTTGGAGCACGCTCCACTTGGTGGATTCATTTTTGTAGAGTGCCGGGTCGGCCAGTTCGAGATCCCGCGTTTTGATCTTGGTCTCACAGTCGGCGATCTCGGATTCAGCCCGCGCCACTTGCTTCTCCAGGCGGGCCTGGGTTTTGTTCAAATCGCGGCGATCTCCGGCTGAGGGTTTGGACGGAGCTTGTGACGCCATGGCCCTGGTCGGTCCGACAGCCTTCCCGCGATCCACTCCTTTCAGGTCATCACTCGTTTCCTTGATGGATTCGACTTCCTGCGCTTTCTTCCATAAATAATACTCGTAGTCGCCTGAGAAGCTGCGGGCCTTGCCCTCTTCAATTTCAATGACGCGCGTGCAGACTCTGGTCAGAAATGTAGGGTCGTGGGAAATAAAGATGATCGTACCAGGAAAGTCCGACAGCGCATCGGTGAGCATATCGACCGAAGCCGGGTCGAGGTGGTTAGTCGGCTCGTCGAGTAACAGGGTATTAGCCGGTTCGACCAGCATCCGTGCAAGCGCGACGCGATTGCGTTCCCCCCCGCTTAGTGCCTTGATCGGCTTCTTTTGATCGTCACCGGTAAACAGAAATGCGCCGGCAATCCCGCGGAGGAAGTTCGTTTCCGCTTGGCTGGACACTTCGGAAAGAGATTCGAGAATCGTATGCTCGGGATTCAAAGTCTCTGCCTGGTGTTGGGCGAAATAGTGCAGCGTCACACCATGGCCGATCGACCTGACACCCTTGTCAGGCTCCAGCACTCCCGCGAGCATCTTGAGCAACGTGCTTTTCCCGGCGCCGTTTTCTCCCACCAGCGCGATGCGCTGACCCCGTTCGACCGAGCAATCCACTCGCTCATAGACAACTTTTTCACCGTAGCGCTTGGCTGCGCCTTCGAGTTCCAGGACCTGCCGACCGCTCGCTGCGGGGAGAGGAAACTTGAACTTCACCCGCTTGGGGTCGCGCTTGATCTCAATCATCTTGACCTTATCAAGTTGCTTGATGCGCGATTGGACCTGGCTGGCTTTGTTCGCTTGGTAGCGGAAGCGATCGACAAAGGTTTGGACCCGCGCGACCTCTTTCGCCTGCCGCCCCGCGGCGGCCTCACGCTGCGCATCCCGCTCTGCGCGGATCTTGATGAACGACGTATAGTTGCCCCGGTATTCTTCGATTTTATAGTGTCGGAGATCCCAGATATGCGTGACGACACGATCGAGAAACGCCGTGTCGTGACTGATGATCAACAGCGTCATCTCCGAGTTCAATAGAAACTGTTCGAACCAGCGCTGCGTCGGTTTGTCCAAGTGGTTGGTCGGCTCATCGAGCAGCAGTACATCAGGGTTGGTGAGCAGCAGATGCGCCAAGGCGACACGCATCCGATAGCCGCCTGATAGTTTTTCGATCTGACGGCTGAAGTCGATCTCCGAGAATCCCAACCCCATGAGAATACGCTCGGCTTCATGTTCGGGGTACAGATCGCGATGAGTGGCGTCCAGCACGGTCTTGCCCGTGATCGTTTCGAGTTCCTGCGGGAGATAACCGATACGGAGACGGGGGCGCTTGCGGATGGACCCCTTGTCCGGCGATTCTTCTTCGAGAATCATCCGGAAGAGCGTGGTCTTGCCCGCGCCGTTGGGCCCCACCAAGCCGACCCGTGAGCCTGGGCGAAGGTGCGCCGATGTATCCTGAAGCAGCACCCTCGTGGAGTATTGTTTGTGAACTGACTCGACTTGGAGCATGTACGTTTGGACAGGCTAGGGGGAGCAAAGCTACAGGGAGAAATGAAAGAGATCAGTTCGGCGTCAGACCAGGAGCCAAATCCGAAAACTGCTTGTATTGCTAGCCCCTTGCCGTGTGCCTCCTACCTACGGTTGAAATTTGGTGGAGCTGGCCGGGATTGAACCGGCGACCTCGTGAATGCCATTCACGCGCGCTCCCAACTGCGCTACAGCCCCATGTTGCTTGACTCAGAAAGTCTCGAAAATCCTTGTGAAACCGCGGTCATGCTAACACGGCCCCCCGTGGCAGTCAAGAAAAGGAGGGTAGGGGAGTAACCAGACTGTCCCTCTTGCTCGCAGAGCGGAGGAAGGGATGGAGTCTGATGATCTTCTGTGCTCGCGCAACGCCCGGCCTCAGGAGGGTGGGAATGGCAAGCTGGCCGTCCTCCTGCTAGCGGAACGCGCACGAGAAGACTGCACTCGTTCGACGCGCGCAATCGAGGATCAACCAGGCTACCCTTGAAAACGAAATGGGAATTGGAAAGAGGCGCGCAGTGGAAGCTCAATCAGCCCCCATCCCTGAAGTGAGAACGAGCAAGCTTGGAGGGGAAGGGAGTGGCCAGGTGCCCTTCTTGCTCGCAGAACGCGCACGATAAGAATGTGCTCGTTCGATGCGCGCAGTAAAGGGCAGCCTTGGCCACTCCCTTAACGAGAGAAAACTGCGCTCAATGGGAGGCCTCCGCCCATTGCGTTATCTGCGCAGTCAAGCCATGAATCTATTTGGATTCACCTCATGAATCGCTTTCGATACACACAGCTGTGGTCAGGGGATCCACGTAACAGGTGTGTTCTTACTCAGCAATACGTACAAGGCTGAAATTGCTGAGATTAAGGATACCCTCCGATGTATTCGATGTTCCTGTCCCATGCTGGCATCTAGCTTGCTCTGTGACAAATACAGAATCCAAAAAGAGAGAGCCTGCGGGTGGATGACTTCTGCCGGACTCAGGTGTAGCCCACGTGAGCCTGTGGAAAGGATTGACGATGCCGACGACGAACCCGATTCAAATCAGGAGTAGGGATGAAGGAATGACGATCGTGCTTCTTCCGTATTCCTCAGCGCGTGTAGCGAAGATCGCGCTCTGGCCGTGGGTCGTTTCTCCAGAACCTCGATGGATCGGTCTTAAGGCTAAGGACGGAGGGTGCCATTATCTTGACGAATCACTGATGCAAGGCAATCAAAGAGGTCTGACCCCTTAAATTTCTCCAGAACTCAAGAAGGGAAAGGGGGTGACCGCAAGAGCAGTGGGGCTGTGCATCGTGACGAGGCCGACGCACCGTTGCCACTGAGCACGATGCAGATCAGGCTGAACAAGGCAGGCGGTGCATGGATCAAGTGCGCCGATGGCACAATGTCCTGCGAAACTGACTGTGGAAGACCGGTCCTCATATGCGGCTGAGCTGAATGACCACAGCCTCATAACGGATTGGTGAACATTAGTAACCTCACACGTTTACACAACCAACAAGGAGTAGATCATGGCAATAGGAAAACGGATTGATGCTGCGACAGTCACGGTTCAAAAAGAAACTGCTAAGGCGTTGCAAGGAATTCTCGAGCAGCTTGACAAAGCCGAGAAAGAAAAACTCAAGCGCACCCGTATTCGTGCTATTTGCCCGGGAGTTCTGGTAGGCCTTGAGCGTCTGGCCAATGGGCTGTTACCGATTGAAGATGGCGAAGTGGTTATTGCCCAGGCCTTGGTGCAGGATATGGCGGAAGGAGTAAACAGCATGATCCAATTCGGGGCAATGGGGAACGGTGAGCTAACACAGACCATCGCTCTCAGCGGGAATGCAAATTGGAGTGACTTACAGAGCTTTATCGGGGAAAGCTTCGATCACCTCTCTGCGGGCCAACTCGCCGGGGCCCAACAATAGAGCCAGCCAATGTGTTGAGGTCGCTCTACCATACAGGGCCTTATTCTGGTTCAGAAGAGTGAAGCTGGCAGTGGCTGCAATGTGGCTGCACCGGCTTCACTCCTTAGTTCGATCAATGTGTGTGCGTCTCTCTTCGCCACGCACTACAGGCCCGACGATGTATTGAATTTGCAGAAATCCTGATTTTTTTCTATCGACGACAATTCAGCGAAGAACAAAGGAATGGACCCCTTTAATTTCTCTTACCAAGAGGAGGACGTAATGGCTATTCTGGAAATCAACAAACTTGCACTTGACCTTGTTGCCAAAGATTTCAGCGACGGGCATGCACCGGAGACCAATAAAAGGGGTCACATCTTGTAATATGATACTGGCTTGATGCAGGATAGGTCATGGCTCGTCCGCTCCGCATTGAATTTCCTGGTGCGCTCTATCACGTCACTTCGCGCGGGAATGCACGTCAACGAGTCTTTCGTGACGATGAGGACCGTGAGCTGTTCCTGGCCACCCTGGCTTGGGTAGTGGAGCGCTTTGGTTGGCGCTGTCACGCCTACTGCCTGATGGACAATCACATACATCTCTTGATTGACACCCCGCAGCCTAATCTCTCCCGCGGTA
>Ga0163144_10013126_pt1 | contig 17322 bp, 13 predicted proteins | sample OliLak19BULKMAT1_FD_123175 | JGI IMG/M metagenome (GOLD analysis project Ga0163144, IMG submission 123175) | Freshwater microbial mat bacterial communities from Lake Vanda, McMurdo Dry Valleys, Antarctica - Oligotrophic Lake LV.19.BULKMAT1 | ecosystem: Environmental > Aquatic > Freshwater >...
CGAAGCGCTGCGCCACCGGGCGCACCGCGATCAGCGCCTCGGCTGCTGCCTCGTGCTGGCCACGTCCGAACGCCAGGATGGCTGTGCACAGCGGCAGGCCGACATCGCGCGCCATGTCGGCATTGGTGCCGCGCCCGTCGCAACTGGCGGCGACGTTCTCCAGCAGGCGCTGCGCCACATCGAACCGCTCCGTCGCCACCAGCGCGAACATCGCATGCACGTCGTTGAACACGTAGTAGCGGTCGTCCAGCACCGCCTGCCATTTGTCGGCCAGTTCGGTCCAGCGCGGCCCAACATCGATGCCGCGCAAGTGGAGCCGCCACAGCAGGGCGGTGGCGTCCAGCATTTGCAATTGCGCGGTGCTGGGACTTGGCCGCACCCGCGCGTCGTATTCCGCCAGCGCCCCGGCCCAGTCGCCCAGCTCCATGTGGAACAGCGCCCGGTGCCACCAATTGTGATAGGCGAACAGGCTGTCCTCGCTCCACGCCGCCGTCGCCGGGTCCAGCCAGGCGATGCCGCCGGCCGGCCGCCCGGTCATTTCCATGGTGTGCGCCACCGCATGCACCGCCCAGCCGTCGCGCGGGTTCAGCGCCGCGGCGCGCCGCCCCGCGGCTTCGGCGCGGGCATATTCGCCGCACTCCTCGAGGCCGAACGCGTGCATACCGAGCAGATTGCCATAGCCCGGCAGGTCCGCGTCCACGCGGTGCAGGGCCTGCGCCACCCGGTCGCGCAACATGATCGACTGGCCGAGATAGAAATCGCCGAGATGGGCGAATTGCAGCGCCACGGTGTCGCGCGGCTCGTCCATGGCGATGCGGCCCCAGGCCTCGACCGCGCCGCGTATGTCGCCGCCGGCCCAGCGCCGCACTGCCGCAAGATGGGCGCGCTCGCGCGGGGTGGCGTGGGCGACATGCGGCTCTGCCGCCGACATGGTGGCGTCAATCAGCGGCACGGCCGCACGCTCGGTCGAGGTGCATAACATGGCGCCCTTCATGGCGTGGGCCATGACGCAGCCGGGGTCGGCGGCAATGGCGGCGTCCAGTTCGGACATCGGCGCGTTGCGATAGTCGAGAAACTGCGCCACCGCGCGGTCGAAGTGATCGACGGCTTTCCGGCTGGCGGTGGCGAGCGGCAGGTCGCGCGCGTCCTTCAGGGTCATCTTGCCGATTGTATAGCGCCCGGCTTGACAAGGGCCATAGCCACGGTCTTTTTATGAAAGCCAGAAACAGGGCTTCCCGCTGCAATGAAGCCCACCGGAGGAGACCGCCATGACGTGGTTCGAGCTCAAGAAATTCATGCGTTTCTACAGCCGCTTCATGCCCAGTTTCACCGCCATCGGCTACCACGCCAGGGGGCTGTCCCTACGCCCGATCCGGGCCGATTTCACCGGCCAGACCTGGGTTGTGACGGGCGGCTCGGACGGCATCGGCCGGGCCATCGCGCTCGACGCGGCGCAGCGCGGCGCCAAGGTCTTCATCATCGCCCGCGTGGCCGAAAAACTGGATGCAGTGGCCCGTCTCGCGCCACGCCCGGGCTCGATCGTGCCCATCGCCGTCGATCTGATGCTGCAAAGCGCCACCGAGACGGTGGCCGCACGCCTCATCGCCGAAGCCGGCAAGATCGACGTTCTGGTCAACAATGTCGGCGTGCTGATTGGCAAGTGGGGTCGCACCCCGGAAGGCCATGAAAAGTCCTTCGCCATTAGCCTGCTCAACCAGTATGTGCTGACCGAGCGGCTGCTGGCCGCGAATGCCTTCGCGGCTAATGCCACGGTCATCAACATGGCCTCGGGCGGCATGTTCAATTCGCCGCTCAGCCTGAAGATGAACATGCCGACGCCTGAGGGCTATCACGGCGCCCAGGCCTATGCCATGCACAAGCGCGGCCAGGCGGAACTGGTGAAGTACTGGCACGAAAAGCATGGCGCGAAGGGCTTGCGTTTCTACGTCATGCATCCCGGCTGGGCCGATACGGCGGGCGTGAAACGCTCCATGCCACGCTTTCGCAAGACACTGAAAAGCGTGCTGCGGACCGAGCTGCAAGGCGGCGACACGGCGATCTGGCTGGCGGCGAACCGGCCGACCTCGGCCGGGCCGGAGGCGTTCTGGTTCGACCGCGCCCCGCGCGATGCCCATGCCTATGACTTCACGCGGAAGCCCAAGGCGACAACGGCCGAGTTCGTCGCCTTCCTCGATGCCGCGGTGGCCGCCGGCCAGGATAAGATGCGGGCAGCAGCGGGATGAGTTATCGCGTCATCCAGTGGGCGACGGGTTCCCTCGGCCGCACCGCGCTCCGTCGTGTCATCGACCATCCCGATCTCGAACTGGTCGGCCTGTTCGTCTACGACAAAAAGAAGGTCGGCATTGACGCCGGCGACATCGCCAAGCGGCCCGCCACCGGCATCAAGGCGACCGCTTCGATCGACGAGATTCTGGCGCTGCAGGCGGACGTGGTGCTGCACACCTCGCGCCTCTCCATGCCGTTCGACAGGCAGAACGCCGATGTGGCGAGGCTGCTGGCCTCCGGCAAGAACGTGATTTCCACCGCCGGTTTCCACTATCCCGACGCGCATGGCGAGGCCTTCGCCGGCCCGCTCCGCGTGGCGTGCGCCAAGGGCAACAGCACGCTGGCCGGCCTTGGCCTCAATCCCGGCTTCATCGGCGAACGCCTCGCCGTGATGCTCACCGGCCTTTGCGCCAGCCTTGAAAGCGTTTCGACGTTCGAGCTGGCCGACGCCTCGTTCATGGCCGATCCCGCCTTCGTGTTCGACACGATGGGCTTCGGCATGGAGATGGAAAAGCTCGACCTGACCAAGGGCCCGTTCGCCACCCTGTTCGCGCAGCTCTTTTCCGAGGTCTTCGCCTATGTCGCCACTGCCCTCGGCACCACAGTGGCGAAAATGGAGCCCGACCACCGCCTGACCGCCGCGCCCGAGGATATGAACATCAAGGCCGGTGTGGTGAAGCAGGGCCGCGTCGCCGCCACCGAATGGCGCTGGAACGCCACCTTCGCCGATGGCCGCAAAATGACCCATTCCGTGACCTGGACCAGCGACCCCGCCCTGCACGGCGCCAAGGACGCGGCGCACTGGCGGGTCGAGGTGAGGGGTCGCCCGAACGTCAGTCTGTCGTTCAACGTGCACGACCCCGACCCCCAGGCCCCGGCCTCGCGCGCCGCGACCGACGCCAGCATCGCCATCGTGATCCGCGCCATCCCCGACGTGGTCGCGGCCAAACCGGGCTTCTTCGCCTTTCAGCCGCTGGCGCCGTTCAAGTCACGATTCTAGCGGCTTGCAATCGTACATGATTCGTTCCAAACTGCTATCAATGATAGCAGTTTGGAGGGTCGCCATGGCCCAACTGATCGTACGTGGGCTCAAGGATGAAACGGTACGCCGTCTCAAGCAGCGGGCGGCGCAATCCGGCCATTCCGCCGAGGCCGAGCACCGCGCCATTCTGGAAGCGACGTTAAACAGCGGGCCATCGGATGGCGCCTGGGAAGAGATGCGCCGCTTCCGCGAATCTCTCGGGCCGATGAAGGGCGATAGCGTCGCCGCGATCCGCCGCCAGCGGCGCGACGCTTGAAATGATCGGCGCGTGCATCGTCGATACTTGCGTTGCGGTGAAGTGGATCGTTTTGGAGGCCGATGCACGGCTGGCCGCGCGCCTACAGGCGGCTGAACTGCATGCGCCCGTTCTCCTTCACTATGAGCTTGCCAATGCATTGCGCACGCGGGTTCGTGTGGGCGACATCCCCGCCAGCGCGGCGCAGCGCGGCCTTGATCTTGTACGCAACGCGCCAGTCGCGCTGGAATCGACCGGCACCCTGCTGGATGCCGCCCTTGCGCTGGCGTTGGCCATTAATCACCCACTGGGAGATTGCGTGTTTCTGGCGCTGGCCAGGCAGCGAAGCTTGCCGCTTGTGACGGTCGATCAAACACTGTTGCGCAAGGCGAGGCGGGACCTGTCGGGAATCGCCGTTCTCTCGCTCGCCGAAGCAGTTGCCTGAGATGACCGCCCGCATCGCCACCGTTGCCTTCCAGGGCATCGACGTCATGCCGGTGGACGTGCAGGTGCAGATGAGCCCCGGCCTGCCGGCGTTCACCGTGGTCGGTCTGCCCGACAAGGCGGTGGGCGAGAGCCGCGAGCGGGTCCGCGCTGCGCTGAACGCCATCGGCCTCGCCTTGCCGCCAAAGCGCATCACGGTGAACCTGGCGCCGGCCGACCTGCCGAAGGAAGGCAGCCATTACGATTTGCCGATCGCGCTTGGCCTGCTCACCGTCATGGGCGTGCTGCCGGGCGAGGAGATGGCCGGCTACACGGCGTTGGGTGAACTGGCATTGGACGGCGCCATTGGCGCGGTGGCCGGCGTGCTGCCCGCCGCTATTGCCGCGAACGCCGCCGGGCGCGGGCTGATCTGCCCCGCTGTCTGCGGCGGCGAGGCGGCGTGGGCGGGCGAACTGGAAATCCTGGCGCCAGGTTCGCTCCTGCAGCTAGTCAATCACTTCAAGGGCAGCCAGGTCTTGCCGCGCCCGGTGGCCCGGCTGGCCAACGGCCATGCCAACGTGCCCGACCTGCGTGACATCAAGGGCCAGGAAAGCGCCAAGCGTGCGCTCGAAGTGGCAGCGGCCGGCGGCCACAACCTGCTGATGGTCGGTCCGCCTGGCGCGGGCAAGTCGATGCTGGCCTCGCGCCTCCCCGGCCTCCTCCCACCGCTCTCTGCTGCCGAAACGCTTGAAGTCTCGATGATCGCCTCGCTCGCCGGCATGCTCGGCGACGGCCGCCTCACCCGCATCCGGCCGTTCCGCAACCCGCACCATTCCGCCAGCATGGCGGCGCTGGTCGGCGGCGGCTCGCGCGCCAAGCCCGGTGAGGTGTCATTGGCGCATCTTGGCGTGCTGTTCCTGGATGAGTTGCCAGAGTTCCAGCGCCAGGCGCTCGACTCGTTGCGTCAGCCGCTCGAAACCGGCAAGGCCGTGGTGGCCCGCGCGGCTGCGCATGTGACGTACCCCGCCCGCGTGCAACTCATCGCGGCGATGAACCCGTGCCGCTGCGGTCACCTTGCCGATCCCGCCCTGGCCTGCGCCCGCGCGCCGAAATGTGCGCAGGACTATCAGGCGAAACTGTCCGGCCCGCTGCTCGACCGCATCGATATCGCCATCGACGTGCCGGCGGTCGAGGCCGCCGACCTGTCGCTGCCGCCGCCGGCCGAAGGCACCGCCGAGGTGGCCGCCCGGGTCGCCGCCGCCCGCCAGGTGCAGACCGACCGCTATGCCGGCGAAACCTCCGGCGGCGAGCCCATCCGCAACAATGCCGAGGCCGATGGCGAATTGCTGGAAAAAGTCGCCGGTCCCGATGCGCCCGGCCGCGCGCTGCTGACCGAGGCGGCCTCCGCCATGCGCCTGTCGGCGCGCGGCTATCACCGCGTGCTGCGGGTGGCCCGCACGCTCGCCGATCTCGACGGCGCCGCCAGCGTGCGCCGCCTGCACGTGGCCGAGGCGCTGAGCTACCGTCGCATGGCTTTCGCGCGCTAAGACGTTGACGGCGACGAACCGGCCAGCCAAGTTTGCTCCATCTGTCCGGTAAACTTCGGGATCCGATGTCCAAATATGTAACGGCGGCCGAGCAGGAATGGACGACAGCCACCATTCGCTCGATCTGGGAAATGCAGAGCGCCACGCTCTGGAACGACGGGCACGATATCGCGACCCGGATCTACCGGGTGCCGAAGGGTCTGCACTTCGAGCGGCATCGCCACTACGTGTTCGTCCAGTTGTTCATTGTCTCGGGCAAGTACCGCATTGAACAGGAGTGCGTGGGCGAGCGGGTGCTCGAGGCCGGCGACATAGCCTTCGTCGAGCCCGGCGACGTGCATACCGAGACGGCTCTTGAAGACACGGTCATCCTGAGCACCAAGCAACTGCCCGACCCGGTCGACAAGTACAACCGCTTCGCGGCGGATGATCGCCCGGCAGAGAGTCCCCGCGCCAGCCTCAGCCCTTGATCGGCCCGAAGTCCACGTCGCGGGCGCCGACGGTGCGTTCGCGCACGCCGGTCGGCACCTCGCGCCCGTTGTCGGTGAAGGCGCGGCGGATCGCCTCGACATTCTTGCCCATGATCGTGGCGCGGTTCTCGCGCACATATTTGTTGGACCGCTCCAGCGTTTCCAATGAGCCCTGGAAGCGCGGCATGACGTAGCGGGCGAACAGTTCGAGGCTGCGCAGCGTCTCCTCGCGGCTGGCCCATTCGTTGGCCCAGAACAGCAGGGCGCCGAAGCCACCTTGGGTATAGTCGATCAGGCGCTGAATGCCGCGCGCCACGGTGTCGGGCGAACCGATGATGGTGGTGCCGACGGCGATGCCGGCGGCCAGCGGGTCGGGCGCCGTACTGGCCGGCCGGCCCAGCGTTTCGACATGGTATTCGTTGGTCTCGAACTTCTCGCCCGCGCGAACCTCCGCCATTGCCTGCTCGTCGGTCGGCGCCACATGCATCTTGACGACGACCCGCCAGTCCCTCCGGTTCATCGTCTTGCCGTGCTGGGCGGCAGTGTCCTCGGCGATCTTCCAGTGGTCGGCCAGGGTGTCGGGCCCGCCCGGCACGCCGGCGGCGACCGAGATCACGCCAACGCCGTGCTTGCCCGCCGCGATCATTCCCGACGGCGTCACCGTGCTGGCCACCACGATGGGAAAGCGCGGCTCGGTATAGGGCCGCAGGTGCAACCGCGCCTCGCGCAGTTCGAACCAGTCGGTCTTGATGGTGATGGGCTCGTCGCAGTCCAGCAGGCGCAGGATAACGCCCAGCGCCTCGTCCATCCGCGGTCGTTGCTGCACCGGCTCGATGCCCAGCATCCAGGCGTCCGACGGCAGGGCGCCGGGGCCGCAGCCCATCATGACGCGCCCCCGGCTCATGTGGTCGAGCTGCACGAACTGCTCGGCCACGATGAACGGGTGGTGATAGGGCAGGCTGGTCACGCCGGTGCCCAGCCTGATGTGCCGGGTGCGGCCAATGGCATGGGCAATGAAAATCTCGGGCGAGGCGATGACCTCCCAGCCGCCGGAATGGTGCTCGCCCATCCAGGCCTCGTCGTAACCGAGCTTGTCGGCCCATTCCACGAGTTCGAGGTCGCGCGCCAGCGACAGGGTCGGGTTCTCGCCCAGTTTGTGGTACGGCGCCAGAAACACGCCGAAATTCATGCCACGATGCGCCAAAATGTTTCCTCCGTGGGCGCGCTTGCCGCCGCCCCCATGTATACTTCGGTATAGAAGCATTTTCCGGCCATGACGCAAAGCGCTGGCTGGGCGGCGTAACGTCGCTGTCGCGGCGGCGTCACGCCCGGGTCATGCGCGCCGGCTAATAAGGCATCCGGAAACCCCTGTTTCGGAGACCTCCCCCATGTTGCGCAATACCCTGTTCGCCAGTGCCGCCCTGTCTCTGCTGGCGCTGACGCCCGCTGCCCTGGCGCAGCAGGAGTTCCCGGCCATCCTGGCCGGGCATGCCGTATTGCCGGCCGAGAGCTTCATCCCGGCGCCGGCCGATGCGCCGGCCGATCTCCGTATCTCGGGCAAGTACACCAGCGGCAAGCGGGTCGATGCGCTGGGCTCCGTCATGGGCAAGTCGGCCGAGCGCGACACTGGCGTGAAACTGCCGTTCCAGGGCCAGCCGCGCCAGGGCCATTCCGGCATCAAGACCATGCCGGACGGCGCCTTCTGGGTACTTACCGACAACGGCTCGGGCTCCAAGGCGAATTCGCCGGACTCGATGCTTTACCTCAACCAGTACCGCGTCGATTGGGCAACCGGCGCATGGGCCCCGCTCGCCACCGTCTTCCTGCACGACCCCGACCGCAAGGTGCCGTTCCGAATCGTCCACGAGGGCACCGAGAAGCGCTATCTCACTGGTTCGGATTTCGACACCGAGGGCTTCCAGATCATTGGCGACACGATCTGGATCGGCGACGAGTTCGGCCCCTACCTGTTGAAAACCGACCGCGCCGGCAAGGTGCTGGCGGTGTTCGACACCATGGCCGACGGCAAGCCGGTACGCTCACCCGAACATTGGCAGGTGCAGTCCCCGCCGGCGCCCGGCGCCACCTACACCAACGTCAATCTGCGCCGCTCCAAGGGCTATGAGGGCTTTGCCGCCTCGAAGGACGGCAAGTTCATCTACGGCCTGCTCGAAGGACCGCTGTGGGACGCCGAGAAAAAGGACTGGGAGAAGGTCGATGGCAAGGAGGCCGCGCGCATCCTTGAGTTCGACGTCGCGGCGGAAAAGTGGACCGGGCGCTACTGGAACTATGTGTTCGAGGCCAATGGCTACGCCATCGGCGACTTCAACATGATCGACGGCACGACCGGCCTGGTCATCGAGCGTGACAATGGCGAGGGCACTGCCGACAAGGCCTGCGCCGCCGGGGTGCGGGGCGCCGACTGCTTCGCCGACATCGCCAGGTTCAAGCGCGTCTACAAGATCGAGCTGACCGACGCCAATGCCGGCAAGGCCGCCCGCAAGATCGCCTATATCGACCTGATGAAAATCCAGGACCCGAACAAGAAGGCCCGCAAGGGGTTGAACGACGGGGTGCTGAGCTTCCCCTTCTTCACCATCGAGAATGTCGATGTCGTGGATGACCGCCACATCGTCGTCGGCAACGACAACAACCTGCCGTTCTCGACCAGCCGCGATCCGAACAAGGCCGACGACAACGAACTGGTGCTGCTCGAGGTCGAAGGTCTGCTGAAGGTGAAATAGGCGGTCTACACCGGGGCGGCGGCATCGCCCGCCGCCCCCTTTGTTTTCATGGGGTTGGCCGCGTATAATCGCGCGATGCTGATCTATGGCGACAAGGCGCTGTTCGGCCGGGTGAAGAACCTCAGTCTGCTGCTGGTCATCGCCTGCTGCATTGCCATTCTCTACGTGCTGTCCGCCGATTTGCTGGCTGGCGAACAGTTCACCTCGTTCGGTCCGTTCTCCACCGCCGCCATCGCCGGCCTGCTGTGGGTCGCCATCGGCATCCTGGTCCAGGATGCCCGCACCAGATACAAACGCTTAAGCGAACAAAGTTCGCAAATGGGCGAGATGGCCGACCGGCTGGGCCAGACCGTCGATGCGCTGAACGAAATGAACGCCGAGCTGGAGCAGGCGCGCGATGCGGCCGAGGCGGCGAGCAGGGCCAAGGCCAGCTTCCTTGCCACCATGAGCCACGAGATCCGCACCCCGATCAACGGCGTGCTGGGCATGAACCGGCTGCTGCTCGCCACCACCCTGTCGCCCGAGCAGCGCGCCTATGCCGAGGCGGCGCTGCAATCGGGCGAGGCATTGCTGGGCCTGATCAACGACGTGCTCGACTTCTCCAAGATCGAGGCGGGCAAGGTGGAGCTCGAGGACATCGCCTACGACCTCCTGCCCGTGGTCGAGGGCGTCGCCGAGCTCCTTGGCCCGCGCGCTGGCGAAAAAAGCATCGGCATCGTCTCCTATGTGGCGCCCGACGTGCCGCTGCGCCTTCTTGGCGATCCTGGTCGGCTGCGCCAGGTGGTGCTCAACCTCGCCGGCAACGCGGTGAAGTTCACCGCCGAGGGGGGCGTCGGCATCGAGATCACCATGACCTCGGGCGCACACGCCTACGACCCGTGGCTGCGCTGCGCGGTGACCGACACCGGCATCGGCATTCCCGAGGAGGCGCAGCGCAACCTGTTCGCCGAATTCACCCAGGTCGATTCGTCGATCACCCGCCGGTTCGGCGGCACTGGCCTTGGCCTTGCCATCAGCCGGCGCATCGTCGAGGCGATGGGCGGCCGCATCGGTGTCAATTCGCGCCCCGGCGAGGGCAGCACGTTCTGGTTCGAAGTGCCGTGCCGCGCCGCCGAGAACGCGCCTGTGGCGGAGAACTTCCCGCGGGTCGAGCGCCGCGTGCTGGTGGTCAACGGCAATGTCATGACCCGGCGCATGCTGGAACGCAAATTGGCCGATTGCGGCTGTGTCACCGAAGGCGCCCCTGACTGGCACCAGGCTTTGGTCAGCCTCTCGCAAGCCGCCGCGCGTGGCGCCGGGTTCGACATCGTCATGATCGATGCCGAAATGATCGCCGCCGACGCGCGGCAGATCGGCCGCGCGCTGAAGGCCGACCCGGCCCAGGCCGGCCTGAAACTCGCGGTGCTGCTGCCGCTAGCCCGGCGCGGCGAAGTGGATGCGCTGCGCGCCGCCGGCTACGACGCCTACTTCATCAAGCCGATCCGGCGCGTGACCCTGCACAAGCGCCTGGCCATCGTCGCCGGGTTGCTGGCCGACGACAAGCCGGCGGCCGCAGCAACCGCAACCGCGCCAAGCCGCGCCGCGCCGGCGCCGCTGAACATCCTCGTGGCCGAGGACAACAAGATCAACCAGCTCCTCGCCATGTCGCTGCTGAAGCGCGCCGGCCACAAGGTCGAGATCGCTTCCGACGGCGGCCTGGCCGTCACGGCGCTCGAACGCGGCGGTTTCGACGTTGTCCTGATGGACGTGCACATGCCCGACGTCGATGGCTTCGAGGCGACGCGCCGAATCCGCGACCTCGGCGATGCGCGCCTCGCCGGCACGCCGATCGTGGCGCTCACCGCCGACGCGATGGAAGGCGACCGCAAGAAATGTCTCGAGGCCGGCATGGACGATTACCTGACCAAGCCGATCGTGGAAGCCGACCTGATGCTGGTTCTCGAACGCTGGCGCGGCCAGCGCCACGAGCCGATTGCACAGGCGGCGGCGCAATAGCCGCTCTCGTTTCCGGATTGCCCTGAATGCGCCGCTGGTCCGCCGCCCTCGCTGTCTATTTTGAGCCGCGCGTGCTGGCGATCCTGCTGCTCGGCTTTTCCGCCGGCGTGCCGCTGGCCCTGACCGGGCAAACCTTAGCCGTGTGGATGACCGAATCCGGCGTGTCGCTGACCAGCATCGGCATTTTTTCGCTGGTCGGCCTGCCCTACGTCCTGAAGTTCATCTGGGCGCCGGCGATCGACGCGGTTGCCATTCCATTGGTGACGCGGCGTTTTGGCCGGCGCCGCTCATGGCTGCTGGCGACCCAGGTGGTTCTGGTGGGCGCGACCATCTCGCTGGGCTTGGTCGATCCGCGCGGCGCGCCGTGGGCCACGGCGGCGCTGGCCCTGCTGGTGGCGTTCGCCTCGGCCAGCCAAGACATCGTGGTCGATGCGTTCCGGGTGGAAAGTCTGGCGGCCGACCGCCAAGCCGCCGGCATGGCCAATTATGTCGCGGGTTATCGCGTGGCGCTGCTGGTCTCCACCGCCGGCGCCTTCGAACTGGCCAGCGCGTTCCAGGCCGGCGTGTTCACCGGCAATGCCGGCTGGGCGCTGACCTATGCTGTGATGGCTGGCCTTATTCTGGTCGGCGTCCTCGCCACGCTCTGTTCCGCCGAGCCGGCCGACCCAGGCGCCGCCACGCGCGCCGCCTTGCCGCTGGCGCAGCGGTTCGATGCGGCGGTCGTGGCGCCGTTTCGCGAATTTGCCGGCCGGCACGACTGGCTGGCCATCCTGCTGTTCATCATGCTGTTCAAGCTGCCCGACGCCATGGCCGGGGTGATGACCGCGCCGTTCGTGCTCGACCTCGGCTTCAGCAAGACCGACTACGGCCGGGTGGTGAAGGTGTTCGGGTTTGCCGCCACCCTGGCCGGCGGCTTTGCCGGCGGTTTCGCGGCGCGTGCGCTGTCGCCGATACCGGCGCTGTGGATCGCCGGCCTGGCCCAGGCCGCGTCGAACCTGATGTTCGTCTGGCTGGCCGGCATGGGGCCGGTGCTGGGCGCGCTCATCGCCACCAACGCGGTCGAGAATTTCACCGGTGGCTTCGGCACGGTGATTTTCGTCGCCTATCTCTCGGGCCTGTGCACCAACCGCTCCTACACCGCCACGCAGTATGCGCTGCTGTCGGCATTGGCGGCGGTGGCGCGCATTTTTATCGGCACGCCGTCGGGCTGGCTGGCGCAGAATTACGGTTGGCCGCCGTTCTTTATCGTCACCACCCTGACCGCACTGCCGGGTTTCCTGCTGCTGTGGTGGCTGACGAGGCCTTCCGCGCGAGCAGCTTGATGCCGGGCTTGAACGCCAGGGCCCGATGCTCCACCGCCAGCCCATGGTTCTTCAGCAGCAGCGTCAGGTTGCGCGGGTTGAAATAAACGCAATGCGACGGGGGACAAAAAGCGTCCCAGGCCGTTATGTCACTTGGGCGGCGCCAGTGATCGATATCGGGCGTGGTCAGGTAGAGCACGCCGCCCGGTTTCAGCGCGGCGGCGATGGCGGCCACGAAACGATTGGGGTCCGGTGCGTGTTCGATGACTTCCGAGCAATAGATCGCGTCGAACGACGCAGGCGCGACCGGGGTTTGTTCCAGCAGGCCATGGATATAAGTGTTGGCGGGATAGTGCCGCTTGGCCCAGGCAATGGCTGCGCCATCAGGCTCCAGGCCGGTCGCCGCAAAGCCCGCCTCGCGCGCCGCCTCCACCATGAAACCGCCGTTGCAGCCGATGTCGAGGAAGTTTCTGCCGGCCGCTCCGCCGGGCAGGCGGCGCGCCAGGCGGCGGATGCGGCCCCGGCTGCGGCGCAATTTCCGCTCCACCTTGGTGAAATAGCTTTCGCTGGCCCCGGCATAGGTGTCGGCGTACAGCGCCGACAGGTCGGCCGGACCGGGCGGTGGAAACATGTAGGTAAAGGCACACCCGGCGCAGCGGAACAGGTCGATTTCGCCATGCCGGATGAAAGGCCGCTGGGTGGCGCTTCCGCAAATCGGGCAGGACGGCGGGGACGACATGGGAACCGGAGGGTTTGGGGCGGGCGGCGGCACTCTGGCCCGGTCGGCCTTGCCCGGTCAAGCGAACCGCGCCTTCAATATCTGGTGTCAGAGCCGGCGGGAGCGTCCATTCATGGGGACAACTTCACCACCCTGTCGCTTGACTGCCACAAATTCGTCATCAAGTATCCCTAGCTTGGCGCAATGTTGCAGGTACCAATGCTCTCCGAATCGAAGCTAGGGGCGACGCGCCCCGCCAGCGGCGCCTTGGTTGGCAACCGCTTCGAGATCGCGCTAACCCGCGATCCCCGTGAAATCGCCTTGGCCCAGCGACTGCGCTACCAGGTTTTCTATGAGGAAATGGACGCCACGCCGACTCCCGCCATGGCGGCGATGCGGCGTGACTTCGACGAGTTCGACGACCTCTGCGACCATCTCATCGTCTACGACCGTGGCCGGCCGGCGCTGCAACAGGTGGTTGGCACCTATCGGCTGCTGCCGCAGCGTGTGGCCGAACGGCATGGCGGGTTCTACTCCGCTTCGGAATACGACCTCTCACCGCTGTTGCGCGAAATGGCCGCCGCCGGCGGCCTGCTGGAACTCGGACGCTCGTGCGTGCACGCGGGCTACCGCACCTCGGCCACCATCCAGTTGCTGTGGCGCGGCATCGCCGCCTACATGGCCGACAACGAGATCACCTACATGTTCGGCTGCGCCAGCCTGGCCGGCACCGACCCCGACAAGCTGGCCCTGCCGCTGTCCTATCTTTACCAGCACCATCTGGCGCCGCCCGAAGTACGGGTCCGCGCCCTGCCGCACCGCCATGTCCCGATGAACCGCATGGCGGGCGACGGCATAGCGCCCCGCGCCGCCATCGCCGCCCTGCCGCCGCTGATCAAGGCCTATCTGCGGATCGGCGCCTGGATCGGCGATGGCGCCGTGGTCGACAACCAGTTTGGCACCACCGACGTGTTCATCCTGTTGCCGGTCAACCGTATCGCTGCCAAGTACCAATACCACTACGACGCGGTGCCGGGCGGCCACGGCTGACCATCGGCGCTTCTAGCGCGCCCGGTACGCCGCCAGCGCCGCCAGGTTGACGATGTCCGACACGGTGGCGCCGAACTGCACCACCTGCACCGGCCGCTCCAGGCCAAACAGCAGCGGGCCGATCACCGTGCCGCCGCCCAGTTCCTGCAGCAGCTTCGAGCCGAGATTGGCCGAGTGCAGGCCCGGCATGACCAGCACATTGGCCGGACCCTTCAGGCGCAGGAACGGGTAGAGCTTCCTTACCTCGGGGTTCAGCGCGGTATCGACCGCCATCTCGCCGTCATACTCGAAGTCGACCTCGCGATGGTCGAGCTCCTCCACCGCCTGGCGCACCACGGTGGTGACCTCGCCGCTGACATTGCCGAAATTGGCGTGGCTCAGCATGGCGACGCGCGGCTCGAAACCCATCTGCCGCGCCACGGAAGCTGCCTGCACCGCGATGTCGGCCAGCTTCGGCGCGTCGGGCAGTTCGTGCACCAGGGTATCGGCCATGAATACGGTGCGGCCGCGCGCCACGATGATCGATACGCCAATGACGCGGTTCTTCGGCTGCGGGTCAATGGCCAGGCGGATTTCCTCGTAGGTCACGGGGAAGCTGCGGGTCACGCCGGTCACCATGGCGTCGGCATGATTCAGCGCCAGCATGCAGGCGGCGAACACGTTGCGGTTCTGGTTCACCATGCGCTGGCAGTCGCGCTGCAGCATGCCGCGCCGCTGCATGCGCTTGTACAGGTACTCGGTGTACAGCGCGTTCTGGTCGCTGAGGCGGGCGTTGGTGATCTCCAGCCCGGCCATGTCGTTCAGGCCCATGCGGGTCATGGTCTCGCGGATGCGCTCCTCGCGCCCAACCAGGATCGGCGTGCCGTAGCCGGCATTGCGGAAGCCGATGGCGGCGCGCACTACCTTCTCCTCCTCGCCCTCGGCGAACACCACGCGCTTCGGATTGGCCACCACCTGGTCGAAGAACAGCTGCAGCGAATCCGCCGTCTTGTCGAGGCGGCCGCGGAGGTCGGCCCGGTATTCCGACATGTGCTCGATTGGCTTGCGCGCCACGCCGGACGCCATCGCGGCCTTGGCAACGGCCACCGGAATCTCCACGATCAGGCGCGGGTCGAACGGCACGGGAATGATGTACTTAGGCCCATATTGCGGCCGTTCGCCCTTGTAGGCGGCGGCGACCTCGTCGGGCACGTCCTCGCGCGCCAGGCGCGCCAGCGCCTCGGCGGCGGCGATTTTCATCGCATCGTTGATGGTTGAGGCGCGCACGTCCAGGGCGCCCCGGAAGATGTAGGGAAAGCCCAGGACGTTGTTGACCTGGTTGGGATAGTCGCTGCGGCCCGTCGCCATGATCGCGTCGGGCCGGCTGGCCGCCACTTCCTCGGGCGTGATTTCAGGGTCGGGGTTCGCCATGGCGAAGATGACCGGCTTTGGGCCCATCGACTTCACCATGTCGGCGGTGACAGCGCCCTTCACCGACAGTCCGAAGAATACGTCGGCGCCCTTCATGGCGTCCGCCAGGGTGCGGTCGGCGGTCTTGACGGCATGCGCCGACTTCCACTGGTTCATGCCCTCGGTGCGGCCCTGGTAGATGACGCCTTTCGTATCGACCAGGACCGCATTCTCCGGCGGCATGCCCATGGCCTTGACCAGTTCCAGGCAGGCCACGCCGGCAGCGCCGGCCCCGTTCACCACCATCTTGAAGTTCTTCATGGTGCGGCCGGTCAGGTGCAGCGCGTTGATCAGCCCGGCCACGGCGATGATCGCGGTGCCGTGCTGGTCGTCGTGAAAGATCGGAATGTTCATCAGCTCGCGCAGGCGCTGCTCGATGATGAAGCATTCCGGCGCCTTGATGTCCTCCAGGTTGATGCCGCCGAACGAGGGGCCGAGATAGCGCACGCTGTTGACGAAGGCGTCGACGTCCTCGGTATCGATCTCGAGGTCGATGGAATCGACATCAGCGAACCGCTTGAACAGCACCGCCTTGCCTTCCATGACCGGCTTGCTGGCCAAGGCGCCAAGGTTGCCCAGGCCCAGCACGGCGGTGCCGTTGGAAATCACCGCCACGATATTGCCCTTGGCGGTGTAGTCGTAAGCCGCGTCGGGGTCCTTCTCGATGGCCAGGCAAGGCGCGGCAACGCCGGGGCTATAGGCCAGCGACAGGTCCCACTGCGTCGCCATCGGCTTGGTGGGCACGATCTCCAGCTTGCCGGGCCGGCCCTCTTTGTGGAATTTCAACGCCTCGTCGTAAACGCTCTGAAATTTGTCGTCGCTCATTTTGATTTGCGCGGGTTGCCCCGCTTACCTTCCCTAGCTGTCCCGCCTTGTCTGGCGGAAGCCCGGGATTTTAGGGGCAAGGTCCCGGCCGCGAAAGGGAATTGCGCCGTTTCGCGATTGCTTCAATATCTAAACATCCGCTGCACTGCACAAAATTCTTGCCCAACGGCGCTGACAAGGCGGGTCCGCCGCGTTACGGTCCGGGCATGAACGTGATGCCCGACCCGGCGCCGCCGCCCGCCTCGCCCATGCTGGCGCAATATCTCGGCATCAAGGTCGATCATCCCGACGCCCTGCTGTTCTACCGGATGGGCGATTTCTACGAACTGTTCTTCGACGACGCAGTCACCGCGTCGAAGGCGCTGGACATCACCCTGACCAAGCGCGGCCACCACCAGGGCGCCGACATCCCGATGTGCGGCGTGCCGGTGCACACCGCTGAGGCGTACCTCGCCCGCCTCATCCGCTCCGGCTTCAAGGTCGCGGTGTGCGAGCAGGTTGAGGATGCCGCGCTGGCCAAGAAGCGCGGCGGCAAAAGCGTGGTTGAGCGCGCTGTGGTGCGGCTGGTGACGCCTGGCACCTTGACCGAGGATTCGCTGCTCGACGCCCGCGCGCACAATTACCTGGCGGCGCTGGCACGCGCCGACGGCAAGCTGGCGCTGTCATGGGTCGATATGTCGAGCGGTGAGTTCGCGGCGCAGGAAACCTCCGCCGCCGCGTTGGGCGCGGATCTCGCACGCATCGCGCCGGGTGAGTTGTTGCTGTCCGACACGTTGATCGCCGATCCAGTCCTGGCGCCGGCGCTGGACGACTGGAGAAAGCGCCTGACGCCGCAGCCCGCCGTGCGCTTCGACAGTGTCGCGGCGGAAAAGCGCCTGAAGGCGGCGTTCCAGGTCGCGGCACTCGATGCCTTTGGCGCCTTCACCCGGGCCGAGATCGCGGCGGCCGGCGCGCTGCTCGACTATGTCGATCTGACCCAGCGCGGCAAGCTGCCGCAATTGCACGCGCCGCGCCGCCTCTCGCCCGGCGACGTGATGGCGATCGACGCCTCGACCCGGCGCAACCTCGAACTGGTGCAGACGCTGCAAAACGAACGCGCGGGTTCGCTGCTTGCCGCCATCGACCGCACCCGCACCGCCGCTGGCGCGCGCCTGCTGGGCGAACGGCTGGCGGCACCGCTTACCGATCCTGTCGCGATCGCCGAACGCCACTACATGATCGCCTACTTCGTCGATGC
>Ga0163144_10013128_pt1 | contig 17319 bp, 13 predicted proteins | sample OliLak19BULKMAT1_FD_123175 | JGI IMG/M metagenome (GOLD analysis project Ga0163144, IMG submission 123175) | Freshwater microbial mat bacterial communities from Lake Vanda, McMurdo Dry Valleys, Antarctica - Oligotrophic Lake LV.19.BULKMAT1 | ecosystem: Environmental > Aquatic > Freshwater >...
CGACTGTGTCATCTGGTCACTCCTGCAAGGTAGAGAAAACCGGCGAATCCCACATCGAGCATGCGGAGGTGGCTCGCGTGGTGCCGATGCACAGCAAAGTGCCCGTGGGAGAGCGCCTAACGCGAAATAGACTGTGAGTGATGCCGCCGGGAGACCACATACGCTGCCCCATCCCCGTTTGGGAATGGCTACCGGCTATAGAGTCACAGCGTGAGCTTATGCTTGTACCAACGATGTTAGTCCAACGCGCAGATTGGCTTATCTTAAGCTTTTCGCCACAGCTATCCGATTCGACTCAAAGACATTCCTGGGCGGGCGTCAGCCCAAGCTTCGGCCGTCCCCTCGGGCTCCCGGTTCATCGCGTCGCTGATCGCACCGCCGACACCGTCCGCCATCGTCTTCCGAATGTCATCCGCGAGATGCGCGTATCGGGCGGTACTGCGCTGATCTTTGTGGCCGAGCAGTTTCCCGATGAGGAATAGCGAATAGCCCTGCGCTCCAGCGAACGATGCGACGCTATGCCTCAAATCGTGCAGGCGGACGTCTTCAAGACCCGCGTGATGCCGGACTGCATACCACAGGCGCTGAATCTCTTGTAAAGGCTGTTCTTCGATCTGCCCTGGGAAGACATAGTCGGAACCTTCCAGCTTCACTTGCGCGGCGATGAGCTCCACCGCTGGGGCCGGTAGCGGCCGGTCGCTGCGCCCTGATTTCGTGTCTTCGAGTATCGCGGTGCGAGTTGCCAAGTTGACCGCATCCCAGCGTAGTGTCAGCGCTTCCTTCTCGCGCCACCCCGTGAGCATAAGAAATCGAAGGGCTGCAACCGCGACTGGATTTGCAGGCCTCGCCTCAGACGTGAACATGCCGGAATTTCTTTCGCGTTTTTCGCTGGGAACTTTGCGAAGTTGGGGAGCAGATGCGATGCCCTGTGTTTCCGCCAGCCGCAGCGCTTCCCCGAGCCGTGCCATCTCCGTGACGCTTAGGAACCGCTCCTTTGTCTTCTCCGCATACCGCTCCGTGAGGGTGGCTGGGTTTTCGCCAGCAAGCAGCCCCCGACGCTTGAGCCAATAGAAGAATGCCTTGACGAGTTGTACAACCCGATTCGCCGTTGTCGGCTTTTCGCGCAACGATCGGTGAAGGTCCGTCACATCCTTGCTGGTTACACGGGCGACTGGGAGATGCCCGAGCGCGGGCAGCACATAAAGTCGTCCGAGACATTCGTAGACTGCGAGGGTGCTTTTTCTCCGAAGGCCTATGCCATCCTCCAGGTACGTGGGAAACAGCAACAGCACGGTTTCATCGCGTATTGACCGCCGCTGGTCTGTGGCTTCCAGCGCAGGATCTTCGCCTCGCCCAACCCGAGCCAGCAGCTCCAGTGCCCGCTTGCGGGCTTCTTCAACGGTCAGCGGCCCGTATGCGCCGATCGTCATGCGTCGGCGCTGCTGGTGCAGCCCTGGCGCGTAGTACGACAGCACGAAGGACCGCGCGCCACTCGCCTTCACGCGTAAGCCAAAGCCTTTGGCCTCGGTGTCCCAGAGGTATTCGTCTTTGGCCGAATTGGGCTTGACGGCGTCGACCTTTCGCTTCGTGATCTTCTCTTGCATACGGGGCGACCGTTTTAGAGCGAACGGTTACCCGGAAAGCGGGTAACCACCGGGTAACCAGAAAGGGGGAATCTAGCGGATGCTCCCGGAACGTCCAGGAAACATTTCCCCTATGAAACCAGGTATCTGCAGAATGTGCAGGAATCCCTGGAGTACCGTGGCGTTATGCTTCCCAAGCTGGACGTCGCCGGTTCGAGTCCGGTCGCCCGCTCTGATTGTAGATCCTTGTTCGGCAGGCAGATGCAAAACGGCGGTCTCCTCGCGGAGGTCGCCGTTCCTGCGTTTCGTGCGCCTGGTGCCCAATTGGAGCCCGGCCGACGTACTCCGAGGGTCCCGAAGGTCGGCGTGCCGTTGCACAAAGGGATTGGAGCGCGGGCCTTCGACGCACATGCCGAGTGTGCCAGAGTCGCTGCCAAGCGTGACTACGCTCGCCGCAGCGTTCCGTGAGGCGCGACGCCATCGGCGGGTATCCATCGCCGCACTTGCCCCACCGGCGGTGGTAAATCCTCGCCTCATCAGTGAGTTCTTCCAGTGCTCACGTGAGCGTAATGGAAGGCCACTGGGCAGCGTCGCGGCTACGTTCCCATCGTCGAGAGTAATCTCCGCGGAGAGGCGCCAAGCTCGAGTCCGTGGGCACTCATTGTGCAGAGGAGCAAAGTACCCTTTCCCGTAGCTCCTCATGACGTTCGTCCGCCGGCACCCAGTCGTGACCGCTATCGCCACCGTACTCATCACCTCGGTGAAAGATCGTGGAGCGTGCGGCCGCGCTGCTGCGCTCGCAGCTGTGATGCCGCGCGGTGGCGTGAACGTTGCCATCAAGACCACACACAGCTGATCCATCATTCAATTCGGAGCATTATCATGGACCTCGTGACCTGGCTGATCGTCGGGCTGGTTGCCGGCGTACTCGCATCGCTCATCGTCGGCGGTGTCGGCCTGATCGGTGACATCATCGTTGGCATCGTGGGCGCCTTCGTTGGCGGCTGGATCTTCAGACAACTCGGGGTGAGCACACCGTTCTCCGGACTGGCTGGCGTGATCTTCACCGCGTTCATCGGCGCCGTGGTACTGCTGGTGCTGCTGCACGTCATCGCCGGAAGACGCCGGACGATCTGAACGAAAACGCAACACGGCGGGCTTTCACTCCCGTGCGCCTCAACCTCATCGCGGGCGAATGGCCGTGCTGTCGAGTGCCCCGCGGAGGCCGCGGGCGAGCTTCACGGCGTCGTCGTGGGCCGGGCGCGGCGTGCTCACCTGGCACACGCCGTCGTTGCTTCGGCCCACGTGACCGAGGGCCGACGCGATGCCCACGGTATGGAGTGCGACGGGTGCCGCGGGCGCACTGTTCGATGCCGCCACAAGCGTTGCCGTCAGCGCCACCTCCGCTCGCAGGGTCCGCGCGATTTTGACCGCGTCGCCGTGCGCATGCACGCGCATGTACAGCACGCGCGGCGTTTCACGCATGACGTGGTGATGCACCGCCGTCTGCTCGATGCCGCCTTCCTGCAGTCGCGACATCACGCGAGGCAACTCGTCCTCCGTGAGCACAAGGTCACCCATCGCCATGCACCTCGCCCAGCCGCGGACCGCGCCGGGATGGGCATCCAAGCTATTCTCTGCCAACAGACTCGCGCCACCCACCGCTTTCCGCCGTCCCGGTTGGAGATCGGTCGCCCGCTCTGGATCGCTTTCTCGCATGAATCTGGAACGATCTCATCCGGCGCTCACAGTCGAGCGCCCGTGTCGTTTCCGGTGCTGTACGTCTCAACAGGAGCGACCCAAAGTGACGCACGTGCCCGATTGAGCGATTGGGGAACGTTTCGTGCACTGCTGAAGCATCGCAGCACAACACCAACCCAAACACTTGCAAGGAGATCCCATGAAGGCACTGACGACGCTGGGCGCTGCGGCGATCCTTACCATCGCGGCCGCCTGCGGCAATACGGCTGATGGCGTGAAGAAGGATGCAGACAACGCCGCCGAAAAGAGCGCGGAAGCCGCAGCTGCAACGGGTGATGCCATGGGTGGCGCGATGGAAACGGGTCAGGTGAAGACCGCGATCATGGCCGACTCGCGCGTGGACGCGGGGGACATCAACGTCGATACCGACGAAGAGCGGAAGACGGTGACGCTTCGTGGCACCGTGAAGACGGAAGCGGAGCGGGTCATCGCGGGCGAGATCGCCACGGCGAAGGCCGCTGGCTACGTGGTCACCAACAACCTGTCGGTCAAGCCGTAACTGGTTGTTCGAGTGGCTGGCTTGCGTTGACTTCGTTCGCGTTCAGGGGGAACCTGGCGGTGCATGCACGACGCACGGCTGCGTTCCCTCTTCTGCTTCCGTTCGGAACGATTGGCGTAGTCTGAACTGTACGTAATCTCAGGGTTACGCGCTGGTGCGTGCGCACGCTTGGCAGAGCACCGCAATGGTTTTCTTCTGTGGGTGGAGTGCGAGCGCACATGTCGTTCACGGTCGGATTGCTCGTTGTCACATTCCTCGCGTCGCTTGGCGGACTAGGACTGTTCATCTGGTCGATGTCCAGCGGACTCTTCGGTCCGGAATCGGCCGCGAGTCGCGTGATCTTTGGCGTGAAGGAGATCGGCTTGGCGGAGGAGCCGGCCGCGGAAGGTGTGTCGCAGCAGAATGAGTTGCAGGCGACGATGAATCGCACCGGACACACCGGCGAGTTCTCCGTACTTACCGAAGAGGAAGCCGACGAGCGTCTGAGGCAGGATGCCTCGGGCAAGTGGCCGGTGTTGCTCTGCGTGGGATTTGCTGTGGCCTGGCTGGTGGCGGCCTCGGTGTTCGGACTGATGGCGTCGATCAAGTTGCATATGCCCGACTGGCTGGCCGACGAAGCCTGGCTGACGTTCGGACGCATTCGTCCGGCGCACCTCAACGCGGTGGCCTACGGCTGGTGCAGTCTGGCGGCCTTCGCCGTGGCACTGTGGCTCATGCCGCGATTGTTGCGCACTCCACTGGTGGGCAGTCGGACGGCAGCCATTGGTGCGACGCTGTGGGGACTCGGTGTCACCGCCGGCATCATCGCGATTCTGACAGGGCACAGCACGGGGCTCGAGTGGCTCGAGTTTCCGTGGCAGTGCGACGTGCCGATGGTGATTGGCGGGACATTGATGGGCGTTGCGCTGCTGCGCACCCTGCGCAATCGAAAGGTCGAACATCTGTACGTCTCGGTGTGGTACATCGCTGCCGGACTCCTGTGGCTACCGATCCTGATCACGGTCGCCAATTGGCCCGGCGTACACTTCGGCGTGCAGCAGGCGGCGATGAACTGGTGGTACGGCCACAACGTGCTCGGCCTCTGGTTCACGCCGATCGGACTGGCCGCGATCTACTACTTCATTCCGAAAGTGCTCGGCAAACCGATTCATTCGTACAACCTGTCGCTCGTCGGCTTCTGGACGCTCGCGTTCTTTTACAGCCAGGTTGGCGGGCATCATCTCATCGGAGGCCCGGTGCCGGGATGGATCATCTCGCTCTCGATCGTGCAGAGCATGATGATGATCGTGCCGGTGATGGCCGTCGCGGTGAACCAGCATCGCACGTCGTGGGGGCACCTTGGTGCGCTGCGCTATTCGCCAACGCTTCGCTTCGTCGTCACCGGCGGCATGATGTACACACTGGCGTCAGTGCAGGGCTCCATCGAGTCGCTGCGCATCGTCAACACGGTCACGCACTTCACCCATTACACCGTGGCGCACGCCCATCTCGGACTGTACGGCTTCTTCAGCATGGTGATGTTCGGCTCGATCTACTTTCTGCTGCCACGTGTGCTGGATTGGGAGTGGCCTTCGCCGAGCTTGATCAGTGCGCACTTCTGGCTGGTGATCGGCGGCTTTGCCATCTACTTCCTCGGTCTCAGTCTGGGCGGATGGCTTCAGGGACTCGCCATGCTCGACGCCGCACGCCCGTTCATCGACAGCGTGGTCATCACCAAACCGTACCTGCTGCTTCGCACCCTCGGCGGTACGATGATGACGCTCGGACATCTGGCCTTCGCACTGCACGTGGCGATGATGCTGGGGCGGCGTGGTGCGGAGCGACGCGGACCGACGCTGCTGCGCAGGCGTTCGTACACACCGAGTGCCGCGTCGGTGGCGATCGGGGGGAGTCGCGCATGAAAGGCGAAGCGCAGGTGGATATCACACGCCTCATCGCGGGCGCGCTGGCCATCGTGACGTTCTCGATCGTCGCGTTGGTGATCATGCCGTATTTCCTCACGCGAACCACCGAGACGCCGATCAAGCCGGCGGCGTACACGGACGCGCAACTCAAGGGCAGGCAGGTGTACATCGCCAACGGCTGCATCTACTGCCATTCGCAGCAGCCGCGCGATCCGAGCATCGCGCCCGACCAGCAACGCGGGTGGGGACGGCCGTCGGTGCCCGCTGACTACGTCCACGACCAGCCGCATTTGCTCGGCACGATGCGCACGGGTCCGGATCTGTTCAACATCGCCGTGCGCCAGCCCAGTCGTGACTGGCATCTCGGACACCTGTATCAGCCGCGCGCGTATCTCACGCAGTCGATCATGCCCGCGTATCCATTTCTCTTCGAGGCCAGAAGCGGCGCTGCACAACCTGGTGAGGTGGTCGTGACGCTGCCGCCCGGCGCGGCGCCTGCTGGTGTGCGCATCGTCGCCACGCCCGAGGCCATCGCGCTGGTGGATTATCTGCTCTCCCTCGATCACAGCTACCCGGTACGCGCGACGCAGACGTCGGGAGGCGCGCCATGACGCCAGAGACTCGCGCTCCTCGCGATCGTGAACATGGCGATCCGGAGGAGAACGTCCGACCCTTGCCACGCGCGTTGCTGGCCCTGGCGCTGGCCTTCGGTGGGTGGGGCACGTGGTACCTCGGCACGAGCGAATCGGAAGTGTCGGCGATGCTTGGAGACCAGCGCACCGCAGCCGCCTTCGCCGCGCCGGCGGCCAACGCGGCGGTCGATGGTGCGCAGGTGTTCACGGGAAAGTGTGCAGCGTGTCATCAGGCCACTGGAGCGGGGCTTGCAGGCGTGTTTCCTCCGCTGGCGGCGTCTCCGTGGGTGACCGGCTCGGAGGCGCGCCTGGTGCAGATTCTGCTGCACGGTATTCAGGGCGACCTCGACGTGCTGGGCACCACATACAACGGTTTGATGCCTCCGTGGAAGACGCTGAGCGACGCGGAGATCGCAGCCGTGGCGACCTACGTGCGTGGTGCATTCGGCAACAGCGCCGGCCGTGTGTCCGCAGCAGTGGTGGCGCGTGAACGTGGCGCCACGTCGTCGCGCACGACACCGTGGGGGGGAGGCAAGGAGTTGGAGTCCGTGCCGTGATGCATTGGCGTGGCGTGGTGGGACTGACAATCGCCGTCGCGGCGAGTGCAACGGTGCTCGCGGTCGCGACGCGTGGCTTTCGCGTATTCACCACCGACGCCGCGCGTGCGGACGCTGTGCGTGTGCGACCGATCGCGGTGCCGGATGTTGCGTTGCTCGACATGCATGGCACGCCGCAATCTGTCGCGCAGGATGGTCGGAGCACGATCGTGGACTTCGTCTACACGCGCTGCCCGTCGTTGTGCGGGACACTCGGCAGCGTGTATCAGCGGTTGCAATCCGAGATCGTGCGACGAAACGCAGGCGATCGGGTGCGCCTGCTGACGATCTCGTTCGATCCGGCCTGGGATACTCCGGAGCGGCTGCGCTACTATGCGATCGCGATGCATCCCGATCCCGCGATATGGAGCGTGACCACCGTCGCGAATCCCTCGACGCTGTCGCCGCTGTTGGATGCGTTTGGCGTTCGTGTGCTGGCCGACGGCACCAATGGGTTCGTCCACAATGCGGCGTTGCACGTCGTGAATGCCAAGGGGCAGCTCGTTTCGATTCATCCGCTCGCGTCATCAAGTGCATCACGACGCGATGCTCCCGGCGGCGACGCGGTCGCGTCGCGCTCCGTTGACGCGTTGGACGAGGTGATCGCACAGGCGTTGGACGCGGCGATCGCTCACGCACCACCGCGTCGACTCGTGGTGCAGCCATGAGCACGGCGCGGGCACGGCCCGTGTCTGAGGGCCCGTCGCCGCGTGTGATGCCGTCGGCGGTAAGTGCGGCGCCGAAGATCGCGGCCAGTCTTGCCATTACCCTCGTCCTGCTGGTGACGCGCTCGCCGTTGGAGCGTTGGATGGGGCTGCACATGCTGGTGCAGATACCCGTGCTTCTGGCGCTTGGACTTGTCGTTGCGCCACGGGAGACCGCCGTGACGCGCGCGGTGCAGCGTTGGAATCGGTACGGCGCAGCCGGACTGTTGCTCGCATTCGCGCTCGTCTCCGTGTGGATGGTGCCGCGCATGCTCGACGCGGCGGCGGATTCCATGCCGATCGACGTCATCAAGGCGCTGTCGTTGGTCTGCGCGGGCGTGATCGCGCGCGTGAGCTGGCGCAACGCGCCGACGAGTGTCCGCGTGTTCGCCGTGGGAAACGGTGCCTGGATGACGGCGACGGTGGGCATGCTGCTGCTCGACGCGCCCGGTCGGTTGTGCGTGAGCTACGGTATCCGCGATCAGCTGTTCACGGGCTACGGTCTGCTGGCCGTGTCGCTCCTCGGCGGTGCGGCGCTGTCGATCGATCTGCTGCGAGGCAATCTGACCGCTGTAGCCGCGAGATGACTGGGTCCTGATCGGACGCTGCGCAAGCAATCCCTGCCGCACTGCGCGATGCATCGGGATGGTGGCGTAAGTTGCGGGTGATGCCTGCCGCCCACGACTTCCTCCAGAACCTCGCGCTCGTTCTCTGCGTTGCCGCCCTGGCCGCAGTGATCTTCCACCGTCTCCGGATGCCAGTGGTATTCGGCTATCTCGTGGCGGGGATGGTCGTGGGTCCGTATTTGCCCATCCCGTTGGCTGCCGATGCGAACATGGTGCGGACGCTCTCGGAATTGGGCGTCATCCTGCTGATGTACTCGCTCGGACTCGAGTTCCGGTTGCGTCGCGTGGCCGAAGTGGCGGCGACCGCGGGACCAGCGGCGTTGGCTGAAACGACCGTGATGTTCGGACTTGGCTACGGCTTCGGATCGTTGGCCGGATGGACGCCCATCGAGTCCCTGTTCACGGGTGCCATGATCGCGATCAGCTCCACGACGATCATTGCGCGCACCTTCGATCAAGCCGGCGTCGTGGGAAGACTGCGCGACATCGTCTTTGGGGTGCTTATCGTCGAGGATCTGATTGCGATCCTGCTGATTGCGGTGCTCTCGACGGTGGCGAGCGGCGGCACGATGACGGCGTCTTCGCTTGGAATCACCGGCATTCGGCTGGTCACGTTTCTCGCAGCGCTGATCGGCGTTGGTCTCGTGGTGCTGCCCCGCACGATGAAGTACGTGGTCTCCATCGGTCGAGCGGAGATGACGACCATCGCCGCGATCGGCGTCTGCTTTGCTGCGGCGCTCCTGGCGCTCGCCTTTGGCTACTCGGTCGCCTTGGGCGCCTTCATCGCAGGCTCGCTCGTCGCCGAATCCGGACACGGGGAGAGCATCGCCCATCGCATCGAGCCAGTGCGCGATGTGTTTGTCGCCATCTTCTTCGTGTCGGTGGGAATGCTCATCGACCCCGCGGTCGTGGCAGAGCACTGGGTGGCGGTGCTGCTGCTTGGCATCACCGTGGTGGTGGGCAAGTTGGTGGCTGCGAGTTTCGGCGTCTTCGCTGCTGGACGTGGCGTGCGAGACGGCCTGCGCGCGGGAATGAGTCTGGCGCAGATCGGCGAATTCTCGTTCATCATTGCCGGTGTTGGAGTCGCGACGGGCGCGATCCGACCGTTTCTGTATTCGGTCGCCGTGGCCGTGTCCGCGATCACCACGCTGCTCACACCGTTGCTGGTGCGAGCCTCCGATCCGACGGCGCAATGGGTGGATCGGCACCTGCCGCCGGCGTTGCAGATGTACGCGGCGCTCTATGGTTCGTGGATCGAGCGGTTGCGTCGTGGCACGAGTGTGCCGCGCGATCAGCTGGCCCTGGCACGCGCCACGCGTCTCACACTGCTGGATGTGGCGTTGCTGGTGGGATTGGTGATTGCCACCGGCGCCGAAATGGGTCGACTTGGTGTGATGGTGCAGCAGGGGTTCGGCTGGAGCGAGATCGCTGGTGAGCGGACCGTGCTCGCACTCTCCGCTGCGGTGTCGATCCCGTTACTGATCGGCCTGTGGCGCACGACGCGCACACTCGCCGAGGCGTTGGGGTTGCGCGCGCTCCCAGCGCCAACTCGCGGGCTCGATCGCGCCTCGGTTCCACGACGCGCACTCACCGGGTCGTTGCACTTCGCCATGCTGCTGGCGGCCTCCGCGCCGCTTCTGCTCGTGCTGCAGCCATTCGTGCCGCAGGTGCCGACCATCGCGGTCTTTGCACTGCTCGTCGTTGCACTCGGCGCGGTGCTCTGGCACAGTGCGAGATCGCTATACGGTCACGCGCGCGCTAGTGCCGAGGTGTACTCGATGGCACTGAGCCAGCACGATCGTGTGCGCGAAGGACCGGCGGAGATCGCGGCCACCGTGAGCCGACTCAGCGAGATGCTACCCGGACTTGGCGACCCGACACCAATCGTGCTTCACCGGCAAAGCGCGGCGAGTGGAAAAACGCTGCGCGAGCTCGACCTCCGCGGGCGCACCGGAGCAACAGTGTTGGCGATCACGCACGCAAGCGGAGATGGTGTGGCGGGCGTGCCTACGGGCAGGGAGCGACTTGGTGCGGGCGATGTGCTGGTGCTTGCCGGCACCGAGGAAGCGGTCGAGGCGGCGCGAGAGATCCTGATGGCGCCCCGCGGTCAGCCATGAGCAGGAGGCGCCTTGGCGTTCAACGCCTGCGCATTAGACGCGATGGGTCACTCTTCGCTCGTTACTCACCGCACGGTGCAACGCTGGCGAGTACGGGAAAGTGATCGGAAGGGAAGCGACCATCGCGGCTGTCGGCAACGACGCCGTGCAGGTAGACGACAACTGGCGGCAACGCATTCGCGACGGTATCCCGTGTCAGCACGCGATACGCGGTACTGCGGGGATCGCTGTTGAGATCACCGGTCATGACTACGGGAAGTCCCATGGCGAGCGATGCGGCGCGACGACGAATCAGTCGTGCACTCCCGATGCGCGCCTGCTCACCGATGTGGTCGAAGTGCGTGTTGATATGCAGGAAGCGGCATCCGCTGCGCCGGTCACGAAAGCGCGCCCACGTGGCGACGCGCTCGATGGCGGCGTCCCAGCCCTTGCTGCCCACCACCTCCGGTGTCGGCGAAAGCCAGAAGGTGCCGCTGTCGAGTAGCGTGAGACGATCCGCGCGATAAAGGATGGCGCTGGACTCTCCAGCGGCGCGTCCGTCGGTTCGCCCCACACCCACGCGCGACACGCCGGGCAATCGTGAATCGAGATCGACGAGCATCGACGCCAGCGCCTCCTGTACGCCGACGATGTCCGTGTCGTAGAAACGAATGAGCGACGCAACCCAGTCCTTGCGATTGGGCCAGGCATTCACGCCATCACCAGGATTGTCGTAGCGCAGGTTGAAGGACATGACGCGCAGCGCGGAGGGCGGCGAACGCATCGGCGCACCGTCAGACGACGAGGTGTCGCCAACGCTGGCACCTCCGCGACACCCGGAGATGAGCAGGCCACTCGCCAGCAGCTGCATCCACATCGCAGCGGGCGATCGTGTGACGTACGCTCGCGCGACGAATCGTGCAGTCCGGTTGACGCTCACTGCGTGACCCGCATGTTCCATCCAATGCGTTGAGGTGGAGATGTGCTGGCGACTGTTCTCCGCGTGGCGAAGTTCTCGAATCGGTCAGCAATGAGCAAGATGCGGGACACGTGAAATACAAGGCGTTCATCTCGTACAGCCATCGCGCCGATGACGTGCTGGCTCCGGCGCTGCAGTCGGCGTTGCATGCGTTTGCAAGGCCGTGGAGCAGCATGCGCGCGCTGCATGTTTTTCGCGATCAGACCAGTCTCGCCGCGAGCCCTGAACTGTGGCCGGCCATCGAGAAGGCGCTCAGCGAATCGGAGTTTCTCCTGCTCATGGCATCGCCGGCTGCGGCGGCTTCGCATTGGGTGGGACGGGAGATCGAGTGGTGGTTCGCGAACCGGCCGAATGGTACGATGTTCATCCTGCTGACCGAGGGTGAGCTGGTCTGGGACGAGACAGCGTCGGACTTCGACTGGGAGCGCACGTCGAGTCTTCCCCGCGCGCAGCTGTCAGGTCGATTAGGAGGCGAGCCACTCTGGGTCGACCTGCGATGGGCAAAGAGTGAAGACACGCTCTCCCTTCGCAACACCCGATTCCGGAGTGCGATTCTGGACATCGCGGCGCCGCTGCACGGCAAGGACAAGGACGCACTGGACGGAGATGATGTGCGGCAGTTCGCGCGCATGCAGCGACTGCGACGCGCGGTTATTGCAGGACTGAGTGTACTGACTGTTGCCGCGATTGGCGCCGCCGTCGTGGCGGTACGGCAGCGAGACGAAGCCACTCGGCAGAACGTCATCGCGCAGGCTGGGCGACTGGCTGCACAGTCAGACCTGTTGTTGGAGAGCGGAGTCGACACTGATGTGAGCGTGATGCTCGCCACGGAGGCGATGGCCATGCTCGATGCGATCGGTGAGCGCTCTGCAGAAGTGGACCTCACCCTGCGCCGCGCGCTCGCTGATCTGCCGCGATCACTTCGTGAGGTGGAGCTCAGCTCCAACCAGCTCGTGCTCGATCCTGGCGGCGCGATTCTCTCCGTCGAAATTGCTGGCGGCGGCGTACAGGCTCGACGCTTGGCTGATGGCGCAGCAGTCGGATGCGCGTGGAACGATATCAAGACGCCAATCGCCGGAGATACGTCGGGCTCGGTGCGCGTGGTGAAAGCCATCAGTCCAGACGCTGCCTGGTGCGTTGTGGTGCAGTTCAACTCCTCGACGCGCCAGCTTGTGGAGCGATGGACTGCGTCTCCGCTGCGCCGCGTCGACCAGATGACTGTTGCGCTGCGGGAAGGGTTCCTGCGCCCGTACATCAGCGACGACGGTGATCTGCTTGTCCTTGAGGAAAACGCGCAAACCGGAGCGAAGGAGCAGGCGTTACTCAGGTTGCTCCGGCGTTCGCGCAACGTGGAGTTGATGCAGCTCACGGGCGAACAGTTCCGCGGATTCAGTCCGGATCATCGCCACTTTGCCACGACCTCGGGACTGTGGCGGCTCGCGGATAGCGCGGCCGCCGCACCAGAGCGCGTGATCAGGTGGGGCGGGGATACCTGGTATCTCGTCTTCAGCCGCTCGGGCTCCTTCGTCGCGGTGGCTGACGACAAAGTCCTCGAGATCTGGGACGTGCGTTCGGGGGTGAAGCTTCGTGGCTCGAAGCCGCCGGACGCTACGTTGTTGGCCATCCGTGACGATGGTCGATTCATCGCGGTCGCACTGGCAGACACGACGCGCGTGCTCGATGCGCTGAGCGATACGGTCGTTGCCGTGCTGCCGCTGCGCGCCGACGTAGCCGCGTTTGCGACACGCGACCCGATACTGATCGTGGAGTCACTCGCCAGTAGTGCGCGGCTTTGGCGTGTGCTGGAAATGCCGGTGTCGGGAACGGCGCTTGCCGCAATTGAATTGCCACGCGATGCGCTGGTGCACAGTGTGGCGATGCACGACAACGTGGTGGACGTGCTGTTCAGCGCCGACTCTACGACGCGACTGTCGCGTTGGCGCGTGAACAGCGGACTTTGGCACGACGTTCTGACTCGTCCGCGTGCGACGACCGTGCACGTGAGCGCCAACGGGCGAGTCTTCGCGTCATCGATCGGCAGCGTTGTGACGGTTGGCGTGGTGGATGGTGCATCCTCGCCGGTCAATATTGCGCAGCCGGGTCAACCGTCGCTTATCGCGCTGAGCCACGACGGCCGCTATCTGGCGACGGTCGTCGCGGATACGATGCACGTGTTCAGGTTGGGAACGGCCGCACAGTGGCACATTGCACTCTCCGGCGCACCGTCGGCGATACATGTGTCCACGGACGGCCTCTTCGCGAGTGCGCTCTTGGTGAAGGACACGCCCTCACGCATCGGTCCGGAGCACGAACTCGTCCGATGGAGCGTGCGGTCGCCAACGCAGGCAACGTCGATGATTCTCGGGCGTGCGAGGCAGAATCTCGCCTCAACGTGCATGCTCAGCGGCGACGCGCGCTTTGTGACGCTCGATGGAAAGCGATTTGCATTTGGCGATTCATCGACGCATCGAGCGCTCTCCGCCGCAGATCTCGTCGAATGCGACCGTGCGTTCGTTCAGTCGCTGCAGCTGAGCGCGACCGGCTCGCGTCTGCTCGTCTCCGACACCACCACCGCCACAGTGATCGCGAGGCTCGAACAGCCAGCGCCCATCGTTCGGTCGGCAGCGCAAGCCGATGGTCGTCGCGTCGCGACTGTCGACAACCAAGGCGGCGTGCGGGTTTTCGCGATTGACGCACCCTCGCTGGTCGCGCAGGTCTGCGCGCGTGCGCCGCGTCCGCTCACCGCCACCGAATGGTCGCGCTATATGCTCGCGTTCATGAAGCGCGCACGCCGGGTGGACGTGTGCCGACGACCGATCGCCGACTCGATTCCGTAGAAAACACACCCGGGTGCGCAGACATTGCTGCGCACCCGGATGGTCTTCACGTGCAAATGTACGTGAAAATACACATGCAGACTCACCTGCAAACTCACGTACAATCGTGTTCCGCTACGGCACGATCTTCACCTCGACCTTCGGCTGCGGCTTCGCCTCATCGTTCCAGTTGATCACCGAGTTGAAGACCATGTTGAACTCGCCGTGGTTCTGCCAACGGTAAATAGGATTGTTGGAGAACATGATGACGCGCCCCTGACCCTTGTACGCCTGCGGCACATCGACAGCGAACGGCCGTCCCCTGAGCGAATCCGCGCCGGTCATGAGTCCGGAGAGCACCGACGCCTCGCCGCCGACGTAGCGACCAAGCACGTTGCCCTCGTCCGCCACGCCAACCTTGAACGGCGTGCCGCCGACGTACTTGATGGGCATCGTCTTGCCGACATAGCCATAGAACACCGGATGCTCGGGGCGCACCACCTCCGCCTGCACGAGCGGACGCTGCGAGGTGAGACCCGGCACCGTCACCTTGTCCACCGTGTTTGCCCAACCGAACTCGATGGGCAAGCGCGCGGACTCACCGATGGCGATGATGGTTCCACCCTTCTCCAGGAAGTCGGCAAACGCATCGACGCCGGCCTGCCCGAAGCCACCACTCATGTCAGACGTTTCGCCATACATGCCAAGGAACTTGTACTTGTCGTTCTTCACATATGGCACAGGCTTCGCCGCAGGCGCCGCCATGACCACCGACTTGCCAAGTGGCTGCTCCGCCATGAGGATCACGTCGTACTTCGCACGCAGCCCACCCTTCACCAACTGTTCCTTGTAGAACAGTTCGAACGGGATGCCAAAGCGATCGAACGTCAGGCGATACCAGCCGAGGTTCTGCGTCCCGGTCCACTGCGAGTAGATGGCCACGCGCGGCACATCCGCATCGTGCATGGCGACCGTTGGCGCTGCGTTCAGCGCGGAGGCGGTGAGTCCCAGCTCTTCCACCGCGGCCTTCACTCGAGCCGCTGCGGCGTTGTCCGTGACCACGAACGAACCAGCCGGAAACTCCACGCCGTCAGCGGTGAAAGACTTCTCCACGACGCGCATGGCCACGTCTTTCAGCTTGTAGCGGAACGAGATCATGTTGTTCGAGCCAAGGTGCGCGATGGCGATGCCGGCCGTGCCGGTGCCGGCGAGCTTCCCCTTGATCGTGCCGGATGTCACCGGTGTCGTCTTCACCTTGAGGATCGACGAATCGGCACTCTCGACCACGTCGATATTGAACGCGTAGCCCATCGACCACCCGCTGTCATCGTACGTCTGCAGTCGGGAGTCCGGATACTGTTGTTTCTCAATCAGGTTTTTCGCGAGTCGACCGTAGGGCTGATCGCGCTTGATGACATACGAGCCTGCCGGATACGTCTTGTCGCCGACTTTCACCGGCTCGTTGGCCACTCCGACTTCGATGCGCTGCACCCGCATGATGTTCACGAACTCGGCCACCTTCGTCATGTCGCGCTGCACCGGAATCACGAAACCGTACGGCGCCTTCGTCTTGCCGTCCTCGATCGAATTGCGGGTCTTGATGTAGTAGTTCTCGAGGATGGTCGCGGGGAACATCGCCGTGAGCTGCAGCGCGGAGAGCACGCCGGTCTGCATGTAGTTCGTGTTCGACCGACGCGTGAACGTAGCCAGATCGTACGGCGTGTACTGAATGCCGCGATACCACTCACGATCCTGATTGCCGCCGCGCCCCGTGGGCACCGGTCCGCCACGTCCGCCGCCAAAGCCACCAGCCGGCCCAGCCGCAAGCGCAGCGGCCGCGGTCACCACCGTATCGATGTCACGTCCCGACTGCGTCTCGTACATCTTCATGAGACCATTGTGGTTGTACGCGACGGACCCGAGATAGCCGGGCGACCAGCCGTCCATGAACGCGTGCGTGTAGACGCCCGGCATGCCGTACTTCGTCATCTGCGCCATCTCGAAGTTCGCGAACCACGGAAGTTCGGCGAAGAGCAGCGGATCGAGGTTGGGGCTCTGCGGCGCGGCGCCGCTGTACGTGTACAGCAACGACAGCGATTCGTGCAGGTCATGCATGATCGGCGGATGCGCCGTGAAGTACCAATCGACGATCGTGCGCATCTGCTGCAGCACGATGTTGATATCGCGATTGTTGTCGTGGTACACGTACTTGCCCCAATACGGCACGCCGACGCCGCGGCCGCCTCCTCCACCAAGTGCGGGCGCGCCGGCCGGCGCAGCACCTCCGGCAGCGGCACCTCCGGCAGCCGCCGCCGCACCGCGTCCGCCACGACCCGCCGCCGTCGTATCGGCTGCTGCGGCAACGACGGGCGCTGCCGGCACCGGAGGATTGGCCGCCGCTTCGTCGAGTCCCTTGAAGAACCAGTCCACGTTGCGATCGCGTCCGTCCGCATCGGCAACCGGCGTCACGGAGACGTACACGTTGTTGCGAATCTGCGTGATCACCGGCGACGTCTCGGTCGCGAGTCGATACACCAGCTCCATCAACATCTCGCTCGGCCCGGTCTCTCCCGAATGCAAGCCACCCATGAGGTGATAGTGCGGCTTCGTGCGCGTGATCAACTCACGGATCTGCGACTCGCTCGTGCCGCGCGGATCGGCGATCCTGCCAAGATTCTCCCGGTTCTGCGGCAGCGCCTTCATGTTCGCTTCCGACGTCACCCACACCACCACCAGTTCACGACCTTCGTCCGAGCGCCCGATCGACTCGATCTTCACACGCGGAGTCGCGGCGGCCAGCGCGCGGTAGTACTTCAGCTGATCGGCGTAGTAGGTGAGCTTCTTCGGCGCGCCGACGTGATAACCAAGGACATCCTTTGGCGTCGGAATGCCTGCTACCACTGGCAGGTGGTCCACCAGCGGGCTGCCGTGCCTGGGGTTCTTTAACCAAGCCTTGTAGTCCTTCTCGAATGAAGGATCCTGACGCTGATTGGGGTCACGCGTCTCGGTTGTCATCACTTGCGCCGACAACATCGTCGGCGTGACGACAGCGGAGAGCATGAGCAGGACGAGCGCGGCGCGGCGCGCGGGGGACGACGATCGCATCAGTCGGTGATGGAGGAG
>Ga0163144_10013129_pt1 | contig 17318 bp, 20 predicted proteins | sample OliLak19BULKMAT1_FD_123175 | JGI IMG/M metagenome (GOLD analysis project Ga0163144, IMG submission 123175) | Freshwater microbial mat bacterial communities from Lake Vanda, McMurdo Dry Valleys, Antarctica - Oligotrophic Lake LV.19.BULKMAT1 | ecosystem: Environmental > Aquatic > Freshwater >...
ACCAGCAGCAACCGCTCGACACGCGGTGAAATCGTCGGAGGTTTGATCGGGACTGTTGGCAAGGCAGGGCGAAGATATCATAAGCAGCCGGGAAGACGAGGCTTGCGGCGCTGGACGGGGCTCGGAACGGGCGAAATACGGGCTGTTGTGGGCGTAATGGAGGCGTGCACAATGTCTGCCGCTTTACCTGCGGTTTCCGCGTCCTTCGAGCCATTTACGGGAATGGGCCTTTGTTTCTCCTGATGCCGCTCCGCCGCCTTGTCGAAGGCGCCGACGCCGAAAGCGACGTGCACGGTGGTTGACGCCGGGTCGCCAGCCTTGTCGCCAGCCTTGTCGATCGTCGTTCCGGTCTACATGGGCGCCTCGACGGTCGGCGAGCTGGTTGCCGCCCTGCGCGCACTCGAGATCGATGGCGGTCTGGAGATCGTGCTGGTGGTGGATGGCAGTCCGGACAACAGCCTCGACGTCTGCAAGGACCTTGCCGCTCTGCCCGGGGCGCCGGTCACGGTCATGAGCCTCAGCCGCAATTTCGGCGAGCACAATGCGGTGATGGCGGGGCTTTCAAAGGCTCGCGGCGCCTACACCATCACCATGGACGACGACCTGCAGAACCCGCCCGCCGAAGTCCGGCGCCTGTTCGAGCATACCCGGGATGGCGGCTACGACGCGGTCTACACCTACTACGCGGAGAAGCAGCATGCTGCCTGGCGCAACTGGGGCAGCCGCTTCACCAACTGGTGCGCCGACCGGCTGATCGACAAGCCGCCTGGCCTCTATCTGTCGAGCTTCCGCTGCCTCTCTGCCTTCTTACGCGAACGCATCGTGGCGAGCTACGAGGGCCCTTTTCCCTATGTCGACGGGCTGGTTTTCCAGGTGACGCAGAATGTCGGGCGCTTGCAAGTCCATCACCTGCCGCGCAACGAGGGGCAATCCAACTACACGCTGCGCCGGCTGTTGCGGCTGTGGCTGGCGATGTTCCTCAACTTCTCGGTGATGCCGCTCCGGCTCGCCACCCTGTTCGGGCTGGGGTTCGGCGCCCTGGGGGCGGCTGCGGCGGTCATCACCATCGTCGAGGCGATCATCTCCGACCAGCCACCGCAAGGCTGGGCGTCGCTGATGGTCGCGGTACTGGTGCTGGCCGGCGTGCAGCTCGTCGTGATCGGCGTGATCGGCGAATATCTCGGCAGCATGTTCCTGGCGGTGAACCGCAAGCCGCAGTATCTCGTACGCGAGGTCTTCCGCCGGGGCGCTGAAGGGCTCGACGTCGAGCGCCCCAGGGTCGACACGCGGGCGGCCGGCCAACCCCATCGCGAGCCTTCCGAATCGGAGACCTGAACGATGACGATCTACTACGTGGCGCTCGGTATCGGCATTCTGACCGGCATCGGCGGCCAGATGCTGCTCAAGGCGGGTGCCGATGCACCCGATTTCGTCAGCCAGCTCATGCGGCCCTCGACGATCGCGGGCCTCGCCCTCTACGGCTCGGCGGCGTTCCTCTACATCATCGCGTTACGCAAGATCCCGGTATCGGTGGCTTTCCCGAGCGTGTCGGTATCCTACGCGCTGGTCGCCGTTCTCGGCCACTTCCTGTTCGGCGAGCCGTTTGGCCTAAAACAGATCGGCGGCATCGCGCTGATCATGGGCGGCGTCATTCTCATCAATCAGGCGTGAGGGTTCGGACGTGAACTACGAGCAGATCAAGTACGAGACCAAGGACGGCATCCTCACCATCACGCTCAACCGGCCGGACAAGCTCAACGCCTTCACCGGCAAGATGCTGTCGGAGCTTCTCGACGCCATGGATCGTTCCGACCGCGACGACGACGTGCGCGCGGTGGTCTTCACCGGTGCGGGTCGCGGCTTCTGTGCCGGCGCCGACCTGTCGGGCGGTGCCAACACCTTCAATGCCGAGAATCGCGGGCCGGTCGATCCCGGTCTCGACGGCCACCGCGACGGCGGGGGGCTCTTTACCTTGCGGGCCTATGAGTCGCTAAAACCCACCATCGCCGCCTGCAATGGCCCGGCGGTCGGCGTCGGCATCACGATGCAGCTGGCGATGGACATTCGCCTCGCCTCCGAGGCGGCGCGCTACGGCTTTGTGTTCACCCGCCGCGCCATCGTCATGGAAGCCTGCTCGAGCTGGTTTCTGCCGCGCCTGGTCGGGCCGCAGCAGGCGCTGGAGTGGGTCATGACCGGGCGGGTCTTTGGCGCCGAGGAAGCCTTGGCCGGCCGACTCGTGCGCTCGATCCACAAGCCCGATTCCCTGCTGCCGGCAGCCTATGCGCTGGCGCGCGAGATCGCCGACAACACCGCGCCGGTCTCGGTTGCGCTGAACCGGCACATGATCTGGAAGATGCTGGGCGCCGACCATCCGATGGAGGCGCACAAGGTCGACTCCAAGGGCATCTACGCCCGCGGCAAGTCGGCCGACGTGAAGGAGGGCGTGACGGCCTTCCTTGAGAAGCGCCCGGCCAGATTCCCCATGAAGGTGAGCACCGGCATGCCATCGTATTTCCCGTGGTGGACGGAGCGGCAGTTCGGCAAATAGGGTCGTTGGCCGAGTAGGCCTATTGACTTATCCTATATTTCTTATATTCCTGTCGCCAACGGCAATGAGAGCAGGGGGCTCAACCGTGACTGCATGGACAGAGACAGGCTTCGGGACGCTCATGGCGCTTTTTGCGGCGTGTCCTGCGGGAACAGCGACGTGAAACGAGTCATTCGGCGTCCCATGTCCCAGTCTCGCGGGTGATGATTTAGCAAGCAGGATCAAGGGCTTGACCGGCGAATGGGAAGGGCGTGGCGACGTGAGCCCGTGTCCCACTGACTCGACGGGTCGGTTGCCCGTGTCGGACGCTTCCGGCAGGCTGAAAAAAAGCAGAACGTCCTTGGAGGGAACAGTGAACAAGTTTCAGATACCGCGCCGGACGATCCTGGCGGCAGCCCCGATGCTGGTGGCCGCGCCCTACGTGGTGCGGGCGCAGGGAAGCAAGCCCGAGAAGTCGAAAGTCGTGCTGGCGGTCGGCGGCAAGTCCGCCCTCTATTACCTGTCGCTCACGATCGCCGAGACCAAGGGCTTCTTCAAGGAAGCCGGGCTCGACGTCGAGATCAACGACTTCCAGGGCGGCGCCAAGTCGCTACAAGCCCTGATGGGCGGCAGTGCCGACGTGGTGGCCGGTGCCTACGAGCACACCATCCGCATGCAGCAGCGCGGCCAGCCGATCGTGGGTTTCGCCCTGATCGGCCGCGGCATGCAGCTTGCCATCGGCCTGCGCAAGGACGTCGCCGCCAAGGTCAAGGGACCGGCCGATATCAAGGGCATGAAGTTTGGCGTGACGGCGCCCGGCTCGCAGACCCACATGCTGGTCAACTTCTGGGCCGCCAAGGGCGGGCTGAAAGCGTCGGACATCGTGGCCATCGGTGTGGGCTCCGGCGCCTCGGTGGTGGCCGCGATCGAGAAAGGCGAGGTCGATGGAGTCTCGCAGTCCGATCCGGCGCTCACGATCCTGACAGAAAAAGACCTGATCAGGATCGTGCTCGACACGCGGACCATGAAGGGCAACGAGGAGCTGTTCGGCGGCGCCTTCCCGGCCGCCTGCCTCTACGCCCAGCCGGATCTCCTGAAGAAGACACCGAACACGGCACAGGCTCTGGCAACGGCAATCGTGCGGGCCGACCAGTGGCTGCAGACGGCGTCGCCGTCGGACGTCGCCAAGTCGGTGCCCGAGGGCTATCTGCTGGGCGATCGCGCGGTCTACGAAAAGTCGTTCACGGGCGTGCGCGGCACGATCTCGCCGGACGGCCAGATGCCGCCGGGCGCCATGGAGAATGCGCTCAAGTTCCTGGCCGACGGCGATCCCAAGATCGCGGCGGACCTCGGCAAGATCAAGCTCGCGGATACGTGGACCAACGAGTTCGCGCAACGCGCCGGCAAGCGCAGCTAGCACGACATGACGATGGGCGAGGTGCCGGCGCTGGTGCTGGCCGACATCACTTGCCGCTTTGCCGCGCGTGGCGGCGTGGGCGAACCCTACACGGCCGTGGCCAACGCCACGCTGGCCGTGGCCAAGGGCGAGTTCGTCTCGGTGGTCGGCCCGACCGGTTGCGGCAAGTCGACGTTGCTGAATGTGGCGGCCGGTCTGCTCGAACCCTCGGCGGGGACCGTCGAGGTGTTCGGCGAGCGGCTGTTGGCGGCCAATGGCGTCAACCGGCGCGCCGGCTACATGTTCCAGGCCGATGCGCTGATGCCGTGGCGCAACGGCATCGACAATGTGATCGCGGGCCTCGAATTTCGTGGCGTGGCGCGCAACGAGGCAGTGACACAAGCTGAAGAGTGGCTGCGCCGCGTCGGCCTCGCGGGCTTCGGCGACCGCTATCCGCACCAGATGTCGGGTGGCATGCGCAAGCGCCTGGCGCTGGCACAGACGCTGATCCTCAGCCCCGACATCCTGCTGATGGACGAGCCGTTCTCCGCGCTCGACGTGCAGACCCGCCAGCTGATGGAGAACGAGCTGCTCGCGCTATGGGCCGTGGACCGCAAATCGGTGCTGTTCATCACCCACGATCTGGAAGAGGCGATCGCGCTGTCCGATCGCGTCGTGGTGTTGTCGGCGGGGCCGGCGACGCGGCCGATCGGCGACTTCAAGGTCGACCTGCCACGTCCGCGCGATGTCTCGGAGATCCGCATGACGCCGGCCTTCGCCAAGCTCCATCGCGAGATCTGGGCGGCGATGAAGGAAGAAGTGCTGAAAGCTTACGCCGCGCAGAAGGTCGCCTGACATGCGCCTTCGCTTCCTGCAGATCCTCGTGCTCGTCCTGCTGATCGCCGCCTGGTACGTGCTGACGGCGCCCGGCCTGGTGCCGCCGTTCTATTTCGAGCAGGCCAACCGCGCCGCCTTCTTCTTCGGCGAACCGCAGAAGGTCTTCTGGGTGATCGTCGAATGGTTCGCGACCGGCGAGATCTTTCCCCATCTCGGTATCACGCTGCTGGAGACCGCGCTGGGCTTCACCATCGGCTCGGTCTTGGGTCTCGGCATTGGCCTCTGGCTGGCGCTGTCGCCGACGGCGTCGGCGGTGATGGATCCCTACATCAAGGGCTTCAATTCGATGCCGCGTGTCGTGCTGGCGCCGATCTTCGCGGTGTGGTTCGGCCTCGGCATCTGGTCGAAGGTGGCGCTGGGCGTCACGCTGGTCTTCTTCGTGGTGTTCTTCAACGTCTACCAGGGCGTGCGCGAGGTCAGTCCCAACCTGATCGCCAGCGCCCGCATGCTGGGCGCCTCGCGCCGCCAGCTGCTGCGCGCGATCTACCTGCCGGCCGCCATGAGCTGGGTGTTCGCCAGCCTGCACAATGCCGTGGGCCTTGCCTTCGTGGGCGCCGTGGTCGGCGAATATCTCGGCTCGTCGCGCGGCGTCGGCTACCTCATCCTGCAGGCCGAGGGCACCTTCGACATCAACACCGTGTTCGCCGGCATCCTGGTGCTGACGGCCTTCGCGCTGACGCTCGACACCGCCGTCGGCGCCGTCGAGCGCCGGCTGATGACCTGGCAGCCAAGGGCCGGCGAGACCGAGAAGGTCTAGCGAGGTCATGCCACGTTCTACAGGGGCGTGCTGCTTGGTTGCGGCCTTAGTTACGACGCCGATCTGGGCGGGAGTGCAGGCGCAGCTGCTGACCGTTCAGACCGATCGATGCGAGACAGACGACGAGGTCGCAATCAAGGATCGCATGCCTATTGAACAGGCAGCGTTGCGATTCGCGGATGACCTGAGAGCGGCTAAAGTCTCCGAAGCCTATGAGCAACTCACCAAAGACCTTAAACAGGCACCGGCGGAACGATTTCATGAAGCGGTCAGGCCGCTAGCGCCCTACTTGAGAAACTTGGAATCCTTATCGGTTGTGCACAGCTACGCCGTAACTTCTAGCGGATGGAAAACTGACCACACGGTGTCTTGTTCGGCAGTGGCACGTGGGTCAACCAAAGAACTCCAAGACCGGGTCTTCGTCAGTGCAAGGCCGGTGCCGAAGCAGGTGCATTTCATCCTTGAGGGCAAGGCGCCGAATAATGCCGTTTGGTTCGTGCTCTGGTTGCGGCCAGACCCAACGGACTGGAAGGTTCAGGGTTTTCATGTGACGGCGACGACGATTGTCGGCAAGTCGGCATCGGATCTTGTGGCGATGGCCCGTGAACAGCACCGAAAAGGTCATGCCTTTAATGCGGCAGTTTTGCTCTCAGGGGCGAGCGAACTCGCTTATCGAGGCCGGTACCTGGAACTGGGCACGTGGCGGGAGATTCAGAAGGAGTTGAAGGATCTGCCATTGCCGGAGGAATTGCGTGGGAAGCCGCCTTTCAAGTGGCAATTTGGCACAAGCTCATTTCGTATTCTGACGGTTCGCGCCGTGGGCGTGGACGGCAAGTTGGCTCTGTTGCTTTCTCGCGAAACCAAATCTGCGGATGATGCCAAATCGGTGGAGGATGAAAACCGTCTCCTGATCCAAGAATTCGCGAAAGGCCACCGAGACTATGTAGAAGTCTTCGATGTCATCGTCGTTGAAGCCGTCGAGCTCCGCAACAAGAAGACCTTTCGCACGGTCGAGGATACTCGCAAGTCACCCTAGGGCGCGTTGAGTTGCTAGCGCCCCGTGAATCGCGCCGCGCGCTTCTCGAGGTAGTGGGCGACGCCTTCCTTGAAATCGGAGGTCTGGAAGGAGAGATCCATCTCGTGATTGGCCTGCACCGTGGCCTCGGCCAGGGTCTGGAATTCGGCCTCCCAGAGCTGGCGCTTCATCACCGCGACGGAGCGCGGCGAGACCGTGTTGGCCAGCAGCGTGGCATAGGCCTGCGCCTCGGCGAGCAGCCTGTCGTCGGCGATGACGCGGCTCACCAGGCCCAGCGCCAGCGCCTCGGGGGCGCGGAACTTGCGGGCCGAACACAGGAGATCCATCGCGGCCGGCAGGCCGATCAGCCGCGGCAGCAGCCAGCTCACGCCGTGCTCGGCTATCAGGCCGCGCTGGGCGAATGCGGTCGTGAATACCGCCGATTCGGAGGCGAAGCGCAGGTCGGCGTAGAGCGGGATGACGAGGCCGAGGCCGGCGCACGGGCCGTTGATCGCAGCGATGATGAACTTCGGGATGGAGGGAAAGTACGAGTAGTTCATCTTGAACTCGGCCAGCGTGCTGCCGCCGGGCAGACCTTGCTGGGCCTTGCTCGAACGGTCGGTGGCGGCGCCAGCGCCGATGGCCTGCAGGCCTCCCATGTCGGCGCCGGCGCAGAAGCCGCGGCCCGCGCCGGTCAGGATGATGGCCCGGACCTCGGGGTCGGCGCCGGCCGTGTGCATGGCGTCCTTGAGGTCGAGATGCATCTGGCGGGTCCAGGCATTCAGCCTGTCCGGCCGGTTCAGCGTGACGGTGCAGATGCGGTCGGCGACCTCATAGAGAACGGTTTCGTAGGCCATCGCCGGGTCTCCTCCTGTGCATTTTTGTTGCTCGCATGATGGGCAAAACTCGGCGACGATACAAACGCGACAAACCGCTACAAATGGCACCAGCCTGCAACAAATGGCACCCGATTGAACGGCCTCGACGAGGCCGGTTCCGTTAGGATCGCAGTGCGGCCCGGCGTTCTCCCCAGACGGGACGCTTGACCACAACCGGACGATCTCGTGGTATCTTGCAGTTGCTGAGAAAAAATTGTCGCCGAGGTAGGAAATGGCCAAAAGAGAATTCGCCCACCCCAACGAGATGTCGAAATACGTGGGGCAGGAAATCGGGGTGAGCGACTGGGTGGACGTCTCGCAGGAGCGGATCAACCAGTTCGCCGAGGCCACCGGCGACCATCAATGGATCCACGTCGATGTCGAGCGGGCAAAGAAGGACATGCCGGGCGGCAAGACCATCGCCCATGGCTTTCTGACGCTGTCGCTGATCCCGATGCTCAATCACCAGATTTCGCACATCAACAACGTCCGCAACGGCATCAACTACGGTTGCAACAAGGTGCGCTTCACCAGCCCTGTTCCGGCGGGATCGCGCGTGCGCGCCCGGGCCAAGCTGATCGCGGCCGATCCGATGGACAAGGGCGGCGTGCGCCTCACCAACCAGGTCACGATCGAGATCGAGGGCCAGGAGCGGCCGGCCTGCGTCGCCGAGACCATGTCGATCGTGTACGGCACCTGAGAGGACCGGACTTGCTGACACGCGAGGACCTGAGCTCCGAACGCATCGACCAGATCGTCGCCGACGCCCGCAAGGCCGGCTACGACTTCTTCCTGTCGGCGGAGCAGCGCGAGGCAAGCCTGCAGGAGGCGCTGGCGCGCTATCAACCAGGCGAGGAAGCGTGGGTGTTCGCCTACGGCTCGCTGATGTGGAATCCCGCCTTCGACTTCGCCGAAGCCCAGCCCTGCAGGATCGAGGGCTGGCGCCGGTCCTTCTGCTTCTGGGTGCCGCTCGGACGCGGCACGCCCGAATTGCCCGGGCTGATGCTGGCGCTCGAAGGCGGCGGCTCGTGCGAGGGCATCGCCTATCGCCTGTCGCCGGACCAGGTCCGCAGCGAGCTGGCGATCCTGTGGAACCGCGAGATGCTGTCGGGCGTCTATCAGGCGCGCTGGGTGCCGACCAGGCTGCGCGACGGGCGCACCGTGACGTCCGTCACCTTCGTGGTCGACACCGCCCATTGCCAGTATTGCGGCGACCTCTCGATGGAGCGGGCCGCCCACCACATCGCCTTCGCCGAGGGAAGGCGAGGCGCCTGCCGCGACTATCTCACCAACACCGCCGAGCACGCGCGGTCGCTCGACATCCATGATCCCTACATCGAGGAATTGGTGCAACGGGTCGCGGACCTGCGCGGCGAGAGCGTCGCTGCGCCGGTGCCGGTCGACGCCGAGGCAGTCGGCGAGGCCTAGACCGGGTGCTTCGCTGCAGGCCGTGTGACATAGTTGCGGCGTGTCCGCTCTCGTTGCCCGCTGGCTCGCGCTGCCGCCCAATCTGCGCGGCATCCTCTGGGTCGCCCTGTCGGGGCTCCTGTTCGCGGCGCTGAACGTCTTCACGCTGATTCCGGCGCAGCACCTCAATCCCTTCGTGATGGCGTTCCTGCGCTACCTGTTCGGTGCGCTGATCCTGGTGCCCGTCATAATCCAGCTCGGGCTCTACCGTTCGCTTCACACCAACCGCCTTGGCCTGCACGTCTCGCGCGGCGCCATCCACACGGCCGGCATGATGCTGTGGTTCGTGGCGCTACCGCTCACGACCCTGGCCGAGATCACGGCGCTCGGTTTCACGGGGCCGATCTTCGTCACCATTGGTGCCGCGCTGTTCCTGGCCGAGGACGTGCGGCTCAGGCGCTGGATCGCCGTCATGGTGGGCTTCGCCGGCGCCATGATCATCATCCGGCCGGGCTTCGGCGACATCCATCTCGGCGTGATCTGCATCCTGGTCTCGACGCCGATATTCTCGGCCTCGAACCTGATCTCCAAGGCGCTGGCCCGCACCGACTCGGCCAACACCATCGTGATCTGGCAGAACATCGTGATCGTGATCTGCGCCTTCCCCGTCGCCCTCTGGTTCTGGCAGACGCCGAGTTGGGTCGACCTGCTGTGGTTCGTGGCGGCGGGCCTCGCCGGCACCCTGGGACACGTCTGCCAGCAGCGCGGCTATCAGCTCGCCGACATCACGCTGCTGCAGCCCATCGGCTTCCTGTCGCTGATCTGGAACACGCTGCTGGGCTATTTCCTGTTCTTCCAGCAGCCCGATGTCTGGACCTTCGTCGGCGCCGCGGTGATCTTCGCCAGCGCGCTCTACATCTCGCACCGCGAGGCCGTACGACGGGCCTCGATCAAGAGCGCGCCGACCAACCCCGCGCCCTGACGGCGCGGATTTTCGATCAGCCGCCGGTCACGCTCATGTGCCGGGGGACGGCAGGGCCGGTGTGGCGGCGATCGATGATGAAATCGTGGCCCTTGGGTTTGCGCGCGATCGCCGCGGTGATCGCCTGGTCGAGGATCTCGTCGCTTTCGGAGGCCCGCAGCGGGCCGCGCAGGTCGGCGGCATCTTCCTGGCCGAGGCACATGTAGAGCGTGCCGGTGCAGGTCAGGCGGACGCGGTTGCAGCTTTCGCAGAAATTGTGGGTGAGCGGCGTGATGAAGCCGAGGCGCCCGCCGGTCTCCTCGACCTTGAAATACCGCGCCGGTCCGCCGGTCTGGTAGTCGGTCTCGCTCAGCGTGAAGTGCTTGGCGATTTCGCTCCGGGCCAGCGACAGCGGCAGATACTGGTCGAGCCGTGCATCGGCACCGATCTCGCCCATCGGCATGACCTCGATCAGGACCAGGTCCATGCCGCGGCCGTGGCTAAAACGGATCAGATCGTCGAATTCCATGTCGTTCACGCCGCGCAGCGCCACGGCGTTGATCTTGATGTGCAGACCGGCCTGCTGGGCGGCATCGAGGCCGCGCATCACCTGGTCGAGATCGCCCCAGCGCGTCAGTTCGCGGAACTTGGCCGGGTCGAGCGTGTCCATGGAAACATTCACGCGGCGCACGCCGATCGCCGCCAGTTCCTTGGCGTACTTGGCGAGCTGGCTGCCGTTGGTGGTGAGCGTCAGCTCTTCCAGGGCGCCGCTGTCCAGGTGCTTGCCGAGGCCGCGGAACAGCGACATCACGTTCTTGCGCACCAGCGGCTCACCGCCGGTCAGCCTGAGCTTCTTGACGCCGCGGCGCACGAAGGCGCTGCACAGCCGTTCCAGCTCCTCGAGCGACAGCACTTCCGCCTTGGGCAGGAAGGTCATGTCCTCGGCCATGCAATAGACACAGCGGAAGTCGCAGCGGTCCGTCACCGAAACGCGGAGGTAGGAAATATGGCGGCCAAATGGGTCGATCATGTCGTCCAGATAATGGTGTTGCAGGCCCGTTACGGCAAGAGCCGCAGGAGGTTGTCGACGGTGTCGGCTTCGGCCGCCGGCTTGTCCGTCCGGATGCGACTGATTCGCGGGAAGCGCAAGGCCACACCCGATTTGTGGCGACTCGACCGGGCGATGCCGTCGAAAGCCACTTCTAGCACCAGCTCTTGCGTCACTTCGCGCACCGGCCCGAAGCGGTTCGTGGTGTGGTCGCGCACCCACTTGTCGAGCCAGCGCAGTTCCTCGTCGGTGAAGCCGAAGTAGGCCTTGCCGACCGGCGCCAGGTCGCGCTTGTCCTCGGCGCCCTCTGAGCTTGCTGCGCGCCAGCAGCCGAAGGTGAAGTCGGAATAGAACGAGCTGCGCTTGCCGTGGCCGCGCTGTGCATACATCAGCACACAATCGGCCAGCATCGGATCGCGCTTCCACTTGAACCACGGACCCCTCGGCCTTCCGGCAAGGTAGGCGCTGTCGCCGCGCTTCAGCATCAGCCCTTCGACGCTGTCGTGTCGCGCTTCCTCGCGCATCTCGGCGAGATGTGTCCAGTCCCTGAACGGCACCAGCGGCGAGAGGTCGAAACGCTGGCGCGGTTTTAGCGCCATCCAGGCTTCCAGCCTGATGCGCCGCTCATCGAAGGAGAGCGCGCGCAGGTCCTGGCCCTCCAGGAACAGCACGTCGTAAAGCCTGACATGCGCGGGATGCTCTTTCAGCATCTTGGCCGTCACGCTCTTGCGGTTGAGGCGCTGCTGCAGGTCGTTGAACGGCGCCACGGCCTCCTCGCGGCGGACCAGCAGCTCGCCGTCGAACGTACCTTCGAAATCGATCGCCTCTACGATGTCCGGGAACGACCCGGAGATGTCCTCGCCAGCGCGGCTATAAAGCCGCTTCACGTCGCCCGAGGCCGCAATCTGAACGCGAATGCCGTCCCATTTCCATTCGGCGCGGAAATGCGCGGGGTCGAGCGCGTCGAGCTCGGTGCGGTCGATGGGATTGGCCAGCATTGCGGGCAGGAAGGCGCCGCCGGCATTTGTCTGCGGTCGAGGCGCGCCGTTGAGCAGCCAATCGAACAGCGGACGGTAGGGCGGCGAGAGGCCGTGCCACATCTCCTCCACGGCATCGACCGGCTGACTGCCGATGTTGGCGGCGGCCTGCTTGGCGAGCCGGGCCGAAACACCGACCCGCAGTGCGCCGGTCAGCAGCTTCAGCAGCGCCCAGCGGCCGGTCGAATCGAGCGCATCCAGCCAGCGTTTAAGGATCGCCGGCGTCTGAGTCTTGGTGGCGCGCTGCAGGGTCTCAACGACCTCGGCCAGGCTAGGCGGCGGGCCGGCTGAGGGATCGGTCTCCCAGATGAGCGCCAGCGTCTCGGCGAGATCGCCGACATAGTCGTAGGAGAGGGCAAAGAGTTCGGGGCCGATCTTGTCCTGGCCGAAGCCGCGCAGCAGCGCCGGTTTGGCGGCGGGAAAGTCGAGGCCTCCGGTCAACGCCGCCAGCGCCCAGCCCCGATCCGGATCCGGTGCGGCGCGTAAATAGGTCTCGATCAACCGGAGCTTGGCGTTGCGCGCCGACTCGAACGCCAGAGAATCGAGAAGCTGGGCGAAGGCCTGCACGGTTCAGGCGCCTTCTTCCTCGCGGCCGGCGAGATGCAGCGCCTCGGCATCGATGCCGATCGAGCGGGCGTAGTGGACCAGCGCCTCCTCGCGGCCATGCGTCACCCAGACCTTGGGCGCACCCACGTCCTTCAGGGTCTGCGTCAGCTCGGGCCAGTCGGCATGGTCGGAGATCACGAGGGGCAGTTCGGCGCCGCGCTGGCGGGCGCGGGCCCGCACGCCCATCCAGCCCGAGCACAAGGCCGCCACCGGATCGGCGAAGCGCCTTGACCAGCGGTCGGCCATGGCCGAGGGCGGGCAGAGCACGATGGCGCCCTTGAAGGTTTCGAGGATGGCGTCGGACACCGGCGCCACGTCGCCGAGATCGATGCCGTGGTCCTGGTAGAGCTTGCAGAGCGACAGCAGGCCGCCGTGCAGCCAGAGGCGCTTGTCGTAGCCGGCGGCGCGCAGGAGCTTGATCACGCGCTGGCACTTGCCCAGCGCGTAGACGCCCACCAGATGCGTACGTTCGGGGAAGGTGGCGACGGAGCGCAGCAGCTTAGCAATCTCGCCGGCATCGGAGGGATGATGGAAGACGGGCAGGGCGAAGGTGGCTTCGGTGATGAAGACATCACACGGCACCGGCTCAAACGGTGGGCAGGTGGGGTCGGGCCGGCGCTTGAAATCGCCGGAGACCACGATGCGCTGGCCGCGATATGCCAGCACTGCTTGCGCCGAGCCCAGGATGTGGCCGGCCGGGGCCAGGCGGACTTCGACTTCGCCCAGGCGGATGGTCTCGCCGTAGGCCAGCGGCTGCTGAGCCGTTTCGGGCATGTCGGCGAAACGGGTCCGCATGATGGCCAGCGTCTCGGGCGTGGCCAGAGCGGCACGATGGCCGGGCCGCGCATGGTCGCCGTGTCCATGGGTGATGAGGGCACGCGACACCGCCACGGCCGGATCGACATAGAAGTCGCCGGGTTCGCAGTAAAGGCCGCGGGGCGTCGGATAGAGCCAGGCCCGCGGATTCAAAGGGGTGGGGTTTAGGGTGTCGGTTGCCATGGGACCGGGTGCATCTTACCCAAGGGATATGGGGCTTCCCGGGCGATATTCACCATCTTCAATGGTGTCTGGTGGTAATGATTGGTCCCGTTCTATTGGCTTTGTGCCCGGCCGCCGTCCCGGCTGGTGATCGCTAAAACCGGCCATTCCCGGCTAGTCCGGTGCCAATTCCGGTGCCATGTATGCGCGCCGCCCACTTGAAGGGGGCGGAATGGGCGACTATATTGGACATAATGTCTCTGTCATAGGTGTATTATGTCTACACGCAATTTTGATCTTTTGGCACTGATGCGCGAACTTCGACTCGGCACCAAGGTCGCTGCCAACCTTCTCGATGTTGAGCCAAAGACAGTGCAACGCTGGCTCAATGGTGAAGTGCAGGTGCCTGGGCCGGTCAGGCAGGCGATGAGCGCTTGGAAGCGACTTCAGCAGGCCGGCATCCCCTGGCATCCGGCTGCCTTGCCGCTGACATTCATGACGGAGGATGAAGCTCAAGAACAAGCTCGCCTTTGGAACCGCCACCTCCTCGACCTAGACGACGTTCTTGAGCGCGTGAAAGCTCGCGGCGGCCCGGTCGCGCCTTGGACCGTGGATCTTGAAGAAAAGGAAGCGGTGCTGGGGGACAAGATGCGCGTCTACTTTTACGCGATGGACAACGGCGGCTTCTCGCCGAGTTCCTACACTCGAACGGATCGGCAACCTGATTACGAACGTGACCGGCCCCTGCTCGAGGACGCAATCGTTTCGATCGCACAAGAGACTGCCAAGAGCCCGAATTGGCACAAGGTGACGCGTCGAACGCGAAGGGCCGGCTGACCGGGGCGACACCGCCGCCACGGCCACCTGTCCACTTTTGAACAACAGCACCACAACCCGTCGACTAAGTTGCCGAAAGTCGCTCGCCATGTGCCTACGCCACGCGAACGGCGAGGCCTCGCCGATCAACTCAGCCCATGCGTCGATCGGCGGGGCCGATTTCGTGCAAGCTGGGGGCGAGCGCGGGCCGCTGCCGGCCGGATCGGTCAGAACCGCCGCCGGAAGTCCGCCACGATGAGCTGGCCGGCGATCAGCAGGGAATGCTTCACCTCCAAGAGATCCTGGTCGGACTTGTGAAGCTGTTCGTGCTCGATCCAGTTCAGCACCTCGAACACACCGGCCAAGGCGTGAATGCCGGCTTGTAGTTCGTTTGCCGTCGGTTCCTCGGTACGCCCGCTCTTGGCCATCACGCGCCTCCCTGCAATGAGCGCCAAAGCCATGGCGGCACGCGCTCGTCAGTAAAGCGTTCTTTCGAGTCGAACAGCTCGCCGTGCCTGAAATCGCCGCTCCGCAAACGGCCGATATCGCTAGCGAGAAATTGGCGAGCTTGGGCGTGATTGGCGTCGCCCATGTGCGCCTCGCCGCCGCCGTCGTCGGACAGAGCTCCCGCGCGTGCCGACACGCAGGACGGACCGGACGGGAAGCCGAACGCGACGAAAGTTTCCAACAGCCATATCGATTCGTAAAGCGCGTCTCCTTCGGCCGACAAGTGCAGTTCCGCGCCAAAGGCGGCCTTCAGCATGCGCCAGGTCAAGAAGGCATCCGCGACCACGTAGTTGCCGAAGATCGGCCGCAGCGCCTCGAATAGATCGGCCTGCCGTTCTTTGGTACGTGGCCCCGTCACGTCGGCGAACGGTGCTGCCGCCGCGATTACTTGGCGAAGGAGCGCCATCGGCGCCAACGCAGTTGTGGTAGGTTCCAAATTAGCCATGGTCCCGTTTCCTTTCAGCGGTCGGGGTTGTGGTCAGAGCCGGGCGGGAGTTGCAACCTTCCGTTCGGCTCGCTTTTTATGTTATCCTGAAGCATGGCCAAGTCAATTAAGGATATTCCTAAAAGGCGCGGACGCCCTGCGACGGGCAAAGACCCAATGGTCGGCTCCCGCTTTCCGCCCGAGCTAACCGCGCGCGTCGACGGTTGGGCGAAGAAAACCGACGGCGGCATTTCTCGCGCCGACGCCATCCGCCGCCTGGTCGAGATGGGGCTGAAGGGGAGAGCGAGATGACAAATCTGCCGGAAATGCTCGGTGCTATAGTCACCGAGGGAGTAGGCTTTCTGAAAACTGCGGGAGTTACGGCCGGGCGCGCCGCCTTGGCAGCGTATCTGAACAAGCGCGCCGCCGATGCCCGCGACATCCTCTTTGAAGAATTGCGCAGTGGCCATATCCTGCCGGAACAAGTCGCCGCCGAAGACGATGGCGTTGCGGTTCTCTATGGCTTCATGCGCGCTGCGTGGGAGGGAAAAGCGCGTGTAAACATGCGACTGCTCGCACAGGCAATCAAGGGCCAGCTGCAAAACGGCACGCTGGTTGCTGATGAGTTCTTTCTGCACGCTGAAGCACTATCAGCCCTCTCGCGAGACGAGATTGTCCTGTTGGCAGCGCTGCTGCGTTCACACGAACAACCAGGCATGAATGGGCTGTGGTTAAGTTGTATGGGCGCACTTCAGGCCATCGGCTGGTCGAAGGATAAGATCGTCGCAGTCGCCAGTCGGAGTCTTCGATCAGGTTTTGTGACTACCGGTAGCGGATTCGGAGGTTTGGTATATGCGCCCAGCCCCATGCTCTTCGAAGTGTGCAAGACAGTGGATTTCGATGATGCCATGCGCAAGGAGCCTTAGCGCTCGCTGTCCGTAGATTTTCTGCTGACGGGCCGTTCCCTCTCTCACTCGCTCACCACCAGCGGCCGCTCGAAATCCAACGTCGCCCGATCGAGCTCGGACTGAAGTCGAAAATCTCGCTGAGCGGCGACTGTCGAGGAGAAAAGTGCAAATGAAAACGTACCTTCTTCCTTTACTTGCTGCCTTTATCGCCGCGCCGTCGACTGCGCAAAGCCAGCAAGTTGTATGTCTGTATCAAACCGTTCTGGTGAAGAGAGATATGGCGTGGTGTGTCGCCAATGGTCAGGCATGGCTACTGGAGACTGATCCTTCGAAGATATCTCCCGCTGATAGCGTGAAAGCGCTGCAGATGATGCTCGTCGCTGCAGGTCACAATCCAGGGCCGATAGATGGCGCTTTTGGACCGCTGACCGAAGCGGCAGTTGCGGAACACGAGCGGCGCTTTGGGCTACCCGCTGGGAGTGACCGCGAGGTTTTTATGAAAAGCTTAACCACCCAAGTGGCGCTGCGTGGAAAGGCTGTGATGGAGGCCAGCATCGCAAGCCAGGTATCGCCATCGCCGTCGGACACAACCTCCGGCTCTGTCAGACCACCGGCTCAAGTTGTCGGTCGCGTTGGAGGTGCCGTTGCCGAGCATGCAGCACCAGCACTCAAAGTTTTAGGCTCAGAGCTCAAGGTATTGGGCCCGCTTCTAGGTGCTGCTATGGCCGCGGCTTTCCTATTTTTCTTACGAAAGCGCTAGACTGCGCGTGCTGCCTAGACACTGGATCACTAGCGCCCGCGCGAAATCCAATCGGGCAGGTCAGCTGGCTGGTCGAGATCGGGTTGAAGGCGAAGGGCAAGGCGCGGTGGCGTTCGCCGAATTTGAACAATGTGCGAGAGTCGCGAGCTATCTCTTCACGCCTATCCTTGCAATCACGGGCGTCAATATCGCGTTGCAGCAGTGGAGGCTGGATGCGCACAAATTCGAAGCTGATTTGTACGATCGCCGCCTTCGAATCTATCAAGAGGTTGTGGTCGTGCCCCCGGTGGTGGTGTAGCTGGGTAGAGCAAGGCCGCGAGCGAGCGCGCCCATGGGGTGCGCTGTAGCGAGGGAGCGGCCTTGCGGTGGTCACCGGCGATCTTCGGATTAGGGTCG
>Ga0163144_10013130_pt1 | contig 17318 bp, 16 predicted proteins | sample OliLak19BULKMAT1_FD_123175 | JGI IMG/M metagenome (GOLD analysis project Ga0163144, IMG submission 123175) | Freshwater microbial mat bacterial communities from Lake Vanda, McMurdo Dry Valleys, Antarctica - Oligotrophic Lake LV.19.BULKMAT1 | ecosystem: Environmental > Aquatic > Freshwater >...
AAAGGCTTTTCAGAAAGAACTTCAAAAGCAAAAGGACACTCTTGAGTCTGATCTAAAAGGGGCGGTTCGCGAAGCACAGGCTGAATGCAAAGATGCCAAATGCTTCGAAGAAAAACTCATTAAAAAAAGTCAGATCGAGGAACGCGTTCAATTGGCGTGTCCCATTAATTCCAAAAAAGCTTCTGGCCCCATCATTCAGCAAGTTCGCAACCTCGCTATCGGACTTTCAGCATTGGGAGTTTCCTACACGGCTGGGGTAGGGGCTGCGCTTAAGGATGGCAAAGAAATACCCGATTACCCCTTCGACATCACGGCCACTGTCATCACCTTGAGTCTATGGCGGACTTGGGTGATGTGTAAAAACGAATACAGTCCCAGCGCAAAGCAACTCCCTTGGGCAAAAAGGGCTTGGAAAAACTTTGTCGCCTATCAAAAAGTTATTCTCTTTGGAAACTTTATCTACATTGGCTTTGTCGCTAGCGAAGACTGGACAAGAGGTGAGGACATCACTTCTGCAGAAAAGCTCAAAGCCTACGGCACGGAGTTTGTGGTGAGCTATGTCTGGGATCAGGCCTTTGCGGGATTAGGTGTTGTTGTGATTGATCCGTTATTTAAACGTTTGCCCGACCTTGCACCCCTTTGGGCCAGTCGGATCGGACGCCTCTTCAACCCTGCGACCAACACAAAACTCGTCAACCTGAATGATAAAAACTTCCTATTTGTGAAAGTTGGAAATCCTTTAGAAATTTTTGGAATGGTTGCCGATTACGGCACTAGATGGAGCCTCTCGGCCTCTCGTTCTTGGATATGGCTAGAAGTACGCAAACTGATCGGAGCTAGCGAAGACAACGCTTTGGAAAATCCGTGAGTCGAGGAGTGATCACTTGAAGAATTTAGGTGAAGATCGTCCTAAAAGTGAATTACAGAGAGAAGAGTCTCGAAAGCTGACACTGACGACGTTTGCCCGAAGCCTCGATCATTACGAAAGCTTTTGAGTTCGTCACAACGAAGCTATCTACTGGCCGAGAAACGTTATCCTGAGAACTCTTGCAAGTTGTCACACCTGACTCAACTGAACATTCTGCAAGAACATACTGTCCGTATTTGTTAGTAGCTCTTTCTCGCTTCCAAAAAGTTAAGGTGTGCATGTGGTCACTCGTATTGTAGGCAGGCTTCATCACCATCTCATGGTCAGGCATGTCCGAGCAAGTGTAGCCACCCGGAAGTAATGTGATGAGATCAGAGGGAAGACTTGATCCCATATAGCGCGTTTTTAGGATTTGCACGCCTTCACGCTCGAGGTCTGCTTCTTTACGTTCTACAAATCGTTTCAATTCTAATCCGACCAAGGCCTTGGAATCCTCTGGACGAGAGTTGCGATTGAGAAAATCATTTTTATAATAAGAGCTGGGAATGGCCACCACAATGCTTGTTCCCTCTAGAACCATGGGACCACCGCTGTTGCCTTCGTAGGTCGAACAATTGTGTAAAAAGTGTGTTTCTTGGAAACTACGAGGGATTGTGGGGACATTTGAGAGAGGGGCCACATCTTTTAGGATCCAACAGTTTTCGGTAACATTGATTCCTCGTGAGCGATACTCATCCGCAGGGTAACCAAGAATCTGTAAACGGGTGCCCACGGGATATTTAAAATCATTCAATACGAGAGTGTGAAGCGGGGCAGGGCCATCTAATTCTAGGATTAAAAATTCGGAAAGGTTGTGATCAACAGCGACTCGTTTGCAATTGCGCCATTTCTGAATGTGAGTGTCCCACACTCGTCCATTACTCGAACACCACTCTTCAGGTTTGTATTCGAAACAATGTCTTGCGGTTCCCATTAAGTTTTTGTTGCCGCTGTTAGAAACAAAAAAACCAGAGCATCCTTTATCCGCGATGTTGAGAATAGCTTTTGCTGCATTGTCGGAATCGGCTGATGAACGACGCATCGAGTTTTCAAAAAACCCAGGATCACTTGATCTTAAGGAAGTTTCACTCGGTTGAAGTCCACAGGCGCTCAGCGCTAGGAGGGCAAAGGCAAAAGAAGCTCTTAACATGTTCTTTATATTGAAGAATTTAATGCTTTGCGTCAATAGGCATTTTTTAAGTTAAGCGCCTGTTTTTATTATTCAGTGGGGCTTCCAAGCATTTCCTCGATCTCTTTACTGAGCATATCGGAGAAATCCTCCTCGAGAACACGTGTGATGGAGATGGTTCCAACGGGTTTCCCTTTGGCATCGTTGAATACTGAACTTTGCACTTCCACATGCATGATCTTACCCTCGGAAGTGATCATTTCGGAAAGCACCTGAAGCTGCGTGCCTTCATTCATAAGAATCTCTAGAGAATCACGAATGTCGCTATGAAAAGTTTTTGTATAAATATCTTCAATCGACTTACCCACAAGTTGCCCGCTGCTATAGCCGAGCACCTCATGCATTTTCTGATTGCAGCCCATTATTTTTCCGAAAGCATCTACAGAATGAATCATGTAGGGTGCATTTTCATAGAGCTGTTTGTAATAATCAAGAGCTTCATCCACCGAAGCACCCGATCCTACTTTATTGAGAATTTTGCTATGAGAAGCATCGAGCTGAGCTCTATTTTCAAGACTCGCTTGGGTCTGTTCACCTTGCAATCGACGAAGCACATCCTTGGGGCTGATAATCCCTTGCACACGATCTGAATTGTCGATCACCACCACTCGGTGAAGTTTTGATTTCAAAAGGCACTTTACAACAACATCGGCTCCATCAGACAACAAAACACTATCGACCCCATCCAAGAAAGTTTCACGTTCAGACAACGTGTTCACATTGCCGAAAAGCATTTTGTCCAATGCAAAAATTTTAATTAAGCCCACCTCGGAGATCATTCCCATCAATTTGCCATACTGATCCACGACGGGGGCACAGGTGAGGTGATTCTTCACGAAACCTTCAGTAACGCGGTGAACAGTGTCCATAGCTTGAAAGCAATGAGGGTTGATAGTCATGAAGTGACGAGCTTGACGCATAAACTTCTATTCAAAGCCCTCTTTGAAAATTTGGCAAGACGAAGACCTCGCTTTATGATGACGGTCCATGCAACATTTTCAAGAGTTCTGGCCCTTCTATTTAAAAGAACATTCAAGTTCCACCAACAGAAACCTCCACTTCATAGGAACCTCACTCGTTATTGGATTGCTGGCCTATGCCGTCATCAGCCAAAAGTGGCTCTTGCTTTGGATAGTGCCTGTTGCGGGTTATTCGTTTGCTTGGGTGGGCCATTTTTTTGTTGAACGAAACAAGCCCGCAACGTTTCGTCATCCTCTGTGGAGTTTAATTGCTGACTTTAAAATGTGGTTTTACATCGTCACATTCCGTCTCAAGAATGAATATGTAAAATTTGGATTAGAGGAAAATCACTAAATGTCACAGCAGCGCAAACGTGTTCGCGAATTAGGTCTATCAATAGGTCGTTTTCAGCCGGGGCCTCTCAACGCCATCACCGATGTGAAAGGGGTTTCAGTGGGTCACTGCACTCTCATTGAAGGAACAGATGTGCGCACTGGGGTTACCGCAATTTTACCCAACAGTGGCGATGTCTACCATCAACGTGTGTTGGGAGGCGGCTTCGTACTCAATGGTGCAGGTGAAGTTTCGGGCCTAACACAAACAATGGAGTGGGGGTTGATCGAAACTCCTATACTACTAACCAACACACTTTCAGTGGGTAAATGCTCTGACTCCCTAGTGAAATACATGCTCAACAAGCACCCCAGCATCGGAAACAGGCACGACGTCGTGATTCCTCTTGTGGGTGAATGTGATGATTCTTGGCTCAACAACATCGCCAAAACTTCAATTCGTTATGAACACGTCGAAGCGGCCTTGAACAGCGCACGTGGTGGTCCCGTCGCCGAAGGCAACGTGGGCGGCGGCACAGGCATGATCACCTGCGATTTCAAAGCAGGGATCGGCACTTCTTCTCGAGTGGTTCCCATTGGTAAAGATGGTCTCTCCTTTACTCTAGGGGTGCTTGTCATGAGTAACTTTGGAGAGATGCAAGATCTTTGCTTTGGTGGTTTGCATGTCGGGCGTCGACTCGAACCCGATTACAAAAGCTACGTACGCCGTCGCGAAAACTACGGGAGCATTATCGCTATCATCGCAACAGATGCTCCCATCAATTCGATTCAGCTCAATCGACTCTCTAAGCGTGTAGCACTCGGCATTGGTCGTACGGGTTCCTATGCTGGCCACGGCTCAGGGGAAATTGTCGTTGGATTCTCTAACGCCAATACAGTGCCTCGCGAAATCAAAGGTGACATCGTAACGCTTAAAGAACTCCTCGATCAAAAACTCAATCCGCTCTATGCAGCAGCCATTGAAACCACTGAAGAAGCCATCCTCAACGCTCTTTGCATGGCCGAAGATATGAGTGGTTATGACGACCACATAGTGCCCGCCATTCCTCTCGACAAACTCCAAGTCATCCTCGACCAAGCGAAAGATCTCCTGTGAGACCCTGTAAATGACAACAGCAAACATTCAGTGGAACATTCAAAACTACAGTCTCTTGATTCGTGAAGGGCATCTCGACTCCTACGGGCACATGAACAATGCCACCTATCTCGCGATTCTCGAAGAAGCTCGCTGGGAATTCATCACACAAAACGGGTGGGGCTTTGAAAAAATCCATCAAACAAAAAAAGGTCCTATTGTTCTTGAAGTGACTCTTTCTTTTCGAAAAGAAATTCGATTGAGGCAAAACGTCCAAATTGAATCACGCGTTCTTGAGTATCCGTCTAAAGTGGGCACACTTGAACAAAAGATTCTCAATGAAAAAGGTGAGGAATGTGCTTACGCCACATTCAAATTCGGATTTTTCGATCTCAACGAAAGAAAGCTCCTAACCCCTCCCGAAGAGTGGCTAAGAGCCGTTGGTAAAAAATAATCTAGCCGAAAAATAATTCAGGCAAATAAATCAGTCTTCAGGGCTCAAAGAACAAACGATGTCATGAGCAACGTAGCTCATAATCTCAATGTTATTGAGTTTGCTGTGAGGACGGTCTTTGGAATGATAAATGCTCATCAAGCTTTTACCTGTGGCCTCTTCTTCAAAAGAATCCCTTCCAAGAAAGCTCACACTCACACGATCAGAACGGTCTTTGTAAGAGTCCAACAACACAATCGCAGAATCATTTTTTAAGGTCGAGTTCTGAGCGTATTGTGCCACATCGGAAAAATTAATGATCAGTAAATGAGCAGCACCGTCTGGAGATTGAACGAGGGCTTCAACACTCGTAACAAAACCCATACTTCCCTGAGTAAAGGTTTGCACCTGAAGGCGAGTGCCATCTTCAGTTTCTCCGTAACAAAGGCTGCCTGCAAAGGCTCCGAGTGAAAGACTCCACCCCAAGGCAACAGTTAGAAATTTTGACGAGAATGACATCATAATGATTCCTTTCTTGGAACAGTGTCTGTATAGCGGCCTTGTAACACACTGCGTTAACATAAGAAAGGAGGAAATGCCGAGGACAAACGAAAAGGCCTTCCGAGTTTCCTCGGAAGGCCTTTTCTTAAGTAAATTTGAACAGCTAAGCTAGCAAGCTAGTCTTAGTAACGTCCGCCACGGCCACCGCCGTCGCGTCCACCGCGACCACCGCCGCCGCCGCCGCCGCCACCGCCACCGCCGCCGCCGTAACCACCGCCACCGCCACCGCCGCCGCCTTCACGGGGACGAGCAACAGAAACGTTGATAGGACGACCATCGAATTCTTGGTTGTTGAAAGCGTCGATCGCTGCTTGCGCAAGATCATCAGATTCCATTTCTACGAAGCCGAAGCCACGGCTACGACCACTGTCGCGATCGCGTACGATGCGAGCAGAAAGCACGCTTCCTACTGAAGAGAAATGAGCCTTAAGGGTGTCATCATCCGCGGTGAAAGAAATGTTAGCGACAAAGAGTTTATTATTGGACATGTAAAGAGCCTCCTAAAAATCGGCGATGTTGCTTCAAGGAGGGCTTTGGCCTGGGACGGTCGGTCTTGATGTTAACCGGCTGTCTAGAGTTACTCTAGAGCCAATTGTTAACGGTCCGGGACTTCGGTCTGGGTCTCAAATTCTCAATGAGCCTATCGCTCAGAATCCCACTATACGCTGTTTTCAGACTAAAAGCCAAGCCCCTTTTTAAAGCTGAGCGAATAAGCGATAAAGACCTGCCCATGAGGCGCTATTAGGCTGGAATCATAAAGACCCAAACCGAGATAAAACTTCTGCTCAGGCTGGGTTTTTATCCCCAATTCGCCTATCAGGCCCCAAACCAGGCTCGAAGCCTCGCTTTGGCGTGTTTTATTGGCCTCGATAAATGCCATGAGCTTTTGCGAATCATTGAACGAATATCCAAACAAAAGATCTCCCGAAAGAACCTCATCTCCTGCAGCGACAATAGGTAAAACGAGCTTTTCGTCACCTGCAAGGGTCTGCTGGGAATCGAGTTTTTCGACCCATTGAAAACTTCCACGAACGCGTCCAAAAACCCGATCCACTCCCAAATAGAGTGGCAAACTCAAACGTGTGCGACGAAGGGTTCCTTTGCAGTCAACGGACTCACAATCTATGGCGCCGATTTGTTCCAAATTCCGATGACTCAGCCCTGCCGACAACTCCAACCCGACAAAAGAAATAGGGAAAAGCGAAAGTTTGGCTTCAACACCATTCACAACAATCGAAGTCTGCACTCTTCCACCCAGTCGGAAATAACCGTATTGATAATCGCCTTCAGAGTTTGCAGCCGAGTCACCCCATAAAACTTGAGAGCGACCTCCCTCAAAACCCAAGGCAGCTCCTGAAGGATAGGCTCTCAATCCCACATCAAGCGAAGCATCCCATTTCTGAGTTTCTTGTGCCTGTACGGCGGGTGATACAAGCAAGAGTAGGAGGCCTACGCCCATCAACATCAAAGATAGAAATTTGTTGAAAGAGATGCGTTCTTTATAGAGTAAATGACCCCAAATCACGGAGAGAGTCATGGCAAAGACACGCTTTACAGCCTCAAAAAGTCCTACGGCTACAAACTGAATGATGTAGAGCTGGGAGAGAATGGCTGCTGACGAGCCCAGCGTTCCGAGAGAGAGATTGAATATTTGCGGAGGTGCATTTTTTATAGCCACAAGAAGTTCTCCTTTTTTCCAGAGTATAAGCGTTGCCAAAATTCCAATTCCAGCCGTTTGAACAGCAGCATGGAGGGTAGGGTGAATAAGTTGAAGACAAATCTTATCCACAGCGGACATGGTTCCCCAAAAAACTGCGGCGAGTGCCATCAGCCAAGCTCCCGACTTCTCTTTTTCTCGAAAACTAGGAATGCCATTCAAAAAGAAAGCTCCGAGAGTGATAAGCAAGATGCCTCCCACTTGGCGAATACCTAGATGCTCTCCCAAGAGAAAATAGGAAACAATAGCTGACACCACACAAGCGAAAGAGAGCATGGGAATGGTGTGACTCAAAGGAGCCCGACTGATCGAAGCAATGAAGAGAGCATTGCCCATAAAGTTAATTAAAACTCCGAGCAATCCAATTCCCCAGTAAGCAGAATCCACGCTATAGGCTTGGACCCAAACTGCACCCAATAGAAAAACGGGCAGCTGCACCCACATAAAAAGAAACAAGGCCTGAAAAACGGGCATTGAGTGCCCCATTCGTTTTCGGCTTAAATCGAAGAGTGACCAGAAGAAACCGCAAACAAAGATCAGACCCACAGATCCGATTGACACTTAAGCGTCCTTCCGCTGTTTGATCGCGAGCTGCTTTAAAAGCGTGATGCGCTCTTTAGCTTCTTCGAAATCAAGCCTGTCCTCTTCAGAGCTGAGGTCGAGCGGGGGAACTGCGTGAGGTTTGGCGTTAGCATCAAGTGCGACAAATGTGAGATAAGCCTGAGTGCACTTCATGCGCTCTCCCTTGATCGGGTTTTCTTTCCAGACATCAACTCGCACTTCCATAGAAGTTTTGCCGACATAGACAACGCGTCCTTTAAGAACGACGTGATCTCCCAATAAGACGGGAGCCAAAAACACCAAACGATCGATGCTCGCCGTAACAACGTTGGAATTGGAGTGACGTTGGGCTGTCATGGCTGCAAGCTTGTCGATCCATGCCATCATCATGCCTCCAAAAAGGCTTCCACCCGAATTGATACAGTCGGGCATCACAAGTTTTCGAGATTGAGTTTCGGTTTCTTGAGGAGTCTTGGCGCGCATGGCGCCAGATTAAGGCGAGTCCTCATTTCAGGCAATGAAGATCAGGGCTTTTTGACTTGTTCGGCATCGATTTTATTAGCCACACTCTTAATGCGCTGGAGCTGACTAGGGCTCAACACATCCGCAAAGGCATCTGGATTTTTTAGAGCTTCTTGAAGCATCAGCTGCATCTTGGCTGTGTCACCGCCCGACTTCTGAACAAGAATGGCCGCAATGTCTGCACTGATGGAATAAAGCTCTTCGGTATTTTCTTTGTTGCCACCCAGGCTTCTTATGTTTTGATCTGTTTTAGCGGCATCCGGATTTTCTTTAAGATATTCTTGGCGGAGAGAAGGATTTTTTAACAACTCCTGAGTCTCTTGCAGAGCCTTCAAGTCCGATTCACTCAAGCCTTCGGCTTCCTGTGAGTGGATCGAAACTGAAAAAGCAGTTCCCACCACTAAACATAAAACCAACAAAATACGATTCAAAAACTTCAGACAAGGCATAAAACTATTCTAGCGATGTCTGCTATAAATGACGAGTTAGATTCGATTAAGTTTTTATGAAGTTCCTAGCCTACTAAGATTCTTCTATCGCATTCAATTCAGGACTTTGAATCGCTCGCGTTTGAGACTCGATCGGATCTAAGCTTTCAGGAAGAGGCGCCGCTGAGTCGTGAACACTCAATTCTTTGAACTTGCGTGCACTTGAGAGCACTCTCGATTCAAGAGAGCTTACTGTCTTGTTGTAAGAATCCACAGCTCGGTTCAGGTTTTTACCTAGACCCTCAAAATGAGCGGTCATCACTCCAAGACGCTGATACAGCTCTTTACCGAGGTCTGATATTTTTTGTGCGTTCTGAGCGAGGCCTTCCTGTCTCCAGCCATAAGCAACAGCCTTGAGAAGCGAAATGAGAGATGCGGGAGTGACGGGAATGACGTTGTTCTTGAAGGCATATTCAATCAGGCCAGCATCGACTTCGAGGGCGGACTGATAAAATGAATCTCCTGGAATGAACATCAATACAAATTCAAGATTCTCATCAAATTGAGCCCAGTAGCTCTTTTTGGACAAGTCAACAATATGGCTGCGGATGAGTTTCGCATGATGGTTCAGGCGCTCTTTGCGAGGAGCTTCGTCATCCATTTCCATGGCTTCGAGAAATGCTGAGAGAGGTGCTTTGGCATCGATCACTAAAGTTTTGCCTTGAGGAAGGCGGATCACAACGTCAGGACGAAGCTGTTTTCCTTCTTCGTTATCAATAGAGACTTGCTCTTGGAAATCGCAGTAACTCAACATGCCCGAAAGCTCGATCACCCGACGCAACTGAGTCTCGCCCCAGCGACCTCGCACTCCAGGATTAGAAAGCGCTCTTACGAGATTGTTTGTTTCTGATTTTAATTGGGTTTGGCTTTCCAAAAGTGAGCGCACTTGCTGAGTGAGCCCCTCATAAGCTCCCACTCGAGCCTTTTCCAATTCTTGAATTTTGGAATCAAATTTACTGAGCGACTCTTGAACGGGCTTCACAAGGTTGCCAATTGAAGTCTCACGTTTTTCCAAATCGTTTTTGGCCATCTCATGAAACTGGGAGAAATGGGTTTGCGCCAATTCCAAAAAGCTTGTGTTGCTTTGCTTAAGCGTCTCGGAAGCCAGCACCTTAAAGGAACTGCTCAACTGCTCCTTAGCCAATTCAAAATCTGTGAGTCTCTGTGCTGAGAGTTCTTTTTCTTTTTCGAGCAATGTTCGGTGTTGAGAAAGAGATTGAAGTAGATCCTCGTATTTATCCCGAAGTCCCTGAAACTCAGCCTCTTTTCCTTGCAACGCCTTTTCCAAATCAGTGATTTTTTCGCCATGAGTTACGATTCGAGAAGCCGTGCGCTCTTCGTTGAGGATCTTGTCATTTTCAAGTTGAGTGAGTTTTTGACTCAGTTTGGCACGCGCTCCGAAATATCCGAGAGCCAATCCACAAATAAGACCTAAAGGGGCCACTATCCAAATCATCATATCCACCCCAAAGGGTCTAAGTCGCCTCGGCTGCAAGATCAAGAAAACACTTAGCTAGAGTGTTGTGCCTCCGAATAGGCCCCTTTAAGATGTGGGCATGCAGGAATTCTTCTATCTGCGACATGGTCAAACGCAAGCCAACGAACAAGGGCTTATGTGTGGCGGCGAATGGGACCCGAACTCAACGAAACGGGGCGCACTCAGGCCCGCCATGCTGCCATCCAATTTGAGGAACACTTGGCTCGTATTGACCTTATTGTGGTGAGTCCAATGATCCGCGCCCAAGAAACCGCTCAGATCGTAAACGAAACCCTTAAGGTCTCCATTCATACACTCGAAAACTTGAGAGAATGGAAGCTGGGCCAATGGTGTCGGCAGTCGTTTGAAAACGTGAAAACTCAATTTCTCGGCAATGGAGAACCTCTCGGTGGAGAACCTCGAAAAAACTTTCAGCTGAGAATCGAAAAAGCTTTTCAAGAAGCGCTTTCTTTGTCTAAGAATCCTCTTATTGTGGCTCATGGTGGCGTGTGGTTAGCCGCGCAAAAAATCTATGGATTTCCGGTGGAGCGGCTTCAAAACGGGGTCCCTCTCCGTGCTTGGACCGAAGACTCGAAGCAATGGAAGCTCGAAAGGTTAGATTATGTTTGAACATATCATTTTACCGCTCATTGGAGGCCTAATCATCTTGAGCCTCGGAGCCGATCGTCTGGTCCATGCGGCCTCTCGCTTAGCCTTGGCCCTAGGTATTCCTCCTTTAATTGTTGGCCTTACAATCGTGGCCATGGGAACAAGCGCTCCGGAAGTGGCCGTTTCTCTATCGGCTGCTATGGAAGGGCAAGGATCCATCGCCCTAGGGAATGTCATCGGAAGCAACATTTTAAACCTTCTTCTCATTCTTGGAATCTCAGCTGTCATTCGCCCGATAGTGGTTCAACGTCAGCTCTTGATTTGGGACATGCCCATTCTCATCGGGTTGACCGGATTGGCTTGGTTCTTTTCCTACACAGACCAAATTCTCACGGCACAAGAGGGCATCATCCTCACGTTTCTGCTCTTTCCGTATTTGACATTTCTCTATCGAGCCGCTCGCAAAGAGAAGGACCTCCCTCTTGATGAACTAGGCGTGCTCGACGAAGGCTCTACACTCCCCAAACCCACAGGGGTTGAAATCATCAAAGATCTGAGTCAACTCGCCATTGGCCTTGTGGCATTGGTGTTGGGTGCTCGTTTTTTCACCTCTGGAGCGGTCGCTCTAGCTCAGTTTTTCGGAGTGCCCGAATGGATCATTGGTCTGACCGTCGTTGCACTCGGCACCTCTCTGCCAGAATTGGCTACCTCCGTTGTAGCCGCCTTTAAGGGAGCTTCGGACATCGCCGTGGGCAACATTGTAGGAAGTAACATTTTCAACATTCTTTGGGTTTTAGGGCCTGCAGCTTTTCTTTCAAAAACTCCTCTTGTTATTGAACAAAGCGCTTTGAGTTTTGAATGGCCCTTTCTCTTCATAATTAGCTTTGGAGCCCTGCCCATTTTCCTTACGGGAGCTCGCATCTCGAGAAGAGAAGGGCTCCTCTTTCTTACGGTCTTTCTCTACTACCTCGGAACTCTCTATCTTCAGGCCACCCAAAACCCTTTCTATTTAAAGGTGACCGATGGCCTCGGGCCCGTGTTTTTACCTATTTTCCTAATTGCGGTTTTATGTGTGGCCTTCTGGAGTGAGACGCCGTTTCGACGCACCAAGTAAAACGCTTGAGTGAGTGTTTAAGTTCCTAAAAACTTCATTGGTTCCCACGGGGTCTCGGTCTATGCTCTCCCCTGTAGATTCATGCAAAAGTTCACATATTTAAGCAGCAGCAATCCAGAGTACGTTGAAGATATTTACGCACGTTTTTTAGAGGATCCCGAATCGGTTGACTCCTCGTGGCGTTATTTCTTTGAGGGTCTCGAACTGGGTTACAAAATTCCAGACAATGAAGCCTTAGCCGATGGGGAGTTTTCTTCTATCGATTTAAGTTCTGAGGCGAAAGTCGCCGATCTCATCAACGCTTACCGAGAGCGTGGACATTTGATTGCCCACATCGACCCTCTTTCAAGCCGGACCAGGAGTCACCCCTTGCTTGAACTCAAGCACTTTGGATTGAGCCAAGAAGACTTATCGCGTACTTTTACCGCCGGAAAGTTTCTCGGGCTCGGCACCACGACACTCCAAAAAATCATTGATCGATTGCACGAAATTTACTGCTCCACGTTCGGAGTGGAATACACTCACATCAAAGATCCCGGGATTCGCAGCTGGATCGTTGAACACTTAGAAACACAGGGTAAACGCAAAGCTCTAGCTTCAGACGAAAGAAAAAAGATTCTCACCCGTCTTGCGGAGAGCGAAAGCTTTGAACGTTTTTTACACACACGTTATGTCGCGCAGAAACGCTTCTCTATCGAAGGCGCCGAAGGACTCATTCCCGTTCTCGACCGACTTCTTGAAGTGGGAGCTGATCTAGGAGCGAACAACATTGTCATGGGAATGGCCCACCGTGGTCGTCTCAACGTGCTTCGCAACTTCTTTGGCAAAAAGACTGAACACATTCTTACGGAGTTCGAACAAGAATATCACTACGACGAACTCAACATAGGCGAGGGCGATGTGAAGTATCACATGGGCTACTCATCTGACATCGTCACTTCAAAAGGTCATAGCGTTCACCTTTCACTCGCCAACAACCCAAGCCACTTAGCTTTTGTTCACCCCGTAGTGGAAGGCGTGGCGCGCTCCAAACAGCGTCGCCAAGGCGACAACTCACGCTCCAAAGTGATTCCCATTGTGATTCACGGAGACGCAGCGTTTGCAGGCCAAGGTGTGATTTACGAAACTCTCAACCTTTCGCAAGTCGACGGCTACCACACAGGAGGTACCGTCAACATCATCGTTAACAACCAAATTGGTTTCACAACGAATCCCCAAGACGCACGATCCACAACATACTCCACGGATGTGGCGCTTATGCTTGAAGTGCCCATCTTCCACGTCAATGGCGATGACCCCGAAGCTCTAGTTTATATCGCGCAATTGTCGATGGAATTTCGTCAGACTTTTCATAAAGACGTGTTTATCGACATCGTTTGTTACCGAAAGTACGGACACAACGAGGCCGACGAGCCCGCCTTCACTCAGCCTCTCATGTACAAAGCTATCAAAGACCATCTCTCACCTCACATGGTCTACGCTGAGCGACTCATTGCCGACGGTATTGTCAGCCCAGAGGACATGAGAAACGAAGTAGACAAGTGTATCAATGATTTGGTTGAAGCCCAAAAAAGAACACGTGAAGAAAAACCAGCGCCCTTTGTTTCTTCTTACGACAGTCCACTTTGGAAAACTTATCGCAGACCTTCAGATGAAGATCTTTTCCGTCCTATCGATACTAAATTCCCAGCCAAGCGCCTTGTTGAAATCGCTCGCGAGATCAACAAAGTGCCCAAAACTTTCAAAATCAATCCAAAGCTCGCCCGACTTCTTGAAGGACGACTCAAAGCCGTTGAAGACGGTGAGGGGATCGACTGGGGAAATGGCGAATCCTTGGCCTACGCTTCTTTGCTCGACGAAGGTTATAGCATGCGTCTCACTGGGCAGGATGTTGAACGCGGAACTTTCTCTCATCGCAACGCTGTACTTTTTGATGCTGAATCGGGCGAAAGTTATACGCCCCTTAATCAACTTGCGAATAAAGAGAATCAGTTTTTCTTAGTTAAAAACAGCACGCTCTCTGAAGCGGGAGTTTTAGGATTTGAGTATGGTTGGTCCTTAGGTGACCCTCACGCTCTCGTTATTTGGGAAGCTCAGTTTGGAGATTTTGCCAACGGCGCTCAAGTGATCATCGACCAATTCATCACCTCTGGAGAATCAAAATGGCAACGTGCCAGTGGACTTGTAATGTTTTTGCCTCATGGTTACGAAGGGCAGGGACCTGAACATTCGAGCGGAAGACTTGAGCGATTCCTTCAAGCCTGTGGCCGTGCCAATATCATCGTAGGAAACCTGAGCACACCGGCTCAGCTCTTCCACTGTTTGCGTCGTCAGCTCAAACGCGACTTCCGCAAACCCTTGATTCTCATGACACCTAAGAGCTTGCTTCGCCATCCCTTGGTCACGTCAAAAATCGAAGATTTCAGTGATTCATCATTTCATGAAGTGATTGATGATGTGCGCTTTGAAGGCAAAGAGAGAAGCAAAGCCCGCAAAGTGATCCTGTGTACAGGGAAAATTTATTACGATCTTCTCGCCGCGCAAATAGAACATAAAAAAGAATCGGGCAAAGCTCCTGACATTGCCTTGATTCGAATTGAGCAATTGTATCCTTGGCCCGAGACCCAAGTCCAAGAAACTTTAGAACGCTACAAAGATGTTAAAGAGTTTCATTGGGTTCAAGAAGAACCTCGCAATATGGGGGCATGGATCTTCGTTCAAGCTTTTTTCAACGGCGGCTATCGCAACTTGTCCGAGAAACTAAACGACCGTCCGATTCGTTACATCGGTCGTGGAACCGGAGCCGCACCCGCTGTGGGTGCCGCCAAACTACACGCAAAAGATCAAGCGGCTATCGTTAAAGAAGCTTTGAGTTAATAGGAGAAGACAATGATTCATGAAATCGTAGCACCAACAGTAGGCGAATCCATTAGTGAAGTACGGATTCTCGCATGGAGTAGACAGAGCGGCGAACTTGTAAACAACGGTGACACCGTAGCCGAAATTGAATCAGACAAAGCCACTGTTGAAGTGATTGCTGAAGCCACTGGAGTTCTCAAGATTCTAGAAGAGTCTGGAGAAATGATTCCCGTAGGTAAGACCATCGCGCAAATCGACGATACAGCCAAACCTACGGTGGCCTCTTCTGCACCCGCTAAAGACAACGCATCTAGCAATGGAGCTTCGGCGAAAGCGGCTCCTTCGACTCAAGGTTTGGACAATCAATCGCCCGCAGCTCGCAAGCACTTAGCTGAGAGCGGACTCTCTCCTTCAGAAGTCAAAGGCACTGGCAAAGACGGACGCATCACGAAAGGTGATGTTCTTGCACAAGCAGCCAAACCTAAAACTATTGGTCGTGCCGCTGATGCTGAAATCAAGAGCAAAGATCGGCCCGGCGACCGCCGTGTTCCGATGTCGCTCTTGCGCATCAAAATTGCTGAGCGCTTAAAGCAAGCTCAAAACAGCGCCGCTATGCTCACTACGTTCAACGAAGTTGATCTTTCGCAAGTGAACGTGCTTCGCAAACAATTCAAAGACAAGTTCAAAGCTAAACATGGCGTGAATCTTGGATACATGAGTTTTTTCACTCGCGCCTGTGCTTTGGCTCTTAAAGAATTTGAAGCCGTCAACGCATCCATCGACGGCAGCGACATCATCTATCATGATTATGTTCATGTGGGCATCGCAGTAGGTACCGATCGTGGACTCGTGGTTCCCGTCCTGAGAAATGCCGACAAACTCGATTTCCTAGGAATCGAAAAAGGCATCGTCGAACTTGCCGTTAAAGCGCGTGACGGAAAACTCGGCATCTCTGATATGTCGGGCGGCACTTTCACAATCACTAATGGTGGTGTGTATGGCTCCATGCTTTCCACTCCCATTCTCAACCCACCACAATCGGCCATTCTTGGAATGCACAACATCCAAGATCGCGCGGTTGTGATTGATGGAAAAGTTGAAGTACGTCCGATGATGTATCTTGCTGTTTCTTACGATCACCGAATCATCGATGGCAAGGAAGCTGTGAGCTACCTCGTTGCCATCAAAAACCATCTCGAAACCCCCGAGACCCTCGGGCTTGATTTTAAAGAAGGTCTTTAAGTTATGAGTTCAGAAAATTTCGATCTCGTTGTTATTGGTGCTGGCCCTGGCGGTTACATCGCGTCTATTCGTGCGGCTCAACTAGGCATGAAGGTGGCTTGTATTGAGAAACGTAGCACTCTCGGCGGCGTCTGCCTCAACGTGGGATGCATTCCGTCCAAAGCCCTTCTCGAATCGAGCGAAATTTATCTCAACTCACAAAAGAACTGGGCCAAGCACGGCGTTGTGGCCTCAGGAGTGAAACTCGATCTTGAAGCGATGATGAAGCGCAAAGATGGAGTTGTTCGCCAACTCACTACAGGTATTGCTGGTCTTTTCAAAAAGAACAAAATCACACCTTTCACAGGCGAAGCTAGCTTTGAAAAAGCGGCTGGTGGAAGTTTCACCGTAAACATCAAAGGCGAGGGTGCAGCCAAACAAATTACTGCCGCTAAAGTAATCATTGCAACTGGCAGTGTTCCTTCTTCCCTTAAAGGTCTCGATTTCGACGGACAGCGCGTGGTGAGTTCCACAGAAGCTTTGTCACTTAAAGAAGTGCCTAAAGAATTTGTTGTCGTGGGCGGTGGTTACATCGGCCTTGAAATGGGTTCGGTTTGGGCGCGACTAGGTTCACACGTCACTGTTGTTGAATACGCTGAACGCATTGTTCCCGCTATGGACCATCAACTTGGAAAAGAGCTTCAAAAAGCTCTTGGTAAAATCGGAATTGAATTCAAACTTTCTACGGAATGTTTGGGAGCGAAAGCTACTAAAAATGGTGTTGAGCTCGAACTCAAAAATCGCAACAATGGCGAAACCAACAAAATCAAAGCTGATGTGGTTCTCGTATGTGCAGGACGCAAAGCTTTCACTGGCGGCCTAGGTCTCGACAAAATCGGACTTGAAACCGATGCTCGTGGACTCATCGACATCAACGATCACTTCGAAACAAAAGTGAAGGGTGTCTATGCCATTGGTGATGTGGTTCGTGGTCCCATGCTCGCTCACAAAGCTGAAGAAGAAGGCGTGGCTGTGGCCGAAATCATTGCGGGTCAAGCAGGTCATGTGAACTATGCGGTCATTCCAGCTGTTGTTTACACTCACCCTGAAGTAGCCACAGTAGGCATCACTGAAGAAGAAGCGAAAGCCAAAGGCTTAAACTACAAAGTTGGAACATTCCCATTCATCGCAAACGCTCGTGCTAAGGCTATGGATGATACCGATGGCTTGGTTAAGATCATTGCCGATGCTCAAACAGATCGTATTCTAGGT
>Ga0163144_10013131_pt1 | contig 17317 bp, 13 predicted proteins | sample OliLak19BULKMAT1_FD_123175 | JGI IMG/M metagenome (GOLD analysis project Ga0163144, IMG submission 123175) | Freshwater microbial mat bacterial communities from Lake Vanda, McMurdo Dry Valleys, Antarctica - Oligotrophic Lake LV.19.BULKMAT1 | ecosystem: Environmental > Aquatic > Freshwater >...
CGAGATAGCCGGCATCGGGCATGATGAAGCCGACGTTGCCGCAGTAAGCCTCGATAATCACGCAGGCGATTTGGCCGGGATTGGCGGCAAAGGCGGACTCGAGTGCGGCGCAATCGTTGAACGGGAGGACGACAGTCTCGCGGGCGAAGGACGCGGGCACGCCGGCGCTGTCGGGATTGCCGTGCGTGAGTGCGCCGGAGCCGGCCTTGATCAGGAGCGAGTCGGAGTGGCCGTGATAGCAGCCGGCGAACTTGATGATCTTGTCGCGCTTGGTAAATCCGCGCGCGAGCCGGAGGGCGGACATCGTGGCTTCGGTGCCGCTGTTGCACATGCGGACCTTCCGGATCGAGGGCACGAACTTCACGATCAGCTCCGCCATCTCGACCTCGGAGGGATTCGGCGTGCCAAAGGAAGTGCCGCTCTCGAGCGCGGTGGCGATGGCGGCTTTGATGACCGGATGGTTGTGGCCATGAATCGCGGGCCCCCACGTGCAGACGAAATCGATCAGCTCGCGGTCATCCGCCGTGGTGAGCGTCGCGCCGCGCGCGGCCTTGACGAAGAACGGTGTGCCGCCGACGGAGCGAAAAGCGCGCACGGGGGAATTGACGCCGCCGGGGATCAGTTCCTTGGCGCGGGCGAAGAGTTGTTCGGAGGTCATGAAAGAATACGGAAACCGTTAATGAGCGCTGATGATCGCCAATGAACAGGATGCGAAGAGTCGACGCGGCGGAACCATTGGAGACGCGGCGAAGCGCCGAAATTGATGAGATAGCCAACCCGGAGGCGAGTGGCTTTCAGTTCGTTGATGAGCTGGGCCTCGTGTTCGGGCGTCGTGGCGCGAACCGCCTTCAGCTCGACGATGATGGCGGAGTGCACGAGCAAATCGGCATCGTAGTATTTCTGGAGCAACTGTCCTTTGAATCGGATTTGGATTCGGGGATTGGGCTGAAACGGAATCTTTCGGGCCGAGAGTTCCAACTGCATCGCTTCCTGGTAGACCTCTTCGAGAAATCCGGGGCCCAATTCATTGTAGACCTCAAACGCCGCAGGCATCAGTTCGTAACCCTCGGCTTTGAAGAGACTGTCTTCATTAGCGTCCATCAGCGCAGATTAGCGGTTTCGCGCGAATTCAGCTCACGTATTTCTGCACAATCGGGATTCGCCTTCCGACGCCGAAGGCGAGGGGCGTGATTTTCAGGCCGGGGGCGGCTTGCTTTCGTTTGTATTCGTTGAGGTCCACTTTGCGGACGATGTCGTTGACCACGGGCTCCGCGAAACCCTGCGCCACGAGATCGCGCCGCGAGAGGCCTTCCTCGACGTAGCCCTTGAGGATTGCATCGAGCACGTCGTAGGGCGGCAGGCTGTCCTGATCGGTCTGGTTCGGGCGCAACTCCGCGCTCGGTGGCTTCTCGATCGACGAGGCGGGAATGATTTCCTTCCCGCGATTGATCCAGCGGGCGAGGGCGTAGACCTGCAGCTTGAACACGTCGCTGATCACGGCGAGTCCGCCACACATGTCACCGTAGAGCGTGCAGTAGCCGACGGCCATTTCGCTTTTGTTGCCGGTGGTGAGGAGCAGTGAGCCAAACTTGTTCGACAGCGCCATCATCAGCACGCCGCGCACGCGCGCCTGGATGTTTTCCTCGGCGACATCGCGCGGCCGGCCGGCGAACAGCGGCGCGAGTGACAGCTCGCAGGCGGCGACCGCATCGGCGATCGCGATCGTCTCGAAGCGGATGCCGAGATTCTCCGCGAGGATCCGCGCGTCGTCGCGGGAGTGCTGCGACGAGATGGACGACGGGAGGGAGACGCCGGTGACGTTTTCCGGGCCGAAGGCCGCCGCGGCGATCACTCCGACGACGGCGGAATCGATGCCGCCCGAAAGCGCGATCAGCGCGCGCTTGAAACCGCTTTTGTGCGCGTAGTCGCGCAGACCGAGGACGAGGGCTTCGAACATGTCGTTCAACTCATCCTGCGTGAACGAGGGATGCAGCACGGGGAACTCGAACGGCGCGCTGGTGCCAGGGTGCGGCTTCACGTCGACCACGCGCAGATCCTCGCCGAACGCGGCAAGGCCTGCGATCACGCGACCCTGCGCGTCGCAGACCAGGCTGCGGCCGTCGAAGATGAGCTCGTCGTTGCCGCCGACGCAGTTCACGTAGACGACGGGGCAGCGCAACGCGCGCGCGGAGTCGCCGACGACGAAGTTCTGGCGGACGGACTCCTTGGTGCTGTGCCACGGGCTTGCCGAAAGATTGAGCATGATGTCGCACTTTTGATCCGCGAGCTGCTCGATCGGCACACGGCCGCTGTAGAGCCGGCGCGTGCTGATCATCGGATGCGTCCAGATGTCCTCACAGATCGTCAGACCGATCCGGTGGCCGGCGTGATCGACGATCGTGGGCGAGGTGGCGGGCTCGAAATAGCGATCCTCGTCGAACACGTCGTAGGTCGGCAGCAGGCATTTGCGGCCGACGGCGGCGACTTTGCCACGGTAGCAGAACGCCGCGGAGTTGAAGAACGGCCGGCCGCGGCCGGTGGGATTGGCTTCGACGGTGCCGATGACCGCGGGCACGGCGCCGACGGCCGCGGCGATCTCCGCCAGCGATTCGGCGGCGTCGGTCACGAAACGGCGTTTGAAGAGGAGATCGCGCGGCGGATAGCCGCAGACGACGAGTTCCGGAAAGACGACCAACTCGGCACCTTGGGCCACGAGGGCGGCATAGGCCTCGAGGATCTTCCGGCGATTGCCGGCGAGGTCACCAACGGTGGGATTGAGCTGGGCGAGTCCGATGCGCATAGGTTTTCGCTGCGCGAAAACCTAACAAATTAAGGCTGGTTGCGAGGCAATAAGAGGCTTTCGCTGCGCAAAACCCAATTTAGGAATTTGTCGGAAAGGCCACATGACTCCCGGAAGGATTCGCGAACTATCTCCACGCGCCTGTTTCACACCCGACAAATTCCTCCGGGCTTGCGCTCTACGTCAGGCGCGCGATTTGCTGTCACTTCCATTTATGCGCATCGCAACGCTTCGCCTGGTATTGGGTTCCTTGATTCTGAGCAGCGCGGCCGTGGCTGCGGAGGCCGGGGCGACGCTGACGCTCGAGCAGGCATTGGCGGCGGTGGAACGCGTCAACCTCACCGTGCTTCTCAGCCGCGAGACCAGGAACCAGGCGACCGAGGCCGTCACGCAGCAGCGCGCGAGCGTGCTGCCCCTCTTCGACGCGGCGGTGCAGCAGCGACGCTCGCAAGGCGTGAGTATCGCGACCGTCGTCGTGGCCTCGGGCCGGCCGGCGAGTCGTTTCGACGCGCTGCTGACCGGCAGCTACGCGCTCTTCAACGCGCAGCGGTTCTCGACGCTGCGCAGCGTCAAGGCGGCCCTGGAGGTTTCCCAGGCCAACTATCAATTCACCGTGCAGAACGTGATGGCTGATGTGGCCGACGCGTATTTCGCGCATCTGCGCAATCTGCGCCGGCTCGACGTGCTCGATTCCAACATCGCGCGCGCCCGCTCGCTCCACGAGCTCGCGCGCAACCAGCTCGCCGCGGGCGTGGCGACGCAGATCGATGTGACGCGCGCCGAGTCGCAAGTCGCGATCGCCGAGCAGGCGCGCCTCCAGCAGGTGACGACGGTGCAGCGCAGCGAACTGTTTCTCAAACGGCTCCTCGACGTGGAGGTCCGGCGGGAGCTGCGGCTCGCGGATTTCCAGGTGCGACGCGCCGACACGACGCTGCTCGCGTTTGCCGACGAAAAGACGGCGTTCGAGAAACGTGCGGACCTCATCGCGCAACAGCGTGCGGTCGATCAGTCGAAGATCGACGTGCGGTCGGCGACCTTCGAGCGCCTGCCGGCGTTGAACGTCACGGGCAACGTCGGCCTCGCCTCGGCGAAATTCGACGACAGCGGAAAGCAGGAGCAGTGGGCGATCGGCCTGGGTCTGAGCATGCCGATTTTCGATGGTTTTCGCGCGGGGGCGAACCGGCGCGTCGCGCTCTCGCGGCAGCGCGCGCAGGAAGCGCGGCTGCACAATCTGGAGATGCAGATTTCCACCGAGCTGCGGATTGCGCTGCAGGATGCCGGTTCGCGCAACGCGCAGATCGCGGTCGCGGAAAAGAGCCAGCGGCTTGCGCAGGAGGAATTGCGGCTGGCGCAGCAGCGTTATCAACAGGGCGTGGCGGACAACCGCGAGGTGGTCGAAGCGCAGAACCGGCTCGCGATTGCGGACGACAATCTCGTGGAAGCGGTCTACCAATACAATCTGAGCCGCGTGGAGCTGGCGCGCGCCAAGGGCGACGTGCGCGCGGTGCTCGCCGAGCAGGTGCCGTGAGCGGCGGTGCGCCGGGCAGGGACGAGCGGTCCGCGCGTCCGACGCGGCCGGGCGGGCCACCCGGCCCTCCCTTGATTCTGGCCTCCGCTTCGCCGCGGCGCCGGGAATTGCTCGCGCAGCTCGGGATCCCGTTCGAGGTGGTGGTCGCGGATGTCACGGAGCACGAGGAATCGACGACCGATCCGCGGATCATGGTGGCGCACAACGCGGCGTTGAAAGCCGACTGGGTGGCGGCGCGGCATCCCGATGCGATCGTGCTCGGGGCGGACACGACGGTGTTTGTCGACAACCATGCGCTCAACAAGCCGCGCGACCTCGATGAAGCGCGGGCGATGTTGCGACGGTTGAGCGGGAGCACGCACACGGTTTTCACCGGGCTGGCCGTCCGCCGGGGACGCGACGGGCTGCGCATCGACGACGGCGCGGCGAGCGAGGTGACGTTCAAGGCACTGGACGAGCCGACCATCGAGACGTATCTCGCGCGGGTGCACACGCTCGACAAGGCTGGCGGCTACGCGATTCAGGAAGAGGCTGAACTGATCGTCGCAGGCTACACCGGGTCGCTTTCGAATATCATCGGGCTGCCGATCGATACGACGAAACAAATTTTGACGCGCTGCGGTCTCCTGCCATGACTTTTCCGGTTCAGTTGCGTCCAAACCTCACCACATGAGTCATTCCCTCGCCACGCCGCCCGCGACGACCTCGTTGCGCCGGTTCTGCGCGCGCGTGTGGAACGACCCGGATACGCGCTCGACGAGCATCGGGCTGATGGCGGTGATCGTGTTTCATCTGCTGCTCTGGCTGGTGGGGCCGCGGCTGTTGCGTTTCGAGGCGGTGCCGTTGACGCCGCGGCCGCACACGTCCGCGCGCGATTTCAACATCGAACTGGCGCCGGAGACCTTTGCGAAGGCGCCGCCGAAGCCGAAGGATCCGTTCAAGTTCGTCGAGACCAATCCCGAGGCGCCGGAGAACACGCCGGACAAGACGACGAATTTCGCGGCACAGAACCAGCAAGCGGCGCAGGAGAAGCCGGCCCCGGATGGCAGGAGCGACCGCGCGGCGACCGAAGGAAAGAAGGACATCGAGTCGAATCAGATCGTGAGCGGACGGCTGACCCAGCCGATCGAGCATATTCCCGCGCAGCCTCCGGCAGCCAATCTTCCCGAAGCCGAGCAGATGGTAAAACCGGCGCGGGCCGAACAGAATCCGCTCGCGGGGACCGAGAAAGTCGAAGGCGAGAACAAGGAGGGCATCGGCGCCAGTATTGCCAAGCGCCTGGAGAACGCGCGGGCGGTTCCCGAGAAGATCGAGGGTGTGAGAGATGCGAAAGAGTTTGAGGGCGCCACGGCCACGCAGTTCACGATCGATCCGAAGCAACCGCGCCCGCGGGCGCAAATCGTGCAGCAACAGCAAACGCGTCCGGCGGTGCTGGCGGAGAAGCTGGCGAGTGCGCCGAATGTCGGTCTCTCGGGGATTGACGCGAAATGGAGCAGCTACGGGGCCTATCTTCAGCGCATGATTGATATCGTGCAGATCCAGTGGGAACGGCTGATCTTGCAGCAATCCGCCAATCCGGCGGTGGGCAGCACGGTTTCGGTGAAATTCGTGATGAACGATCAAGGGCTGATTGCGAAAATCGTCGATGTGGAATCGACGGCCAACGAGACGGGAAAGCGGGCGTGCATCAGCGCCATTACCGATCGGGCTCCCTATGGCCCCTGGACCGATGACATGAAGGCGGTGCTGGGATCGCAGCAGGAGATGACGTTCACGTTTCACTACCAGTGAGCGCAGCGTCGGAGGATTACTGGAGCGCGCTGCCACTCGGACGAGAGGTTACCCTTCTTCAGCGCGATGCCAACGGGCTCGCCGCCTTCAGCAAACCCGCCGGCGTCCTTTCGCACCCGAACACCGCGGCCGATGAGCCGCGCTCGCTGCTCACGACGCGGTATATGGTGGAGGGAGAGTTTTTCGAATGGAATGCGGCCGGCTCTTCCGACCCGCAGCGACTCTGGCTGCTCAACCGGCTTGATTCCGCGACTTCCGGCGTGATCCTCGCCGCCGCGAGCGCGGAGCTCGCGACGGAGATCCGCGCGCAGTTCAAACGGAAGCAGGTGCGCAAAGTTTATTTCGCCCTCGTGTTTGGCTCGCCCGCGCAACCGGTGCAATTGTGGCGCGATCTGCTCGCGGTGGAGAAACGTGGCGGCCAGATCCGCACGGCGGCGCATGCGGGGCACGTGCCGGCCGAAAGCCGGATGACGGTCATGCGTCGGGCGCTCGGCCAGTCGCGGCTGACGTTGATCAAACTCGAGCCGCGCACCGGCCGCAGCCATCAACTCCGCGTGCAGTGCGCGAAACGCGGCGTGCCGATCGTCGGCGATCAGACCTACGGCGATTTCGCGCGCAACCGGGAGTTCGCAAAGTCAGCCGGGACCAAGCGGCTTTTTCTCCACTCGTTGGAAACGGCTTTCGACTACGAGTGGGGCGGGAAGCGGTTCCGCTTCGCGGCCAGGGCACCGCTACCAGCGGAGTTCGAGGAGAGTCTTTAGCCTAAATCCGGCGATGGAGTATGCGTTCCGGCTGGGGGCACAGCCGGAACGCATACTCCATCGCCGGATTTAGGCTAAGGGCTGAGAGCCAGGTGCTGAGAGTGCAGCAGCGTGTAGCGGAGAGCCTTGCGCTCCGACGGCGCGGGAAGCCGCGCCGCTACGAGCACCTCAGGTCCCCGCGCTCTTCCGTCCCTCCTGCGCGTAGATCACCGCGGCCTCGGCGCGGCGGGAGACGTGGAGTTTTTCGAAGACCGTGCTGAGGTAATTCTTCACGGTCTTCTCACTCAGGCCGAGTTTCACGCCGACCTCCTTGTTGGTGCAGCCCTCGGCGATCAGGGCGAGCACGCGTTTCTCCTGTGGTGAAAGCGAACTGAAGGCATCACGGCCACTGCCGCCGGACTTCACGAGCTGCATCACGCGGGCGGTCACTGCCGGGTCGAGGATGGATTTGCCGGCGGCCACGTCGCAGATCGCGGTCACGAGGCCGCGGCCATCGATCTCTTTCAAAAGGTAACCGTGCGCGCCGGCACGAATCGCCTCGTCGACAATCGTGTCGTCGATCACGGAGGTCAGGATCAGCACGCGCGTGTCGGAGGAGCGTTTGAGGATCTGCCGGCAAGCGTCGATGCCCGTGCCATCGGGCAGGCGGATATCGAGCAGCACCACGTCCGGCTTCAGTCGCAGCGCCGCCTCGACGCCCGTCGCGACACTCATGGCCTCGCCGATGACCTCGATTCCGGTTTCGGTGCCGAGCAACGTGCGCAGGCCGGTGCGAACGACTTCGCTGTCGTCGACGATGAGAAGCCTGACGCGGGGACGGACGGGTGGGGCGGTCATACCACAGTGGGCTGGAAAATGGGCAGGGTGGCGAGCACGCGGGAGCCCTCGCCGGGCTGGCTGGTGACACGAAGCGTGGCGCCGAGGCGTTCGGCGCGGGCGCGCATGTTGGTGAGACCGTGCCCGCCATCGCGCGTCCGGTCGGCGTTGAAGCCGCTGCCGTTGTCCTGCACGAGGAGGCAAAGTTCGCGATCGCTCTTGTGCATGCGGAGCGTGATGCGCGTGGCGGCGCCATGCCGCAACGCGTTGCTCACGGCCTCGCGGGCGATTTGCAGGGCCTCGATGCTTTGCTCCGGCGTCAACAGCGCGGCGGCCTCGTCGTCGATCTTGATGTCGAACTCCGCGGCGCGGCCGGCGTTGATCTCCACGACGAGCGCGCTCAGCGCATGCGCGAAGCCGGCCCGGCGCAGGTTCTCCGGGGCCAGGCCCACGATGTAGGTGCGCACATCGCGAATGGCCGTGTTGAGACCGGTGCGCGTCGTTTCGAGCCGGCGCTCCGCCTCGTCGGGATCGGTTTTGACGAGCGCGCGCACTGATTCGAGGGTGAGGCCGGCCGCGTAGAGGGATTGGATGATCCCGTCGTGCAGGTCACGGCCGAGGCGGATCTTCTCGTCGACGGACTGCGTGAGGAGTTGCTGCTGCAGCCGGGCGTCCTCTTCGGCCCGCCGGCGCACATCGCGTTCGCGAGAGAGTTCCTCGCCTTGTGCCACGGTGCTTTCCGCCAGTTTCGCGAGCGCGCCGAAGGCCGTGCGCGACGTTTCGTAGGGCGCGCGCGAGTCGGCCGTGCGCGTGGCGCGGGGCGTCAGGCCCAGGATGAGCGTGAGGGCGAGGGCGAAGGCGACGGTGGCCAAAGCCAGCGCGACCCGCTGCGAGAGCGCCAGGGCGCGAAGCGGCGTCGGGCCGGGCGCCGGGTGCGCCGTCACTCCAGGGAGAGTCGACCCCGGATTCGGATCCGTTCGCGCGCCCCGCCACACCGGCGTGGCCAGCAACGCCACCAACGCCGCCAGGACGACGAAGAGCGCCATCGCGACAAAACGTGGCAGGGGATTCATACAGGAAACGACGCAGGGTGCTGTATCGGTCGCGCGGCGTCAAAACTTTCGACATTTCCATCGCCCCGCGTTCTGTTGGCGGGCTCTCAACGTGAAGTTGAGAGTGGAGGATTGAGCGTTGAGAGCCCGAACCGGATTGGGGTGGCTTGTCGCTCAACTCTCCTCGCTCAACGCTCAACCTTTTTTGTGCCATCCATGAAGTCCTTCTACATCACGACCGCCATCGACTATGTGAACGGTTCGCCCCACCTGGGCCATGCCTATGAAAAGGTGCTGACGGACGTCATTGCCCGATTCCGGCGGCAGATGGGCGACAAGGTCTTTTTTCTGACGGGCAGCGATGAGCACGGCCAAAAGGTGCAGGCCAGCGCGCGCAAGCAGGGCATCGCCCCGCAGGCTTACGTCGATGAGACGGTGAAGGAGTTTCGTTCGCTCTACGATCGGCTGGACGTCTCCTACGACGATTTCATCCGCACGACGGAGCCGCGGCACAAGAACGTCGTGCGCGGCATTCTCCAGCAGCTCTTCGACCAGGGGGAGATCTACCAGGACGAGTATCACGGCTTTTACAGCACGCGGCAGGAGCAATTTCTCCAGGAGAAGGATCGGCTGCCGGGCGGCGGCTGGCCGGAAATCTTCGGCGAGGTCACGGAAATCCGGGAGAAGAACTATTTCTTCCGGCTGCAGAAATATCAGGCGTGGCTGATCGACTACATCCAGACGCATGAGGATTTCATCTTTCCGAAATACCGGCAGAAGCAGGTGCTCGAGTTTCTCAAGGAGCCGCTGAACGATCTCTGCATCTCGCGGCCAAAGGAACGGCTGGAGTGGGGGATTCCGCTGCCGTTCGACGAGAATTACGTGACCTACGTGTGGTTCGACGCGCTGTTGAACTACTACTCCGCGGTGGCCGACAAGGGACTCTGGCCGGCGGATTTCAACGTGATCGGCAAGGACATCCTGGTGCCGCCGCATGCCGTCTACTGGCCGATCATGCTGCACGCCTCGGGGCTCCCGCCGCCGAAGGCGCTGCTCGTGCACGGGTGGTGGCTGCAGAGCGGGGCAAAGATGTCGAAGAGCACCGGCGAGGCCGTGAACCCGCTTGCGCTCGTCGATCAGTTCGGCGTCGACGCGTTTCGCTATTTCCTGATCCGCGAGATGAACGTGGGGCAGGACAGTGAGTTTACCGTCGAGCAGTTCCTCGTGCGCTACAACAGCGAGCTCGCGAACAATCTCGGCAACCTCGTGAACCGCACGCTCAACATGACGACGCGCTTCACCGGCGGCGTGCTGCCGGCGGCGGAGGCCGCGGACGATCTCGATCGCGAGCTGCAAGCCGCGTGGACGAAGACGCGCGACGAACTCGTGCCGCTCTGCGAGGGCTTCCAGTTTCACACCGCGCTCGAGCGGACGATGGCGTTTCTCACCGCGACGAACGGCTACATCGACAAGCGCGCGCCGTGGAAGCTCGGCAAGTCGACCGAGGCGAAGGATCTGGCGCTGTTGCGCACGACTCTGGCCACAATCGCCGAGTCGACGCGGCTGGCCGTCGCCGCGATGCAGCACGTGACACCCGCGAGCACCAAGAAGATCAATGCCGCACTCGGCTACACGCCGGGCACGGAGTGGCGCGCGGAGCTGGAGTGGGGCACGAAGCTCGACGGCGCGAAGGTCGAGGCGGCGCTGGTGTTGTTTCCGCGGCCGGAGAAACCGGCGAAGCCAGTGTAGTCGTCCTCCCGCTCTTGCTCGTGCTCATGCTCTTAATCGTGCTCGCTCAGCAGGGAGGGAATTACGAGCAAGAGCACGAGCAAGAATAGGAGCACGAGCGCGATCGCCATGACCATCCTCCCGCTCAACCCCGCCGAGAACGCGTCGCCGGATGCGTTGCTCGCGTTCCTCGGCGAGTGCCGGGCGGCGGCGAGCCGGGACGGGCGGGCGAAACTCGTCAGTATTTCGCTCGCGGTCGATGCGCTCGATCCGCTGGCGGTGCTCGAATCGATCTTCGAGCCCGACGAGCCGCATTTCTACACGGAGCGCCCCGCGAGCGACACCGCGATCGCGGGCGCGGAGATCGCGCTGGCGCACGAGACGCAAGGCGCGAATCGGTTCACCGAGGTGAAGGAGTGGATGGAGGAAACGCTCCGGCACACCATTGCGGTGGGCGACGTGAGCGCGCCGTTTGGCGGGCCGCATTTCTTTGCCGGCTTTGCGTTTCACGATGAGGTCGGGGCGGAGGAGCCGTTTCCGGCGGCGTTTGCGTTTGTGCCGCGCTGGCAGGTTGCGCTGGCGGGGAAGACAACGACGGCGGTGGCCAACCTGCTTGTGGCGCCGGACGCGGATCTCGCCGGCCTCGCGCAACGCGTGTGGCGCGCGCACCAGAAATTTCGCGGCTTTCGCTACGGCGCCGCCGCCGGCGTGGAAGGGGAGCAGCCCGGCCCGACCCGGTTTACCACGCGCGAGGCGGGCGATTACCGCGCCGCCGTCGGACGCGCGCTGGGGCGAATCGAGGCGGGCGAGTTCAGCAAGATCGTGCTCGCGCGCGCGCAGGACCTGACGGCGGACCGACCGCTGCATCCGCTGCGGATGCTGAACGGCCTGCGCCAGCGGTTTCCCGATTGTTACGCGTTCTCCTTCGCGCACGGCCGTGGCCCCAGCTTCATCGGCGCGAGTCCCGAGCGCCTCGTGCGCGTGAGCAAGGGCCGGCTCGAGACGGAAGCGCTCGCCGGCTCGATCCGGCGCGGCGCGGGCGCGAGCGAGGATGCGGGACTGGCGTCGGCCCTGCTCCGCAGCGGGAAAGATCAACGCGAACACCGCGAGGTGATCGAGGACATCGTGGCGCGGCTGCGACCGCTCGGGATTGCGCCGGAATTTCCGGCGCAGCCGCAAATCCGGCGGCTAGCGAATGTGCAGCACCTGCACACGCCGGTGCAGGCGGAGTTGCCGGCGAGCGCGCATGTGCTCGACGTGCTCGCGGCGATGCACCCGACACCGGCCGTCGGCGGCAGCCCGCGCGAGGCGGCGGTCGCCCGCATCCGGGAGCTTGAAGGATTTCCGCGCGGACTCTACGCCGGCGCGCTTGGCTGGTTGAACGCGCGCGGCGGCGGCGAGTTTTTCGTCGGCATCCGCTCGGCGTTGGTGGAGGGCGCGCACGCACGGGTCTTTGCGGGCGCGGGCATCGTGGCCGGGTCGGCGCCGGACAAGGAGTTCGCCGAGACGGAGCTCAAGTTCAAGGCGATGCTCGATGCGCTGAGCACCTGACCCGCGGAAATCGATTCGCCACGGGTGGTGCACGTCTGCCAGGCTCCGGGGACTTGTCGCATGCCCGGCCCGAATCTCGACTCCCGCAACGTCAACTCCCTCTGGGCCAGTGTGCTCGTCGAAACGCTTTCGCGCCGCGGGGTGAGGCAGGCCGTAATTTCACCGGGCTCGCGCTCGACCCCGCTCACGCTGGCCTTCGCGGCGCACGGGCAGGTGGAGGCGATTCCGGTGCTGGACGAGCGCTCGGCGGCGTTTTTCGCGCTGGGGCTCGCGAAGCAGCACCAGCGGCCGGTGGCACTCGTTTGCACGAGCGGCACGGCGGGGGCGAATTACTTTCCGGCCGTCATCGAGGCGCAGGAATGCAGTGTGCCCCTCATCGTGCTCACCGCGGATCGGCCGCCCGAGCTGCGCGCGTGTGCGTCGGGTCAGACAATCGATCAGCAAAAACTCTTCGGGAGCCATGTGAGTTTTCACCATGAGCTCGCGCTGCCGGAGAGGAGCGCGGGCGCGTTGCGCTATCTGCGGCAGACCGTCGCGCATGCGGCCCAACACACGCTCTATCCGTCGGCCGGCCCCGTTCACCTCAATGTGCCATTCCGCGATCCCCTGTCGCCGATCGCCGACGACGGTGCGACCGCGCGGCTCGCCGCGGAGATCAATTGGGGAAACTTCTTCGCGCACCTCGAACCAGTGGAGCCGGCTCAGGTGGTGGCCACTCCGCCACGGATCATCCCGGAAGTGCATGGTGCGATCATCGTCGGGCCGGCGCAGCCCGGCGACGTGACCGCCTATGTGACGGCGGTGGCGGAAATCGCACGGCGGCTGGGCTGGCCGGTGCTGGCCGATGGGCTTTCGCCTGTCCGCAATCATGCCGCGCAGTTCCCGCACCTCGTCACGACCTACGACCTCGTGCTGCGCAACGCCGCCGTCGCCGAGCGGTTGAAGCCCGAGGTGGTGCTCTGCCTCGGTGGCTGGCCGACGAGCAAAGTGCTGCGCGGCTGGCTGGAGGAGAGTGAGGCGCGCACCTGGCTGGTGACGGAACGTGCGGATAACCGTGATGCGTTGCACCTGCGGACGCGGCAAGTGGCGCTGGCGCTGCCGCTGCTCGCCTCGGTCCTGCCGGTGGCCGCGGACGAGAATGGCTATCAGCGCATGTGGGCGCGCTACGACGCCACGGCGCGAGCCGCGCTGGACGAGAAGTTCCGGCACGAACCGGCGCTGTTCGAGCCGAAGGCGGCGTGGCTGCTCGCGCGGCACCTGCCGGCCGGGACCTCGATCTTTGTCGCGAATTCGATGCCGGCGCGGGATGTCGAGTATGTCTGGCCACCCGGCGATCACGCGCTGCGGCCGCTGTGCAATCGCGGCGCGAACGGCATCGACGGCACGCTCTCGACCGCCCTGGGCATTGCCCACGGCGCCGAGGCGCCCGCCGTGCTTCTCACGGGCGATCTGGCGCTCCTGCACGACTCGAACGGCTTCCTGCTGCGGCCGAAGCTCCGCGGCTCACTGACAATCGTCCTGATCAACAATCGCGGTGGCGGGATTTTCGAGCATCTGCCGGTGGCGGAATTCGAGCCGCCCTTCGAGGAGTTTTTCGCCACGCCGCAGGAGGCGGACTTCGCCAAACTCGCGGCCGCACACGGTGTCGAGCATGTGCCGGTGCGCGACTGGCCGCATTTCCGGGAGCTCGTCTCGACGCTGCCGGCGCAAGGCATCCGCGTCCTGGAGGTCCGCACGGATCGAAAGCGCGACGCGGCGCAACGGAAGTCGCTGTTCGCGGAAATCGCGACTGCCTTGGGGTAGGGAGCTGTGGAGCGGTTTGCCTTCACGCCGCTGGTTGGGAGTCCGTAGCGGAGCGGCTTTCCCGCTCCGTCGGAAGCGAAGCGCCTCCGCTACAAGGCGGCCTGTCACGCCGCGCCACCGCTAGCCCGCCTATTTCATGCTTTCTGCGTCCTTTTTCCGGCGTTGGTCGGCGGGCAGGCGGTGAGCTTGCGTGAGCGTGCGTCCTATGCGGGCTAAAAGCAAAACCGCTTGGGGTTTTGCACTTGGCCCGGATAGCCAAAACGGTTGAATCTGCAGGCTTGATCCGAGCACACCGTGGAGGGTCGCTGGCGAGTAGAGCATGAAATATCCGGGCTAGAGCTGAATCGGCAGGCCCACCTCGATGATCTGCATCGGCGGCAGTTGGTAGTAGTCGCGTGCCTGGCGGGCATTGCGGCTGAGGAAGCCGTAGAAGCGTTTCTGCCATTCCCACATGCGCGCATCGCCGCCGGTGATGATCATCTCGCGATTGAAATAATACGTCGCCTCCGCCGGTCGCAGCGGCACGCCGCGGTCGCGGATGTCCTCGATCAACGCGCTCACGTCGGGAGACTCCATGTAGCCGTAGCGCGCGAGCGCCCGCCAGACGCCTTCGCCGATCTCGCGCACTTCGAGCCGCTCGGCGCCGGGCACGTAGGGAAGCTCCTGCGTGATGATGCTCAACAACACGACGGTTTCGTGCAGCACCTTGTTGGCCTTCACGTGATGCAGCAGCACGAGGGGCGTGCCGGTCGGATTGCCGGCCATGAACACCCCGGTGCCGCGCACGCGCACGATGTGCTTGCTCGACGCGATGTCGGTGAGCTCCGCCTCGGTGATTTCGTTCGCGTAGATCCGGCGGAAAATCTCCGATTTGCCCGTCTTCCAGGTCACCATGATCGCGAGGATCCCGAGTGCGATGCACAGCGGCAGCCAGCCGCCGTCGCTGAACTTGTGGAGGTTCGCGCAGAAAAACACAAAGTCGACAAAGAGAAAGAATCCGCAAACCACACCGGTCTGCCATAGCGGCCACTTCCACGCCCGCCGCATCACGAAGGACAGGGCCAGCGTCGTGACGATCATCGTGCCCGTGACCGCGATGCCATACGCGGCCGCCAGCGCTGAGCTGGACTGGAAGCCAATCACCGTGGCGATCGAGGCGATTGCGAGGGACCAATTGACGAGCGGCAGGTAAATCTGGCCCTGTTGGTCCGGGTTGGTGTGCCGAATCGTCAGGCGCGGAAAATACCCGAGCTGGATCGCCTGCCGCACGAGCGAGAAGGCGCCCGAGATCAGGGCCTGGCTGGCGATGATCGCGGCGAACACCGAGAGCACGAGCAGCCCGTAGCGGATCGGGCCCTCGGGCGCGATGGCCAGAAAGGGATTCGCCGCCGAGCTGCGGCCTGACAGGAAATACGCGCCCTGGCCGAAATAGTTCAGCGTCAGCCCGGGCAGCACGATTGCATACCATGCGATGGTGATGGCGCGCCGGCCAAAGTGCCCCATGTCAGCGTAGAGCGCTTCGACGCCCGTGAACGCCAGCACGACCGAGCCGAGCAGCACGGAAACTTCCCGCGGATGATCGAAGAGGAGCTGGAGGCCGAGCAGCGGATTCAACGCGCGCAGCACGATGGGGGTTTCGATGACGCGCCACAGGCCGAGCGCGCCGAGCACAAAGAACCACACCAGCATCACCGGCCCGAAAATCCGGCCCATGAACTTGCTGCCGCGGTGCTGAAACCAGAACAGACCCGCCAGAATCAGACACGACAGCGGCACGACGAGATTCTCGACGCCCGGCCACACCAGCTTGATGCCTTCGACCGCGCTCAGGACGGTCATCGCCGGCGTGATAATCGCCTCTCCGCACAACATCGCCGCTCCGATCAACACAATGATGATCCCGGCATTTAGCGCGGTCCGCATGCCGCGGTCGATCTGGCCGAGCGACATCAGCGCAAAAATACCGCCCTCGCCGCGATTGTCGGCCCGCAGCACAAACAGCGTGTATTTCACGCTCACCACGATGATGAGCGACCAGAAGATGAGCGAGAGCACGCCGAGCACTGCGAGGGCGTGCTCGGCCGGGGGCAGCACCGCGAGGCATTCCCGAATCGTATATAGCGGACTGGTGCCGATGTCGCCAAACACCACGCCCAGCGCTCCAATGCCGAGCGCCACTTGGGCGCTGGTGCGAAGCGCGGTCGGAGAAGAGTTGCTCATCGAAGAAAGGCGGAGTCTCGGGAAACGGCCGGGACGCTCCAAGCAGTTTCAGCCCGCCGCCGGAAATCAGCTTGCTTTCGCCGGAAGGTGACCGGTGGACAACGCGGCCAAAACTTCCCATGCTGGCCGGCCATGACTACCGACTGGAAGGTCGCAAAGACCTACACGGACATCCTTTACCACAAATCCGGCGGCATCGCGAAGGTGACGATCAACCGGCCCGCCAAGCGCAACGCGTTCCGCCCGCTCACGGTGGCGGAGATGCATGATGCGTTCGCCAACGCGCGCGAGGATCCGCAGATCGGTGTGGTCCTGCTGATGGGCGCGGGACCGCATACGGACGGCAAATATGCATTCTGCGCCGGCGGCGACCAGAGCGTGCGCGGCCATGCCGGCTACATCGACGAAGCCGGTGTGCCGCGACTCAACGTGCTCGACCTGCAGAAATTGATTCGCTCGATGCCCAAGGTCGTCATCGCGCTCGTGGCCGGCTACGCGATCGGTGGCGGCCACGTTCTCCATGTGGTGTGCGATCTCAGCATCGCCGCGGACAACGCGATCTTCGGCCAGGTCGGGCCGAAGATGGGCAGCTTCGACGGGGGCTTCGGCTCGAGTTACCTGGCGCGCGTCGTGGGCCAGAAAAAGGCACGAGAGATCTGGTTTCTTTGCCGCCAATACGACGCAAAGGAAGCGCTGGCGATGGGCCTCGTGAACACGGTTGTCCCGGTCGCCGACCTCGAAGCCGAAGGCGTAAAATGGGCGAACGAGATCCTCGAAAAGAGTCCGCTCGCGATTCGGCTGCTGAAAAGCGGGTTCAATGCCGAACTCGACGGCCAGGCGGGTATCCAGGAACTCGCGGGCAACGCGACGATGCTTTACTACATGAGCGACGAGGCGAAGCACTTCATGACCGCACAGCGCGAGAAGCGGAAGCCAGACGCGCGGAAATATCCGTGGCTGCCCTGACGGGCGAGCGCAGCCATCACGAACATTCGTGCTGGCGAAGGAGCGGAGAAGGCGCGGAGGCATCGCACCACGTGCCTTTGCGCGGTGCGGCCCTCGACGCGGATCGTGCGGCTCATGGCGCGGAACGGCACGCGCGGACTTGCAGCTTACGGCTGCTTCGGCTGATGGCGGAGCGCTCGCCCGGATATTTCATGCTCTACTCGCGAGCGACCCTACACGGTGTGCTCGGATCAAGTCTACCGATTCAACCGTTTTGGCTCTCCGGGCTAAGTGCAAAACCCCAAGCGGTTTTGCTTTTAGC
>Ga0163144_10013132_pt1 | contig 17317 bp, 4 predicted proteins | sample OliLak19BULKMAT1_FD_123175 | JGI IMG/M metagenome (GOLD analysis project Ga0163144, IMG submission 123175) | Freshwater microbial mat bacterial communities from Lake Vanda, McMurdo Dry Valleys, Antarctica - Oligotrophic Lake LV.19.BULKMAT1 | ecosystem: Environmental > Aquatic > Freshwater > Lake...
GCTGGGAAATAACGAACATGAGCACCGGCATCCTCTTGGCGGAAGTCATCGCCATTTCCGGGGACCGCGTGGTGCTCTATGTCTCCACGCCAAGCGGTCCAATCATAGGGACATGCCGCGTTCCTTCTCTCGAAGGAGCCCATTCCGGGAAATGGATGTCCGAGCTGAAAGGGAAATCGGTTCTGCTAACGGGTGTCCACCAGGATGGGGGCCTCATCGCTGAGATCCTCGTGGATGGAGTCCCGCTTGCTGTCATGCGCTCCGTTACGGACGCCGCCTTCGTGCCCAGCACGGAATATCCCTGGGCTGGGTGGGCTCCTCGAGCTTCCAAGGATTGGTTCCAATCATTCCACCAGGCGGTCGAAGGCCTCGTTGCAGTGGTCATCGTTGGCGCACTGATCTGCCTCATCCTGGTGAGAAAGTCCTCTGCTCCAGATCTACCCAGGCCCCTGTGGCGTACTTTTGTTACCGGATTCATGGGACTCGGCTCCGATAGCCTCTCGACGCGCGTTGAGATACCCCCCAAGACTGGCGACACGACATCCCGGAGCCAGACACCATGATCGCCATCAATGTTGCCGCCCTCCAGACGATCATCCTGGGCATCGTCGACCTCCTGACGATTGGCCTGATCTGCTGGGGAGTCTGGGAAATCACGGTCAATCGCAGTGTAGGCGGATTTCTTTCTCGCGCCGTCACTGCAATCGCCCTCTTCTCGATCTTCAATGCGGTGGTCCCGCAGATGCTGGGAACGCCACCGGTGAGCGGCGGCGATTCAGTCTCGGCGAAGACCCTCTACGACAACTCGGTTGGCCTGATCCTCAACAAGGTGCCTGGCATGGTCGGGCAGACCACTTACCCAGGCCTCTCGCTCATCGAAAAGGGGGTCAGCATCTCCCAGGCCATTTGGTCTGGGATCGTCACAAGCAAATTGATCTTCCTTCCTATCGCCTGGTGCCTGATTACCTGGGCCATCGAGATCGCTCGAGGAGCGGGATGGATGGCGATAGGGACAAAGCTCCTCTTCCTCACCTTGCTCCTCGCCATTGTCGCAGGCCCGGTGAATCGCGGGCTTCCTGCCGAGGTCTTCCGAATCACTTCGTCAGTGGTAGGCGCAGTCTGCACTGCCATTGTCACCCCCAAGGCTGACCCCCCGAAGGATGAGCAGGGCAAACCTCAGCAGTGGACCAAGATGTTGGTCGGGTTGGCCTCCAACAATGCCAAGACACCAACGGGGCTCACCAGTTTGACGGCCCCTTATATCGGGTCTTGCGAACGCTCCATGAATGCCACGAACCTAGGCCAGCTCCAGGGCGCCAATTACCTCGGGCGGGCTGCGGATAGTTTGGTGGCCAATCTCTGGTTCGTGTCGCAGGGTCCAGAGGCCGACCCCAAAGAATTCCTCAATCTGGCCACGCCGATTGAGAATAGATATGATTTGCTATTCACTGAACTAGAGGCGAATGAATTCGTACGACGCCACTACATGGATTCTGACAATACGGTCTTCGACGCGGCGAAATCGAAGGTCGGATATATCAAAATAGGGGCCACAGCTAATCCGACTGATATCATTGCTGAGGAGTACAATCGGCAACGCACCCAGTTCATCGACAAATTGAAAGAAACGAACAAGCAGTTGTTAGCAACAAATGGTAATCCAGACATTATTTCCGCCAATACGCAGCGCATTGCAGCGGCAGGTAATTACAAACCGCCAACTGTGCTCCCTGTGTCGACGATTCCGGCCTTATCGAAAGTTAGAGCCTTCGTCGACAAATATACTGAAATGACTCTTCGCTATAAGAGTGACGTCATTCCCAAGTTTGAGGCGCTCGACCCAGATGCGTGGACCATCCTGTGGCTCACCCCGGAAGGGCGGACCGAACTTGGTAAGATAACTGAAACACCTCCGACCTCGGCAGATGGCACGGCCTCAGGCCCAGGCAAGGTCTCTTTCCCAACTGACGACTATTATCGCGATTGGGCCGGCAACGAGAGCATTCTGAATGCCATGGGGCGCAACGAGCAATCAGCGACCACGCAAGAACCCTCCATGTCGATCTGGAACATCTGGCAGACCATCAAGAGTCTCATTGCCATGTTCTTCGTGGCGCTGGCCGAGGGCGGCATGGCCCTGACTATGCTTGTTCTGAAGCTCATCGTCCTGCTCTTGGCTCCATTGGCGCTCTATGCTGGGCTCTTCATGGTGAGCGTTGGCATTTTCATCTGCTGCTGCGCCTACCCCATCGCCGCTTTCATGTCCCTATTCCCCGGGCGGTGGGCAATCCTCCTGGACTGGACAAAGGGAGTCATGTGGTGCATGACGTGGATTCCGATTATGTTGGTGGGGATGTCATTGTGCGAATTCAGCGTCGACGACATCCACGCCTGCATCAGCGCCGTCATTGGTGCCATTCCAGGGTTTGCAGCGTACAAATCAGCCGCCGTTTCCGGTGTCGCCGGCGGCGCATCGCTGACCACGCTATTCCCTAACTTTCCCACCGAATACATGCAGCCCGGATTGGTGACGACCTCGTTCATCTCGACGGTCGTCGGAATCTTTCTGATCTGCGCTTCGCCCATGGTTGCCAATCTGGTGTTCAACCCCGGAATCGCCGGGATTTCCTCGCTGACCACGTCGATCATTTCACAGGTCGCCGGGAAGGTTGCCGGTGCGGCCGCGGCGCCACTCCTCGCCGCCGGCGCCGGCGCCGCCGCCGGAATGAAGGCCGCGGCTGCTGGGGCTTCGAAGCTGACCCAGGCGGATCAGGCCAAGAAATTGGCCAACACAGGAGGAATCCAAAGGACGGCGGCCGCAGGATCTGGAGTCTCTGGAGGCGCAGGGCTCAAAAGCATTGCCAAGACCCTGGGCGGATCGTCTGCCGACATTGAGGGGATCAGCAAGGCAGCCTCTGCAACCGAAAGCGTTTCCTTTGGCTCGAAGGTCGCATCCGCACTTGCCACCGGCGCAACCGCAGGGGCACAGACGATGGGGAATGCCCTGGCCAATCAGGCCAAGCGGCAGATCCAGGGCCTCAAGTCGATGGTCAGCCCTGAAGGTATTACCCCTGCGGCGGCTCGCTTCTCGCAGGCCGCGGCAGCTGCTGTCCGCGGTGATCTACTGGGAGCGGAATCGTTCGCCAAAGGGCACGGTGAGCACACCTCAGATTCAGACTTCGTCGGCAAAGGCGGTGGCGGTGGAAGAGGAGAGGCCCCCGCAACGGCAGATAAACCCGGGGCAGGTACAGTTCGTCCCGCAAAGGGGCATCGACCTGAAGTGGCCTCAGCGATCCAGCGGATGCAGGGGGCTCAGGCCGCAAAAGAACAACTCGCCCATGGTGCGAATTCGCCCGAAGCCTCCCGCGCTCAGCAAATGAAGAACCTCCACGAGAGAGGTGTCGAAGCCAACGAAGCGACCAGAGATGGCAACCTGACGGCTGCGTCGAATCGAGCTTTTGGATCCATGGAAGCCGGCCTCATGGGCGGGCACACGGCGCACGCGGGACTCGCAGCGGCAAAGTTCTTGAAAAAGTATGACGAGGAAAAATCGCAGGGCCAAGCCGAGGGCAAGACGGTTGCCGACCGGAGCATGGAGTCCGGCATGGCGGATCACGCCATGGGAGCACATCGTCAGGAAGTCGAGAGCCAGGCGAAGAGTCGCGGAATCGATATTCCTTCTACTCCGGCAATTTCTGCGGCGGGTTCGCCCGAAGAACGTTCCCGGTATGAGGCGGTTGCCGCCGGGCACATCGCAAATTATGACGCCGATAGCCCCGGTGCGGGCAAGACCGCCAATCAGGCATTGGTCGCGGCGAAGCGCTCTGGAAATGAATCGATGGTGCGGATGGCACAGGCACTGGTCAGCGAAGCAGCATTCGATGCGTGCGAGAAGCAGGACAGCGACCCATTCAAGAACGAGGCCCTCCGCGACGCAGCCGTGGGTATGTCCCTCGCTGCACCGGCGCCTGCGTCCGTGGAAGGATCTCCTTCGATGGAGCAGCCAGCGGACAGCGGCGGTCCAGGCTCCGAACAATACCAAACCATGATGTCGTCCGCTCAGAACGGTGACCGCCTGCTTGCGTCGTCACGCCAGCCGGATGGTGGTCTTGTGCGCTCGACGATGGGTGTTGCGCGTCAGGCGCTCTCGTCCGCCCGCAGCGACAATAACCCCGCTCACATCGCCGAATCTGGGGCGCTGATCCATCGCACGGCCTCTATGGCCAGTCGTCTTCCTTCCAGTCACCCGGATACGCCGTCAACCCAGATGGAAGCTGCCGATTGCCTTATGGATGCAGCCTCAGGTTGTGAGCAGGCTGCCGAGATCCATGGAGCCTACAGCTCTGATCTGATCCATGCGGCTCACGAAGCGCCAGATCCACAGCAGGCGTCGCAGCTGTCCCACCAGGCGGAGGTTCACTTCCAGCGTCAGGTCCAGCTGCGCGCCCAATCAACGGCCTTCCAAGGCGCCGCGACCAGCATGGCCCGCACGGCGGTGCAGTCAGCGCGCGTCGGGGCGGCGATCGGCGGCGTGCAGCGCATGGCTACCTTGAATCAGGTCTATCATCGGGCCGAGCCGTTGCTCTCCGAACATGGCGATCAACCACCGCCGGAACTTGCCGAACCGGAGATGATCACCGCACCACCCTCTGTCCCTGCCCAACAGCCAGAGCAGGAGGCGGTCGCCGCAGGAACCCTTCCAGCGCATCCTCCGCGTTTTGGCAAGTAAGGATCCATGCAAACACCCAATCCCTCTGCTGGTCTGCCCACCGCCCAGTCGCGATCAATCGCCTCCAAGCAGGTGCACATCATGACGGGGACAACGTCCGCGGCGCGGCACGTCAAACAATTCGCCAAGATAGGTACTGCTCCGCTGCTTGATCATAAAGTGGTAGGCATCGATCTCGATCGCCCGAACACCTACCTGCTTTTCGGCGTTCAGGGATCCGGCAAATCATATACACTTCAGCTGCTCATCGAATCCGCGCTCGTGGCATCACCAGAGCTCAATGCCCTGCCTAGCCCACCCTGCGTGGTCGTCTTCCACTACAGCCCTGATCGCGCCTATGGCCCGGAAGCGCTGAAGATGGTGAACGCCAACGATGATGTGGACCAGGTGGCGAAGCTGAAATCGGTGTGGATGTCGTCGCCGGCGCGGGTCACCGATGTCGTCCATTTGTGTCAGGAGCGCAAGGTCGCCCTGAGAAAATCGCAGAGCCCTGCTGGTGTGGAGGTCCAGGCGATTCTCGCCGGCATGAAGGAACTCACCTTTGAGGACTGGCTGGTCCTGCTCGGGGCGGTCGGAGAAGAATCCGAGTACCTGCAGACCATGTACCTCATCCTCGAACGGTGTGTAGATGCGGGCGCCATCACCTTGGCCGCGGTGCGCGCGGGCGTTGAGGGATCGCGTCTCTCGATGGCCGACAAGGATCGGGCGAGCCTGCGCCTCGACTTCCTAGCCCAATTCGTCCGCGACGACGGGAACCTGACCAGCCTGGTCAAACCAGGTCGCCTGATCGTGGTTGACCTGCGCGACATTTCCAAAGAAAGCGCGTTCCGCCTGATCGTCGTGCTAATGCGGCTCTTCGGCCAAGCCACCCTGCCCAATGGGGGCATATGCCCCAAAATCCTCGCACTGGACGAATTCCACGTCTATGCCCAAGACGACGCCCTTGTCAGCGAACTCGATCGCACCGTCCGCATGATGCGCCACAGCTCCACCTCCATCATCTTCGCCAGTCAAGACCCATGTCTGGTCAAGCCGACGATCATCGAGTTGGCCTCTGTGATTGGCATCAACCGGATAATATCCCCACGCCACACTGCTTGGCTGGGTCAGTACAACGAGGCAATGCGCGAGCTGAAGACCGGGGAACTCAAGAAGCTCATGCCAGGACAGGGGTTCTGGTGGTCTCGCGATTGCTCGGATCCCTCCCTGTCAGAAGCGCCCTTTCTGGTTCACTTCCGCCCTGCTTATACTAAGCCTACCGGCTCAACCAAGACGGCCACATCACAGTCATGACACGCACACGGCCCCAACCGGATAGTTTCCGCTTCGCACTGATTGCAGGCTTGGCCGTATCCACATGCCACGCCGTCGAGAACTCCACCGTAACTCGGGAGCGGGAAGGCGACATCCAGTCGGTGTACTACGATCTTCGCCTTCCATTTGGCGATGTGCGGTCAGGGCTGCCGCCAGCTTGGCCGCACGCTCTGCTCGGGATTCAATTCGACCATTCAACTTCGACCTGGGCCAAAGAGTCGATCAACACCACGCCGCCAGGAACGGCATTAGACCCCAATCGCAAACCTTTGGAGGAATCGCGAAATACGCTCACCGCGCTCTACCAACAATCCTTGTGGACTCCGTTCCCGTGGGACGCACTCCTGGAGATTGAAGCAGGAGCAGCTGCTCGAGAAGCCGACAATGGGTCGGAAGCCATCAGCGATGTCCTGGTCGCAGATCCGCGCGTCCAAATACTTTTCCCGGTGTGGCAAGAGCGCTATGCTGGCGTCCTGATTGGCGGCGGTATTTCGTTGCCGTCAGGCGAGACAGCCGATTGGTTCAATGCACATGATACCTTCGGTGGAATCCTCACCGCCCGCTGGTCAGGCTTGGTTCCAGGAGTCAGCTGGCTGACCTTCGCGGCATCCGGTGAATATCGGATCGCGACCGGCGCAACTCAATCGCTCTTCCTGGAAAAGCCGAACCCGGAAAAGGCGGATTGCGATTACCACGGCTATTCAATTGGAGCACGTCTGACGGCTAGGTTGTCGCTAAACTGGGCCCTCTCTGTCAGCGTTGCGAGCCGTGAAGACAATTGGGATTCTATCACCTACTCGAGCGGCACTGCCAGCATTGATGAGAAAGTCCGTCGTACTGGGTATGGAGCACATCTTACCTGGACCATGCCCGCCAAGACCTTCTGGTCTGTTGGTGTGCGCAATGATGTTCCCGGCGAGGGAGCCGATTCGAATTATGCGGCCGTACTGCAATTCTCCGTGGTGCCTTGGTAAGAAGAGGACGACAGCATGATGAATGACAAATTACCCCACGTGCCAACCAGGTCGACTGCGATTGCGTTGGCCCTGATGTTGACCAGTGGCTCATTTTTCATCACGGGATGCGGTGGCGGATCGTCGTCCACCTCAACGAACACACCGTCCCCGTTCAGCGGGACCTACCTTACGGTTTCGCTCTCCTCTGGGGTCTATAGCCCCTCGAGCACCCGTTCACTGGCCACACCCTCTCTGGTCGGGACCTCGCGCACCGCTCTCACCGATCCGCCAGACACGATCACGTTCCAACGCCTGTCAAATGGATCCTATCTCGCTATAACGGAAATCACGCGTTACCAGTGGACTCTGGTCATGGGGACCACGCCATGGTCGATAGTGCCATCGTCCCTGCAGGGGACCGCAACCGATTCACGCTTGCCGGCTAACAATCTCTCTCGTGATGACGCTGTTTCTTTTGCCTCTGCCGTCGCCGCGCGTTGCTCCCTTGCTGTGAGAGTGCCGGCCATGGTCGACTACCAGGCGGCTTATGGCGGAGCCGGTCATGATTTCCCTTGGACCTCCGGAGTTGCAGGAGTCGCGTACTCCACTGTACGTGAATCCAACTCTTCCGGCCCAACCGCGGTCTCCACCTACGATGAAGTGAGGGGATTCTACGATCTAATCGGAAATGTACGTGAGTGGACCACGGGCGGACAATTGGTCGGTGGTGGTTGGCTCGACAACCTCAATGTCTCTGGGCTCAACAAACCAATGTTGACTGTCGATCCGGATGTGCGCCATCCGCTGGCTGGCCTACGTCTGATCGTGCGTAACTAGAAATGATGAAACAGACCATGAAGTCGACATTCCCGGAGCGAATGACTATGATGCGACTTGCCCTAATGGCTCTGCTACTGGCTTGGGTTTCTACCTGTAAGCTCGTCGGGACTGATATCTGGCAAAACGATTCGACCCTCGAATCGCTTAAGGTGACTCTAGTTGATGATGCCTACACGTTCGGCTACGGTTACGCGGACACCCCGACGCAGAACGGGAAGATATATAAGGTCCAGATCTCAAATGGCGCCAAGACGCTCATTGGGACAACCACGACCAATGGCACCAATCAGGCGACGGGCGTTCTCCGTTGGGTCCGTGGATCACTCTGGGTATTTGCAAGCGCCTTTGGCGGGTCAACTGACCCCAGCTTTATTACTCAGCCCACGGGCGCTATACTTACGCTTGGTTCGGGGCGCTGTGCAAAATGGAATCCCGGCACCAGTCTCTGGGAAGCTCTCCCTGGAAATCCGACCTTCGCAGGATCCTATCCACACGCCAACGATCTCGATACTAACAGCAACGGCATCATCGCGATTTCCGGTTACTTTAATACGGTCAACTCAGTTCCCGCCAATGGCATTGCAATTTATAACGGCTCTGCGTGGGTGGTTGCGGGCACTGCGCCGGCAACGATAGCCGGAAGCGATTTATTTAGTAAACGCGTCCAGGTATCTCAGGCGGATAACAGCGTGTACATCTCCAGCTTCACGGAATCTACGTTTAACGGGGTAACTGGTCCCGGATGGAAATGGAATGGCGGCGTCCTGTCAACTATGCCCACGTCGCCAAATTCACAGTTCATTTGGAACTACAAGCGGGTGCAGTGTATCGGCAGTGATGTCTACGTCGTGGCGATTGCGAAAGCGGGCGTTTCATTTGATACCGCGTCGATTTGCAAATATAACGGCACATCCCTGACCGAACTCTATAGCTTCACGATGACGGAGGGCTATATGCGCACTTGGAATACTACGAGCACGAGTCCTCCGCATGCTTTGGGCAACTACGGAGCAAATGACATCATTGTCATGCCAAACTGGCTAAACGACCCTAATAAAATCAATACCGTAGCTGTCGCGTCGGCGATATACGGTTCATATTCTGGAAGCCAAACTAACAACGAAACTGGGCTGTCCGCGCTTTGGAATAGTGGAACGTCGACCAAAACAAAGTCCTACACATTTATAAGCGGCGGCCTTGCCGGGAACGCGAGCAATTACAAAGGAGCCGTGGAGCCGTACTGGGTATCAGGGAAGAACACCTGGTATACCCAACGACTGCAGGCACTCGGCAATGTGGGCCCAACCATTTCTGTGCCTACCGGAGGGGTCGTCATCAATGAAGATTACGTTAACGGGGCCAATGCGACAGCCGGGAAGGTCGTTACCATTTCAGACCATGACCAGTTCATCACCGGTGCGCTTCAGTGGAATGTGCCAACGCCACCCGCGCACGGGAATGTAATATTTGGCGCTTACAGCAGCGCCGGATACAACGTGACCTATGAGCCTGTTCTAGACTATAACGGCACCGACTTCTTCAACGTCAGTGTGAGTGATGGACAATTCACCTCGAACTCAGTGCTGATAAACTACCAGATTAACGCCGTGAACGATGCCCCACGTTTTTCGGTCGCAGACCACACACATTTCCCAATGGGCGTTGGAACGACGCGCACCTTTGACCTAAGCGCCACCGATCCGGAAGGCACCGCAATCACCTACGTTCTGCAGGCATCTAATAATCCAAGCGACCTCAATGGCACCGTGGCTGCTAACGGCCAGGTTACTATCAATGTACTCCCAAATGCGACAACCGGCGACAAATATTGCTACATTGCCGCGACAGATGAGACAGGCTTACAGCGTATTCTCAACTTCTGGATCTATGTGGCACCAAATCCTACCCTGACAATTACCCCGTCTTCGGTCATCACGAATGCGAATCCGATCCAATTCACTTTCTCTTTCGCGGTCGATGTCACCGGATTCGATGCCTCAGACATTCAGGTAAGCAATGGCACCAAAGGCGCGTTCGCAGGATCTGGGAATACGTATACAATGGCGGTGACCCCGTCCGCCAATGGCGCTGTTTCCGTCTCCGTACCTGCTGGCGCTGCGACTTCGCTCGGATTTGGAGTAACCACGCCGTCAGCCACGGCCACCGTGACTAGCGATACCAGCAATCCGACGGGGACACTCTCTCCTTCCGGGACCACAACGAATTCTTCCCTGGTGCCATATACCCTGACCCTCTCAGAGGCCTACAATGGTCTCCTACAAGGCAACATAGCGGTCACCAATGGCAGCATCAGTGGATTCTCGGGATCTGGCACTCAATATAATTTCAACGTTGTCCCGAACGATGGGATCGTGACGGTCATCGTTGCTGCAAACACTTTATTTGATTCGGCTGGCAATGGGAATTTGACCATCTCGTCTTCGATTACCGTCGACCGCACCCGCCCCAATCCCACCGTCACCAACGCGAATGCTAAGGTGAATACCTCCCCTTTTGCCGCGGTTATTGATTTCGGCGAACCGATAGTCGGGCTAACTGCTGCCGGTTTCACCTGTGGCAACGGCACAGTTGGGACGATCTCAGGTAACGGCAACATCTATCAGGTACAGATCACGCCAACGGCCGAGGGCCCCGTCACCTTGGCGCTGACGGATAGCTCGTATCAGGATGTGGCGGGCAACCAGGGTCGGCCAGCATCAGCTTCGTTCGAGTACGACGTGACGCGTCCAAATAGCATAATTCAAGGAAATGGGATATTCACCAACGCATCACCAATCGTCGCCACGATTCTGTTCTCTGAACCGGTGATCGGGTTCACCGCATCAGACATCAATGTTACGAACAGCACGAAAGGGACCTTTTCGGGAAGCGGATCGTCGTACTCGATCCAGCTCATACCCACGGCTAATGGCGAGGTAGTGATTTCGATTCCCGACGGAGCAGCGGCCGACACTTCTGGGAACCTGACGACGGCGCAGAGCTCAACGATCACCTTCGATACCGTCACGCCTACACTCGCCATCACCCCGAATGGCACGACCCAGGCGGGCACCCCCGTGACGGCCACCTTCACGTTCAGTGAGCCGGTTGTTGGCTTTACCGCTAACGACCTTCAGGTGACGAATGGCTCGATTGGTGTCATGTCGGGATCAGGTTCCGTTTACACTGCGCCGATCACGCCCTCGTCGGACGGCATCGTCACTCTCGCTGTTAGCGCCAGCGCCTGCGCCGATCGAGCGGGCAATCCGATTGATAACACCAATGTGACGTGGACCTCGGACCGCACGGGGCCTGCCTTGGTCATCACACCACGATCGAACGCGACCAACGCTTCTCCAATCGTATTCACCTTCACGTTCAATGAAGCAGTGGCCGGATTCGATGCAACAAAAGTCACGGTGACCAATGGCACCAAGAGCGCCTTTGTCGGGTCAGTAAGCTCTTACACACTTGCAGTGAATCCGCTGTCTGAGGGCAACGTCACTGTCGCGGTTTCAGCGGGTGCCTGTGCCGACCTGGTTGGGAATCTTTCGATCGCCGACACTGCGACTGTCCAATTCTCCAATAGCAATCCGACGCTCGTGATCTCCGCTCCGAGCGCCTCGTTCAATAGCGCCAACACCACTCTCACGTTCACCTTCAGCACGCCCGTCATCGGATTCACAACGAGTGACATTACCGTTACCAATGCGACGAAGGGTGCGCTGAGCGGTACCGGATCGAGCTACTCCTTGGTTATCACCCCTGTTTCGGAAGGGGCGATTGGAGTCAGTGTTCCTGCGGCTGCTTGCACGGACTCCGCCAGCAATCCGAATCTCGCCGCGACGGCCACGTTTGCGTACGACGTCTCGGCTCCGTCTCTCTCGATCACCCCGACCGGCATCACCACCAACCAGAACTCATTCACCTTCACCCTCGCCTTTTCGGAACCGGTCACCGGGTTCACCGCTGGCGATGTCCAGGTGACCAACGGATCCAAGGGGCTGTTCAGTGGCTCCGGAACTACGTACCTCCTGACAGTCACTCCGACGTCTGATGGATCTGTCATTGCCGAGGTGCTCGCCGGCGCAGCCACTGACGTGGCAGGGAACCAATCGACAGCTGCATCGGCTACCGTCACTTCCGACCGGACCAAGCCCTCCGCGACCATCACCCCGAACAGCGGTGTGACCGCCGCGTCGCCAATCAACTTCAACATCACCTTCTCCGAAAACGTGACCGGACTCTCCGCCTCAAGCTTCAGCGTTGCGAACGGTTCTGTAGGCTCCCTGACTGGTAGCGGATCTGTCTATACGCTGACAGTCATTCCAACCATTGATGGCGCCATCAGCATCACGATTCCTGCTAATGCCTGTCTCGACGCCAATGGTAACGGCAGCGTCGGTGCAACGGCCTCGGTTACTTCCGACCGAACCGGACCCACCGTGGACATCACCCCCAGCACCCAAGTCACCAACTCAGGGCCGATCACCTTCACCTTTGTCTTTACCGAACCGGTGACTGGATTCACGGCTGCCGATGTCACCGTTAGCCAAGGTGTCAAAGGGTCCTTTACTGGATCCGGTACTACCTACTCCCTGCAGGTGACCCCAACCGCGGAGGGCACCGTCAGTGTGAGTGTGGCTAACGGCGCCGGATTCGATGCGGCAGGAAACGGGTCCGTCCTCGGTTCCGGCTCTGCAATCTATGACACCACCAATCCCACCGTGGCCATTGCTCCGAATTCCACGACCCTCAACACGTCCTCCATTCCATTCGTCATCACCTTCAGCGAACCGGTGACCGGCTTCACCAATTCCGACATCACCGTCACCGGTGGCAGCAAGACAGCATTCAGCGGAAGTGGCTCATCCTATACCGTCGCTGTCAATCCCAATGCCGATGGTCAAGTCACCGTCTCAATCTCTGATGGCACCTGTGTCGACTTCGCCAGCAATTCCCTGATCGGAGGGACTGCGAGCGTCACCATCGACAGATCTTCGCCCCTTCTGACGATTACCCCCAACGGCACAACCTCAAACGCAGCTAGCATCCCGTTCACCTTCGCCTTCACCGAAGTCGTCACCGGGTTCTCGCAGTCCGATATTCAAGTGACCAACGGCACTGCCAGCGCCTTCACCGGCAGTGGGAGTTCCTACCAGGCGACCATTACGCCGACGGCAGAGGGTCCCGTGGTAGTCTCCGTCGCCTCCGGCTCATGTGTTGATGCAGTTGGGATTCCGAACCTTACCACCAGCTCGACCATCACGTCCGACAAGACCGGTCCGATCGCGACCATTACCCCCGCTTCCGGGAGCACTAAAAATAGCCCCATCGTGTTCACCGTCACCCTTTCAGAAACGGTAACAGGCCTGACCTCTGGCGATTTCATCGCCTCCAATGGCACCGTTGGGACGTTGTCGGGCAGCGGCGGTCTCTACGCGATCCAGGTGTCGCCATCCTTCGATGGCCCGGTCACCCTGACGCTCGGCACGAGTTCCTGTGTCGACAGCGCAGGGAATGGTAATGCGGCGAGCTCGGCAACGGTGACCTCGGACCGCACCATCCCGACGGTGGTCATAGCCCCGTCGGGTACGTCGACCAGCTCCGCCTCGATCACCTACACCCTGACGTTTTCTGAGAATGTCACGGGTCTATCACTCAATTCCTTCACCGCGACCAATGCGGCGAAGCAGTCGATCACCGGCTCGGGAACCGTCTACCAAGTGACGGTCAGCGCTCTCGTCGACGGTGCGGTCACTCTCCAACTCCTCCCGAATGCGGCCTTCGATGCTGCTGGGAATGCTGCGGCAACGGCGACCAGCACGGTCACCTATGACAGCACACCCCCCACCCTGACCGTATCCGCACCACAGAACACCAATGCATCTCAGGTTGCGGTGACGTTCAACTTCTCGGAGCCGGTGACGGGATTCACTGCCGCGGACGTTGGCCTCACCAATGCCAATGCCGGCGCATTCGCAGTTAGCGGGACAACCTATACGCTGCAAGTTGCCCCCACGGCAGATGGCCCGGTCACCATCACGGTGGCGGATGCCGTTTGCGTGGATCTTGCTGGGAACAGCAACACCGGGAATCAGGGGACCTTCACCTCCGACCGAACCCCACCAACGGTGAATGTCACTCCCACAGGCACCTCATCGAGTGCCACGTCGATTACCTTCACGATGACTTTTTCCGAGGCGGTTACCGGCCTCAGCGCTTCCAACATCTCAGTGACCAACGGTTCAAAGGGCTCGTTCTCGGGAGGTGGAACCACCTATACGATGGACGTCTTCCCCACCGTCGATGGCAATGTCACCGTCTCCCTTCCAACGGGGGCTGCACTCGACCTTGCAGGGAATCAGAACATCCCCTCATCTGCGACGATCATTTCCGATCGTACCAGACCGACTCCGACCATAACTCCGAACGGCGGGAAGGTGAACTCCTCTCCGATCGTGTTCTCTATCAATTTCAATGAGCCGGTGACCGGACTCACGAATTCATCGTTCACCATCACCGGAGGCAGCCTTGGTTCGTTGTCCGGGAATGGCGCCTCTTATTCGGTTGCTGTTATCCCCGCTGCCGAAGGCACCGTCGGTCTGACGCTGCTGGCCGGGCAGGCATCCGATAGCGTCGGCAACACCAACCTGGTCACCACGGTGTCCGTCGGATACGATGTCACCGCTCCGGGACTGACCATCACTCCCAATGGGACGATCACCACAGCGAACCCGATCTCCTTCACCTTCACCTTCACCGAGCCGGTCATCGGATTCGATGTCAGTGACATCTTGATCACGAACGGTACCAAGGGTTCCTTCTCGGGATCGGGAAGCGTCTACTCGCTCCTGGTAAGCCCCTCCACCGACGGACAGGTTTCAGCAACGGTAGGCATCAGTGCCTGCAACGACGCCGCTGGGAATGGAAACCAGTTCGCTACCGCCACCGTGACCAGCGATCGTACCACGCCCTCGGTGGTTATCTCTCCGAACACAGGAGGCACCAACACCAACCCGATCACCTTTTCGCTGACCTTCTCTGAATTGGTGACCGGACTCGACACCAGCGACTTCATCGTCTCCAACGGCACCCTCGGAACGCTGGCAGGCAATGGGCTCAATTATACCGTATCGGTGGTGCCAACTGCGGAGGGTAGCGTCTCGTTGACACTCAAGGCTGGATCGGTGACCGACCAAGTAGGCAACGTGAATGCCGCAACCACGGCGACAGTCCTTTATGATGTTACCAAGCCGATCCTCACGATCACCCCTCAGTCGGGAACGACCAACGCGAGTCCCATTACCTTCACCTTCACCTTCAATGAGCCCGTCGTCGGATTCACCTCCTCGGACATCACGGTCACAAATGGCACGGGTGGTGCCTTCACCAATTCAGGGAACACCTACACGCTGGCCGTTGCGCCCCTGGCAGACGGGCTTGTCTCCGTGTCGGTTGCTTCATTTGCAGTCCAAGATCTCGGCGGGAATACCAACGCCGCCGCCGCGGCCTCGGTGACATCAGACCGTACCGGCCCTTCGGCTTCGATTACCCCGAGCGGTGTAACGATTCCGACCACCCCGATCACCTTTACTATCACCTTCAATGAGGGGGTCTTCGGGTTCACGCAATCAGATCTCGTACTGACCAACGGATCGATCTCAGCTTTCTCTGGGTCAGGCACGGCGTTCACCGTCAATGTGACTCCGGCTGCTGAAGGGCCCGTGACGCTGACGCTGCCGGCGAACACCTGCACCGATGCCCAGGGGAATCTGAACTCGCTCCGCACGGCTACGGTCAATTACGATTTGCCCAGCGACCCGATCTTACAGCTGCAGGGTGGTACGATCACCTACCAGCGCGGAGATCCCGCCATCATTCTGGATGCCACCCTTGCGATCACGGACCCCGACAGCCCCACATCCTTCGACACCGGAACGTTGACCGTCAGCCTCACCAATGGTGGCGACACCAATGACCAGATCTCGCTCACTATGGGTGATGTGAACGGCTACCGCGTAGCGCTCGTTGGCCAGACCGTGCGTTTGAAGGCCATCCTGGGTGGTGGGACTTTCGGGCCTGAGAAGATCGTCGCCACCTGGTCAGGAGGCAACAGCGGGCAGCCGTTCGGTCTGACCTTTAACCGCGAGGCCACCCCCGATCGCGTGAACGCGATTCTCCAATCGCTCTCCTATAGCGCGACTAATCTCATCGGTAACCACGAGACAGTCACCAAGACTCTCGGCATCAGTTTCAACGACGGGACCTCGGGAACGAATCCTGCGGCAGGATCCATGGTGGTCTCGGTCATATCACCGAACCGCTCTCCGGTAGCTCTGAACGCTGTCGCTACGACGTTGGAAGACACCGGGGTCACCGGCTCCTTGTCCACCAGCTGGACCGACATCGATTCACCGCCATCAGCGATCACGTATGAGACCGTCGGCGCCGCGATCCATGGAACAGTGACCGCTCTCAACTCTCAGACGGGAGCCTTCACCTTCGTCCCGGAAGTGAATTACTACGGCACCGCGTCCTTCGAATTCCGGGTCCACGATGAATCAACCACGAGTGGCACCGCAACGGTGACCGTCACCATAGCGCCGGTGAATGATGCGCCCGTGTTCACACCAGGTGCCAACGTAACCGTGGTCGAGGACCTCGGACCGTTTACGGCAACCGGATGGGCGACTGGCATTGGTCCTGGTGCGTCAAATGAGTCGGGACAAGTGCTCGCCTTCACCACAACGAATGACAACCCGTCCCTCTTCTCTGTGCCGCCGACGGTTTCAGCAATCGGGACACTGACCTTCACCTCGGCACCGAATGCAAATGGCTCCACGGTGGTGTCGATCGCCCTGGGAGACGATGGTGGCACAGCAAATGGTGGTGTTGCCCAGACGATCATCGCGACGTTCACCATCTCTGTGACGCCGGTCAATGATCCGCCGGCGGCGACGCCGGTGGTCATCAACACCGTACTCGGTGGGACCTGGACTGGTCAAGTTCAAATAACCGATCCAGATGGGCCAGTGGTCGTTGGCAGCTTCACATACCAGCTGATCGGCATCAGCCGACTTGGGGACCTGACGCTCAACACCCTCACGGGAGGCATTTCCTTCACGCCAACAACCGCCGGGAACGAATCCGTGAACTTCACGGTGACCGACGGCGCATCGGTCATCACCAGCAGTATCAATATCTGGGTGGTAGATTCGGGAACTGCGCGGCCGCTCATCTCTTCGATTCCCGGTACTGAGGTCATCGCCACTGGCGATGCCTGGAACTATTCTCTCACTGTCGACCCGAATTCGGTTGCCGGGTCTGGGGTGCTCACGGGCTATGTCGGAGGCATCACTGGCGCCTCCATCACGAAGGTCACTGGCAACACCTTCACTGTGGCCATTCCGAGTCTTGCGATCGCCAACGGCGAGCTCCAGAAGCTCACGATCATCATCTCAGATGAGGTCAACCA
>Ga0163144_10013133_pt1 | contig 17317 bp, 19 predicted proteins | sample OliLak19BULKMAT1_FD_123175 | JGI IMG/M metagenome (GOLD analysis project Ga0163144, IMG submission 123175) | Freshwater microbial mat bacterial communities from Lake Vanda, McMurdo Dry Valleys, Antarctica - Oligotrophic Lake LV.19.BULKMAT1 | ecosystem: Environmental > Aquatic > Freshwater >...
CGACGACAGGACCGGCTGTATGGGCCGTTGCGGCTACTACGCTCCGACCGGCTGGTCGCGATCGGCGGCGTTGGCCGCCTCGGCCGCGGACCGCTCGTTGCGGACAGGCAGGATTCGCAGCGCGCGGACCGGCGACCACCAAAACACGGCCGCGCCGAGCAGTCCCCCGAGCGGCGCAAGGAACGCCGTTGCGCGCAGCCCGATGATCTCCGCCAGCAGGCCGGCACCAACGGTCGCGACCAGCTGCGCGCCAACGGCCAGCACGGAAAAGGTGGCGGCCACGCGACCGAGCTCCCGGTCGGCCACGAGCGACTGCCGTACGGACACTTCGGTGATGTCGTAGACGGTCACGGCGGAGTCGGCGATGAGCTGTTGGGCGACGAGGCACCCAAGGGCGATGATCGGCAGGCCCGCCGGGGCGAGCGGGATGAACAGGTTCCCAAGCGCCGCGAGCAGCATCGCCACGACGGCCACCGGACCGACGCCCCAGCGACGCGTCGATCGGGCGGCCACGACGGCGCCGATGAACGACGAGGCGCCGCCAACGCTCGCGACCACCCCGACCAGGGCCGGGCTGAGCCCCAGGGTGTCGAGCGCGAACAGGAAGAACGTCGCGCCGAAGACACCCCATAGCGCCGCCAGGAGCATGGATGCCGTCGCAAAGGCCCGCAGCACCGGATCGTGGCGAACGAGGCGAAGGCCGTGGCGGATCTCGTCGAGCACCGGTTCACGGTCCTCGCGAGGTGGTGGCGCCGCCTCCTCGCGCTGGACGGTCATGAGGATCACCGCGGAGACGACATACGTCGCGGCGTCGATCAGGATGGTGATCGGACCGGTCAGCAACTGGACCAGAACGCCGCTGATCCCGAACCCGACGAACTCGGCCGCGGAACCGCTGGCGGCAAGGGCGCTGTTGGCCTCGACCAGCCGCTCCCGTTCGACGATCGCCGGCAGGTAGGCGTTGTCGGCGGCATCGAAGAACGTGGTCAAGACGGCCGAGAGGGCGGCCACGATGAGCAGTTGCCAGAAGGTCAGAGCGCCCAGCACGAACGCGAGCGGGATCGACCCCAGGAGCACCGCGCGTCCCAGGTCGGACCAGATGAGCACGGGTCGGCGCCGCAGTCGATCCACCCACGCACCCGCGACCAGACCGACCACGAGCGTGGCGGCCAGGTCCATCCCGCGCAGGATCGCCACCTCGATGGGTCCGGCACCAAGGGTCAGGATGGCCAGGAGCGGCAAGGCGATCCGGGTGATGAGCGACCCGAAGATCGAGATGGTCGCGGCCGTCCAGACCCGGACGAACGCGTCGTTGCGCCAGAGCGGGGAGGCGAAGGGATTGCGCACGGACCGCGGAGCCTACACGGGAGCGAGAGCACTACGCCGCCGCGCCCACGGTTCCTGACAGATCGTCACCCAGTGACGCTTGGGCAGGAGGATCGGCGTCCGCGGGCCCTCGCGGGCCGTCCGCGGGCCGTCGAGGACGGCGCCGATGCTGCGTCCACGCTCGGAAACTCGCGCCGGCCGATGTGGGGGCGCGACTCGCGACCCGTTGATCGCGTCGAAGCGTCACCGGGTGACGATCTGGCACGAAACCATTCGAGCCGGCGCGAGCGCATCGTCCCAGCGGCGGACGCATCGTCCCCGCGCACCGGACCATCGTCCCAGGGGCGCCCCCGACGACCCTGCGGTACACTCACGGCCGCCTCTGGTGCGTCAGAACCCGCGCACCACCCGGATCGCCACCTCGTCACGGTGTCGGACCGGGCCCCACCCCACTGACGGAGTCCTGACCGGACCGTGTTCGATACCCTCAGCGACCGCCTTCGGGCGACCCTCGGCAACCTGACCGGCCGCGGCCGGATCAGCGAGGCTGACGTGGATGCGGCCATGCGCGAAGTGCGGCTGGCCCTGCTGGAGGCGGACGTCAACTTCAAGGTCGTCAAGGACTTCATCGGCCGCGTTCGCGAGAAAGCTGTCGGCGGAGACGTCCTCGCGAGCCTGACCGCCGGCCAGCAGGTCGTGAAGATCGTCCACGACGAACTGGTGGACCTCCTGGGCACCGGCGATCGCATCTTCCACCTGAGCGGCAACCCCGCGGTCGTGGCCATGGTCGGCCTTCAGGGTTCCGGCAAGACCACCAGCACGGCCAAGCTCGCCCGCTACGTCGTCAAACAGGGCCGCCGGCCACTGCTCGTTGCCGCCGACCCGTATCGACCCGCCGCCGCGGACCAACTGGAGACCCTGGGCAAGCAGCTGGATATCCCGGTCTTCCGGGCGCCCACCGGCACCAGTGTTCCGGAGATCGCGCGCCTCGGCGTGGAGGCGGCCAGGCGACAGGTTCGCGACGTCGTGATCATCGACACCGCCGGGCGCCTCAGCATCGACCAGGCCCTGATGGCGGAGATCGCCGCGGTCAACGCCGCGGTGAAGCCGGTCGAGACGCTGCTCGTCGTGGACGCCATGACCGGCCAGGAAGCCGTGGCTGTCGCCCAGGCATTCGCGGCCGCGGTCCCTGTCACGGGCCTGATCCTGACCAAGATCGATGGCGACGCCCGCGGCGGGGCTGCCCTCAGCATCTCCGCCGTCACCGGCGTCCCGGTCAAGTTCCTGGGCACCGGTGAGAAGACGGATGCGCTGGAAGTCTTCCACCCGGACCGCCTCGCCGGTCGCATCCTGGGCATGGGCGATATCCTGACCCTCGTCGAGCGGGCCCAGGAGACGTTTGACGTCAACCAGGCCCAGAAGATGGAGGAGAAGCTCCGCAAGTCGAGCTTCACCCTGGAGGACATGCTGGAACAGCTCCAGCAGGTCCAGAAGATGGGCCCCATCGGCCAGATCATGAGCATGATCCCGGGCATGGGCAACATGGCTAACGAAGCACAAGCGGCGGTGGACCGCGGCGACCTCAAGCGCACAGAGGCGATCATCCGGGCGATGACCCCGGTGGAGCGCCGTGACCCGACCGTCCTCAACGCGTCCCGTCGGCGCCGGATCGCGACCGGCAGCGGGACCGCCCTTCCAGATGTCAATCGATTGGTGAAGCAGTTCACCGAGATGCAGAAGCTCATGAAACAGCTTGCCGGGGGTGGCCGACGTGGCGCGCTGGGCAGCCTTGTGGGTCGGCGCTGAGCGCCGAAGGAGATGACGCGATGACGGAACCATCCCGCCCGGAGGCAGGACCGACGATCGACTCGAGCACGACCGCGACCGAGACGCACGTGCCGACCGCGCCCGTGCCGACCACGCCCGTCGCACCCCCGACATCGGGGACGATCAAGCCTCGGAGCCGGGCCCGCTGGTTCGGCGCCCTGGGCGTGGTCGCCCTCGTCGTGATCGGATCCATCGCGGTCGGCCTGGTCCTGACCGGCGCTTCGCCTTCCGCCACTGTCACCGGCTACGTGCCGGCGAACAGCGTGATGTACGGCGAAGTCCGCCTGGATCTGCCCGGTGACCAGCGCGCCAAGATCGGCGCCTTCTTGTCCAAGTTCCCGGGCTTCGCCGATCAGGCAGCCCTGGACACCAAGCTCGACGAGGTGCTGGATCGGCTTCTGTCCGACGGGACCGATGGCCAGCAGACGTTCACCAGGGACGTCAAGCCCTGGTTCGACGGGGAATTGGCGTTCGCCGCCGGCCCCCTGCCGACCGATGCGGTGCTCGGAGATCCGGTGGCTGCCGCCGGTGCGGCCAGGGCGCTGGTGCTCCTGTCGATCAAGGACGAGGCGCTCGCCCGGGCCTGGTTCACCGACGCGATGTCCAGGGCCGGCGCGACCGGTACCCCCCAGACCTACGAGGGCACGGAGCTGACCGTCTTCAGCGACGCCACCATGCCCGACGCGAAAGGGGCCTTCGCCCTGGTCGGCGGCAAGGTGGCCATCGCCGGCGACCTGACGTCGGTCAAGGCGGCCATCGACACCAAGGGAGCCGGCGCCTTCGCCACGGACGCCAGGGTCAAGGCCGCGACGGCGGCTGCTGTCGGCGACCATGTCGGGTTCATGTTCGTCGACCTGCGTTCGCTGCTGAACAGCGCCCTCGCCATGAGTCAGTCGGTCGCCTCGGCGCCGCCGGTCAGCGCGGCGATGCTCGCGCTCGTCCCGGACTGGGCATCGTTCCGCCTTCGGGTGGAGGGTGATGCCCTTCTGATGGACGGTGCGATGCCGAACGTGGCGGGCACCCCCGGATCGGATGAGAATCGGGCCAACGGCGTCGCCTCGTGGGCGCCCCCGTCCACGCTGGTGCTGGCCGCAGGCAACGACGCCGGTGCGTCCGTCCTGGAGGCGGTCGCCCTCCTCCGCCAGGACCCGACCCTCACCGAAGCGTTCAAGAGCATCGACGGGGTGGCGGGCGTGGTCGGCGGCCTGGAGGCCGTGCTCGGCTGGATGGGCGACAGCGGCCTGGTCATCGCCCAGGGCGCGGATGCGCCGGAAGGTGGCATCGTGTCCATCCCGACCGACGCCGCGAATGCCCGGCAGCTGCTGACCACGTTGCGTTCGTTCGCGACCCTGGCCGGCGGTCAGCTTGGGATCACGGTCCGTGACGAGGACCACAACGGCGTCCCCATCACCATCATCGACCTTGGTTCGGCCCAGGATCTCCTGGGTCTGGCCGGTGCCTTCGGCGGCCAGCCGCTGCCGACCGATCCATCGACCATGCCACTACCCACGGGCAGCATCGAGATCGCCTATGCGGCGACCGACCAGGTCGTCGTGCTCGGGAGTGGGCCGGCGTTCGTCAAGAGCGTCCTTGATGCGGGGGCCGGCGACTCGCTCGCCGACGATGCCCGCTTCCAAGGCCTCGTGACTCGCGTTGGCGCAACCCACACCGGCGTGTCGTTCGTGGATATCGCCGCCATCCGGGGCGTGATGGAAGGCTTCCTGTCGGAGGCCACGGCCGCGCAGCGGGCGGACTACGAGGAGTCGATCAAGCCATTCCTCGTCCCGTTCGACGCGTTCGTCGCGGCCGGCGTGGCTGGCGACGAGCTGGACTCGCAGCACGCCATCATCACCGTCAAGTAAGGCAACGATGGCCGGGGCGGCCCAATGCCCCGGTCGTGAATGGAGGAGAGGCAGAACGATATGGCAGTCCGCATCCGGCTGACGCGCGTCGGCGCGAAGAAGCAACCGACCTATCGACTGGTCGTCGCCGACGCTCGAAGCGCCCGCGACAGCCGCGCCATCGACACGATCGGCCACTACAACCCGCGCACGGAGCCGATCGAGCTCAAGGTCGATGCAGAGAAGGCCAAGGCCTGGCTCGACAAGGGAGCCCAGCCCAGCGACACGGTCGCCCGCCTGTTCAAACAGGTCGGCATCCTGCCGGCTGGCAAGTAGGAGCGCGAACGATGGCAGCCAAGGAACTGATCGAGTACGTCGCGAAGTCGCTGGTCGACGATCCCGACGCCGTCACCGTCGAGCTCATCGTCGAGGAGGGCGCGACGGTCATCGAACTCCATGTCGCCGAAGATGACATGGGCAAGGTCATCGGGCGCAACGGCAGCGTCGCGAAGGCGCTCCGGACGCTCCTCAAGGTGACCGCGGCGCGTGACGGAGAGCCCGTCCAGCTCGAGATCGTCTGAGCGCGACGACACCCGTGGCCGACGGCCACCCGCCCCCGACCGAGCGTCTCGTGGTCGCCCTGGTTCGGGGCGTCCACGGCCTTCGTGGCGCGGTCCGAGTGGAGGTCCTCACGGATCGGCCCGAGGCGCGCTTCGTGCCGGGGGCCGTCCTCCATCGCGAGGGCACGGACGCGCCCTTGACCATCGCCTCGGCCGAGGCCGTCCAGGACGGCCCCGGCTGGCGTGTCCGGTTCGTGGAGATCGAGTCCCGCGAGGAGGCCGACACGATCCGCGGTGCCTACCTTGAGACGGCGGTCCGCCCCGATGCCGAGCTCGGGCGTGGCGAGGTCTACTGGCACGAGGTGATCGGCACGACCGTCCGCGGGGTCGATGGGGCGGAACTCGGGACGGTCCAGGACATCTACCGGGTCGCGGAGAACGAGGTGTACGTCGTCGGTGGCGGCGCGTACGGCACCTTCGACGTGCCGGCGGTCCGGGCATTCGTCCGGATCTTCGCCCCGCGAAGGGGCGAGATCGTGATCGACGGCGACGCGCTGGACCTGCAGCCCGTCAAGGTCCGCCGAACGGATCCCGACCGGCCGCGCGCGCCGCGCCGGACATCGCGCAAGGGACGGCCGGCGGTCGCCGCGGCCGATCCCGCGGAGGTCAGTCCCGCTCTCACCGAGTCCTCGACCGCCGATCCGGAACCGCCTGAGTCCGAGTCCGCCGATCCGGCATGACCCTGCACATCGACGTCCTGACCCTGTTCCCGGCCATGGTCCAGGGACCCCTGGGGTTGAGCATCCCGGGCCGCATCCAGGAGCAGGGACTGGCCGTTATCCGGATCCACGACCTGCGCGAGTTCGGGCTGGGTCGGCACAAGTCGGTCGACGACGCGCCGTACGGCGGGGGCGCAGGCATGGTCATGCGGGTGGAGCCGATCGTCGCCGCCATCGAGTCCGTCCGCCGCCCGGACTCGACCGTCATCCTGCTCGACCCGGGCGGCGAGGTCTTCAGCCACGCCCGGGCCGCCGACCTGGCCGACCGCGAGCATCTCATCTTCGTGTGCCCGCGCTACGAAGGCGTCGACGAGCGGATCCGGGCGTTCGTGGACCTTGAGGTGTCGATCGGCGATTACGTCCTGACCGGCGGGGAGCTGCCGGCTCTCGTCGTCATCGACGCCGTCATTCGCTTGCTCCCGGGTGCCATCGATGACCTTTCGACCTCGGAGGAGTCGTTCAACGCGGGCCTGCTGGAGTACCCGCAGTACACCCGCCCGCCGTCCTTTCGTGACCTGGACGTGCCGCCCATCCTGACCTCGGGCGATCATGGTGCGGTGGCGCGCTGGCGACATGAGCAGGCGGTGGAACGGACCCGGTCGCACCGGCCCGACCTGATGCCGCCAGACGACCGCTAAACCGGGATCGAGCCGCACGGTGAATCGAGCGCACGGTGAATCGAGCCGCATTCGGCATCGAGCCTCGTCGACCTCGTCATGCATGGTCACGGCCCAAGCGCCATCGTCGTCATCGAGCGTGCCCACCCTCATCGATCCGCTGTCCTCGGACTACGGTCGCCTTGACAACCACTACACGCCATGACCGAAGTTGGCCGCAGCCCGGCCCTCATGTCCACCCGAATCGTCGCAGGTATCGCGCTGTTGCTGATCGCTGGTTGCACATCGATACCGGGAGCATCGAATGACGCGCTCCTGCCTTCGCGACCGCCTGACGCAAGCGAGAAGCCGGTCGCCGAGGCCCCGCCTACCGACGAGCCCAGTCTGTATCCCGCTGACAACATGTGGGCGTTCCTCGCGTCGACTCCGGGACTGCAGGATCGGGTGTCAAGCCTCGAAGAGGCCACGCAGTTCGCAGAACTCGTCGTCATCGGTTCCATCGAGGCGATCGAGCGGGGTGTGGCGTACGCGGCGCCGGGAGAGGACCCTGCGTGGACTGCCGAAGCGATCATCCGAATCGATGAAGTCCTCGCCGGCGGTGTCCAGACGTCCGACTCCGTGGTCGTGGAGTTCGTCCTCGTCGTGGGTGGGGACCTCTACCCGGAGAAGGAGTTCGAGGACGTCACGGCGTCGATCCCAAAGGGGCGTGCAGTCCTGTGGTTGTTCAGTTGGCAGCAGTATTTCGAGCGTTCTGGAACAGACGTGCCCGACTGGCTCAAGGGCGCGAACCGCACGGACCGATTCCGACTGATCGGTGGTGATGGGTTCATGCGGATCGAGGGGGACCGCGTGGTGGCACCGGGATATTCGACGGGCTGGCCCACCGATCTCTCAAGATCCCAGGTGGCCGATCTGAAGGAATCGGTCGCGGCCGCGGCGGCCGCGGACTGAACGACACTTGCCTCAGGCGGCGGTTCTTCCTTCCTCTGGTGCTATACTCCGCCACCGTGTCGCGACCGTGTGCGCAGGCACCTCCGAACGCCACCCCGCAGTCTCGGCTGCCACTGATGACCAAGGAACCGCCGCGTGAATGTGCTTGACGAGATCGTCCAGGATCAGCTCCGCACGGACCTGCCGGAGCTCGCCACGGGTGACACCGTGAAGGTCTCCGCCAAGGTCATCGAGGGTACCCGCGAGCGGATCCAGGTCTTCGAGGGGACCGTCATGCGGCTCCGCGGCGGCGGGATCACCCGGACCATCACCGTCCGACGGATCGCGTCCGGTGTCGGCGTGGAACGGACCTTCAAGATCAATAGCCCCCGGATCGACAAGATCGAGGTCGTCCGTCACGGCAAGGTCCGTCGAGCGCAGCTCTACTTCCTGCGCGACCGCGTGGGCAAGGCCGCCACGTTGCGCGAGCGCCGGACGAACGGCTGACCGCCGCGTGACCCCTCGACCCCGCCGAGCTACCGGCGGGGTCGCTCGATTCTCCAGTAGGCTTGGCTGCCATGGCCGTCATCGTCCCGACGCTCCGTTTTGAACGCCGCCTCTGGAATGATGGCCTGACCCGTGTGGTTGGAGTCGATGAGGTCGGGGTCGCGCCGACCTGCGGCGCCGTCGTCGCGGCGGCAGTGGTCATGAGACCCGGCTGTCATCGGATCCCGGGGGTGCGGGACTCCAAGACCCTTTCGATGGCGCAGCGGGAGCGTCTGGCCCCACTCATCCGCCAGCGAGCCGTGGCCGTCGGTGTCGGGGCCGCCTCGGTTCGCGAGATCGACCAGCTCAACATCTATCACGCCACGCATCTCGCGATGCGCCGGGCCGTCGCGCGCATCGGCGGGCATGAGCACGTGATCGTGGATGGCAACCGCATCGCCGGTTTCGAGGCGCACGTCGGGCCGTATACGAACGTGGTCGATGGCGACGCGCTGGTGTATTCGATCGCGTGCGCGTCGGTCGTCGCCAAGGTGGTCCGCGACCGGATGATGGCCAAGCTGTCCGTGCGCTACCCGGGCTACGGCTGGGAGCACAATCAGGGCTACGCGACCCGCGACCATCGCGACGCCATCCGGGCGATGGGTCTGACCCCGTTCCACCGGCGGTCGTTCCTGGCCCTCCAGCGGACGTTGGCGGGCGATCAGCTCGACCTCGATCTGCTCGGCGACCCGTCGGCGTCGCCGTCCACGCACGAGCTGCTGGCGCGCGAGCTGGTGCCGGTCATGGCCGATGCCGCCGCCTTCGATATGGCGGATCTGCTCACCCTGGACCTCGCCGTTGAGGAGACGGTGGTCACCGGGTAAGCCGCGGTGCAGCCGCCGATACGTCCGGGATGCGGCGGGCGGACGAAGATGGCCGCATGGATGGTTCGCTCGCGCTCGGCTCCGGTCGCACTCCCGCCCAGGCGGCGGGTGATGCCGCCGAATCGCTGGTGGAATCGCGACTCGTCGAGGCGGGCTGGATCATCCTGGGCCGGAACGTCCATGTCGGTCGCCACGAGCTCGACCTCGTGGCGACCGACCCTGGCCCGCCGGCGATGCTCGTCTTTCTGGAAGTCAGATGGCGGCGGCGGCGCGACTACGGCCTTGCGGAGGAGACGGTCGACCATCGCAAGCGGGGGCGCGTGCGTCGCGCTGCCTTCACCCTGCTGGAAAGGGGGAGTCTGCCGTCGCTTCCGGTTCGGTTCGACCTTGTCGTCGTCGAACCCGGCGAATGGGGAGGGGAGCCACAGGTCCGGCACCACCGGGCCGCCTTCTGAGGCGCCAGACGGGCTACCGCCGGTCGGGTTCCGCGGGCGCGGCCGGCTCACCGCCGCACGCGACCGCAGGCGGAGGCGCAACGGCCCGCGCGGTGACCGTCGGTCAACGATCCATCGCCGAAACCGCCGCACGCGACCGCAGGCGGAGGCGCAACGGCCCGCGCGGTGACCGTCGGTCAACGATCCATCGCCGAAACCGCCGCACGCGAACTCCATCGCTGTGGTCGCGCGCTGTTGCTGCAGGAATCGTTGACCGTGGGTCACCACCGTGCACGACGCGGCCCGACCGCCGGCCGGGGGCACGGTTGATCGCCGCCGACAGTGGCGGGCCGCGTTCCGTGGCGCCGGCCGCGCACGACGCGGCCCGACCGCGACCGGACCCGTGCTAGACTCCGGCGCGGCCAGGAACGGTCAGTCCGAGAGGGGCAGTCCGACCAGGTCCACGAAAGCACCCACGCGAATCATGCCCGCTCCGGATGACCCGGGGTGGAGCTCACACGCGGACCGTCCCGACCGGGGTGGTGCCGAGGCCGATCCGCCGTCGAGGCGGGACGTGTCCGGTCCCCGATCGATCCAGGGGTCCGCGGAGGAACGAACCGACAGGAGGTCGCTCACCGTGCCGTCCGTTTCGATGCGGCAGCTGCTCGAGGCCGGAGTCCACTTCGGCCATCAGACCCGCCGCTGGAATCCCAAGATGCGCCCGTTCATCTTCGCCGAGCGCAACGGGGTCCACATCATCGACCTCGCCCAGACCGTCCAGCGCCTGGACGTTGCCCTGGAGGCCGTCCGCGAGACCGTCGCCCGCGGCGAGCAGATCCTGTTCGTGGGCACGAAGAAGCAGGCCCAGGAGCCGGTCGTCGAAGAAGCCACCCGAGCCAACATGCCGTATGTCCAGAAGCGCTGGCTGGGCGGCATGCTGACGAACTTCACGACCATCAAGAAGCGCATCGGCCTCCTGGAGCAGCTCGAGGCGCGTCAGGGTGCCGGCGACTTCGAGCGCATGTCCAAGAAGGAAGCCGCCAAGCTGACCGAGGAGATGGTCAAGCTCCAGGGCACCGTCGGCGGCATGCGCAAGATGAAGCGCCTGCCCGGCATGGTGTTCATCGTGGACCCGCACCGTGAACGGATCGCGGTCACGGAAGCGAACAAGCTTGAGATCCCGGTCGTGGGCACCGGGGACACCAACGTGGACCCGGACGAGCTCGACTACATCATCCCGGCCAACGACGACGCGATCCGGAGCATCCGGCTGCTCTGCGCCCTGGTCGCCGAGGCGGCCATCGAGGGTGCCCAGCAGCGGTCGGCGCGTTCGTCCGGCGAGCACGAGGTCTCCGACACCCTCCCGATGCCGCAGACCGGTGAGGAGGAAGAGGTGCCGGGTGCTGCCGACGCGCTCGTGGCAGCCCTGGCCGGCGGCGCGGCGCTCACCTTCGAGCCCGATGCCGATGAGGACGACCTGCTCCCGGGCGACCGCGCGGCGCGGAACGAGATCCCCGTCGTCGATACCACGGAGACTGAGGCGACTCCTGAAGAGATCGCCGCGGAACTCGCTCGCGAGGCGGCCGAGAAGGCCGAGGACAACGCGGGCTGAGCCGAGGGCTGAGCCCGCGGCGGCAGGAACCACAGCAACCAAGGCGCGGGCGGTGCCCGCGGGTATGCACGGAACAGGAGCGGACACGACCATGGCGGATATCTCGGCGGAACTGGTCAAGGAACTGCGCGAGCGGACCGGCGCCGGGTTCATGGACTGCAAGCGAGCCCTGACCGAGGCGGACGGAGACCTGGACAAGGCTACCGCCGTCCTGCGTGAAAAGGGCCTGGCAGCAGCGGCCAAAAAGGCCGGGCGCGACGCGCGTGAGGGCCTGGTGTCCAGCTACATCCACACCGGCGGGCGCGTCGGCGTGCTCATCGAGGTCAACTGCGAGACGGACTTCGTGGCACGCACGGACGAGTTCCAGAAGCTCGTCCGCGATCTGGCCGTCCAGGTGGCCGGCCTCGCTCCGTTGTACGTGGATCAGGAGCGCGTCCCAGCGCAGGTCCTGGAGGCCAGGAAGGCCGAACTCCTGGCCGACGAATCCACCCAGAAGAAGCCGGAGAACATCCGGCCACAGATCGTCGAGGGCCAGCTCAAGAAGTGGTACTCGCAGGTGTGCCTGTACGATCAGCCATTCCGGGACGAGGAACGGACCGTCGGTGAGCTGATCACCCAGAACATCTCGACGATCGGCGAGAACATCCGGGTCCGGCGGTTCACCCGCTACGCGCTCGGGGAGGAGCAGTGAGCCAAGTGGTGACCGACGCGGTCGCCTTGGAACCGGAGCCCGCGCCGGCGTTGCGCTACCGCCGGATCCTGCTCAAGCTATCCGGCGAGGCCCTGCTGGGCGACCGCCAGTACGGGGTGGACCCGGCGTTCTGTGCCTTCATCGCCCGGCAGGTCGCGGTCGTCCATCGCCTGGGCGTCCAGGTCGGCATCGTCGTCGGTGGTGGGAATATCTTTCGCGGCCTGGCCGCGGCGGCCCGGGGCATGGACCGCGCCACTGGCGATTACATCGGCATGCTCGCGACGGTCATGAATGGCCTGGCCCTGCAGGATGCGCTGGAGAAGGCGAGCGTGCCGACCCGGGTCATGACCGCCATCGCCATGAACGAGGTCGCCGAGCCGTACATCCGGCGCCGCGCGATCCGGCACATGGAGAAGGGACGAGTCACGATCTTCGTCGCCGGTACCGGTAACCCGTACTTCACGACGGACACGGCGGCTGCCCTGCGCGCCGTGGAGATCAATGCCGAGGTCCTGCTCAAGGCGACCAAGGTGGACGGTGTCTACGACAGCGACCCGATGACGAATCCCGGCGCGCGGCGGTACGCTCAGCTGACCTACGCGGACCTGCTTCGCGACCAGCTCAAGGTCATGGATGCGGCGGCGGTCAGCCTGTGCCTGGAGAACGACCTCCCGATCGTCGTGTTCGACCTGAATCAACCTGACAACATCACCCGGGTCGCGGCCGGAGCCCCGGTCGGGACACGCATCTCGAGCGCCTACGAAGCGCCCGATCCCAGCGGAGGTGCGCCAGCATGAGCACCCAGATCCTCACCGACGCCGATCACAAGATGAGTCGCGCGGTCGACGCCATGGAGCGCGAGTTCCAGGGCATCCGAACAGGCCGCGCGTCGACGTCCCTGGTCGAGCGCATCACCGTCGACTACTACGGCACGCAGACACCGCTCAACCAGCTGGCCGGCATCAGTGTTCCCGAGACGCATCAGATCGTCATCCAGCCGTGGGACCGCGCCGTCCTGGGCGCCATCGAGAAGGCGATCACCAAGAGCGATATCGGCCTGACTCCGAACGTCGACGGCACGGTCGTCCGCCTGAACATCCCACCGCTCACCGAGGAGCGTCGCAGGAACCTCGTCAAGGTCGTCCATAAGCGGATGGAAGACGCCAGGGTGGAGATCCGCAACATCCGCCGCGACGCCGCGGACCAGCTCAAGAAGGAAGAGCGCGACGGGTCGGTCGGCACGGACGAATCCCATCGTCAGCTGGACGTTCTCCAGAAGACGACCGACCGCCACACGGTGGACGTGGATCACCGTGGCGCGGCCAAGGAACAGGAAGTCCTCGAGGTCTAGTGGCTCGCGTGCCGTCGGCCCGCTTGGCGTTGGCCCGACCCACTGACGCGCCTCCCGCGGCGCATGGCACGCCGCCCGATCGCTCCGCCGGGGCGGCCCTGAGAGCCGCGACCGTCGCTTCCGCCACGCGGGACGACCCGGCCGCGCAGGTCTTCCTCCCGCCGGACGACCTGCCCCGGCACGTGGCGATCGTCATGGACGGCAACCGGCGCTGGGCCAGGGCTCGAGACCTGCCGGAGCTGGACGGCCATGCGGCGGGCGTCGAGGCGATCCGGGAGTTGCTTCGCCACGCCGTGCGCCGGGGCATCCCGGTCATGACCCTGTATGCCTTCAGCCGCGAAAACTGGGCTCGGTCCGACGACGAAGTCACAGGCCTGTTCGGCCTCCTGGAAGCGGCGATCCGCAGCGAGACGGACGAACTCCGCGCCCAGGGTGTGCGGATCCAGTTGCTCGGGCGGATGGATGAGTTGCCCGACGCGACGCGAGCATCCATCGCCGACGCGCTGCAGGCGACGCAGGGTGGTGAGCGGCTGATCCTGAACATCGCCTTCAACTACGCCGGGCGTACAGAACTCGTGGACGCCGTCCGTCGGTTGGTGGCCAGCGGAACAGCGCCGGAGGCGATCGACGAAGCGGCGGTCAGCGCCTCCCTGTACACGGCCGGACTGCCCGACCCCGATCTCCTGATTCGGACCGGCGGCGAGCAGCGCCTCTCGAACTTCCTCATCTGGCAGTCTGCCTACGCCGAGTTCTACTTCTGCGATGCGCTCTGGCCCGATTTCGGACCCGACGCGTTCGACACCGCCCTCCTCGAGTTCGCCCGCCGGCATCGCCGGTTCGGACGCTAGGCCGGCCGGGCGAAGGCATGCGCCAGCGAGCCATCACGGCCGCCATCCTGGTCCCGGCCCTGCTGGTCGTCCTGGCGATCGGGGGCTTCGCGCTGGCTGCCGCCGTCGCCGTCATCACCGTGCTGGCTGCCCGTGAAGTATTCGGCCTCCTGGATGGGTCCGGCCATCACACGTTCTGGTTGCTGGGCACGGCCCTCGCCCTCACGGTCATCCTGGATGCCACCTTCCCGGCATTGCTCGAGAGCAGCGGGCTGCTCTTGATGGCGATCGGGATCGTGCTCGTCGCGGTGGCCGCGTTCTCGCGTGAGGATCCGCGGGACGGCCTGACAAGTTGGATGACCACGGTCTTCGGCGCCTTGTATGTGAGCCTGCTCGCGTTCGTCCTGCGCCTGGGGCACGCGGCTCCCGCGATCCCGGACGGCGCCCCACTCGAAGCCCTTGGCGCGGACCGGGGCTGGATCCTCCTCCTGATCCTGGCGGTCTGGGCGTACGACACCGGAGCGTTCCTCGCGGGTCGCCAGTTCGGCCGGGAGAAATTCCTGACGCATCTCTCCCCATCCAAGACCTATGCCGGGCTGGTCGGCGGGATCGCGGCCACGACCGTGGTGGTCGCCGCGGGCCTGTGGGGGCTGGGCCAATCGCCGCTCCACGCCCTCGTCCTCGGTCCGCTCGCCGGATTCGCCGCCCAGGCTGGCGACCTCGCCGAATCGATGCTCAAACGCGCTGCCTCCGTGAAGGACTCCGGGAACCTGATCCCGGGCCACGGCGGGATGCTGGATCGCGTCGATTCGTTCCTGTTCGCGGCCCCCGTCGTGACCCTGTATGTCGTCGCCCTCCTCGACTGAGCCACGGCGGGTCGCGCTGCTCGGGTCGACCGGGTCGATCGGTACGCAGACGGTCGACGTGCTGGCCGCGCATCCCGACCTGTTTCACGTGGTGGCCCTGGCCACGGGATCCAACCGGGCGCTGTTGGAGGCGCAGGCCAGGCGCCTGGGTGCGGCCGTCACGGCGGTCGGAGCCACCGCCGAGGGCCTGGTCGACCTGGCCACCCGGGACGACGTCGACCTCGTCGTCATCGCCACGGGCGGGGTCGTGAGCCTTCGCCCCGTCCTCGCGGCGTTGAGCGCGGGGAAGATCGTGGCCACGGCCAACAAGGAGACACTGGTCATGGGCGGCCATCTGGTCATGCCGCAGGCCCGCCGCCTGGCCACCGAGCGTGCCGCGAGCGCCCCCGCGGACGCCTTCGCCAGCCCACTTGCCTGGGTCCGGCCCATCGATTCGGAACATTCGGCCATCTGGCAGTGTCTCGTCGGCGAAACCATGTCGACGGTCGCGGGGCTCATCCTCACCGCGTCCGGAGGTCCGTTTCTGGACTCGACGGACCAGGAGATGGCAACGATCACGCCGCATCAGGCCCTGAAGCACCCGACCTGGACCATGGGAGCCAAGATCACCATCGACTCCGCGACGCTCGCCAACAAGGGCCTGGAGGTCATCGAGGCGCACTGGCTGTACGATGTCGACTACGACGCCATCGAGGTCGTCATCCACCCGCAGAGCGTCGTCCACTCCGCCGTCCGCTTCGTCGACGGCTCCCTCAAGGCCCAATTAGGCACCCCGGATATGCGACTACCCATCCAGTACGCCATGACCTACCCCGACCGTCAACCGTCGCCTGCTGCCGCGCCCGATCTCGTCGCGACGGCTCGCCTGGACTTCCGCGCACCCGACGAAGGGCGCTTCCCGGCCCTGCGCATCGCCCGCGAGGCGGGTCGGCTGGGGCCACGGGCCTCCGCCGCCCTCATCGCTGCCGACGATGTCGCGGTTGCCCGGTTCCTTGGCGGCAGCCTGGACTTCGCCGGGATCCCGCGCCTGCTGGAAGCGGCCGTGGACCGCTTCGGATCGAGCGGCGACCAGCACCCGGACATCGACACGCTGGTCGCCCTGGATGCGGAGGTCCGGAGCGTGTTCGCGACCGGACCGATCGGCGGTCGCGCGTGACCGGGTTCATCCAGTCGATCATCACGGTCCTCCTGTTCATCGGCATCCTGGGCATCCTCGTCGTCATCCACGAGCTCGGCCACTTCGTGACCGCCCGGTTGGCGAACGTCCGCGTCCTGGAGTTCGGGGTCGGATTCCCACCACGCGCCAAGGTCCTGCGCAGCAAGGGCGAGACCCTGTACACCCTCAACTGGCTGCCGATCGGCGGCTTCGTCAAGCTGGAGGGCGAGGACGGCGACGCGAGGGACGATCCGCGTTCCTTCGCGGCGCAGCGCTGGCTCACGAAGATGCTCATCCTGGTCGCCGGCGTGGCCATGAACGTTCTGCTTGCGTTCGCGATCTTCACGGCCATCGCGCTCGGTGGCGACCCGACCATCGGCGTCCGGATCGGCACCGTCCAGGCGGAGTCGCCTGCCGCTGGTGCCGGCGTCGTCGCCGGTGATGCCCTCGTCAGCATCGACGGCGGGTACTTCAGCGCGTTCGAGGGCGAATCGTTGCTCGGTGCCTTGCAGGCGAGAGCGGGGGACACCCTGGTCCTCGGCTTCGAGCAGGCTGACGGTGCCTTGAAGACAGCCACGGTCACGCTCCGCGATCGGGCCGCGGTCGATGCCGGCCAGGGGGCGCTCGGCGTGTCCGACCTCTCGGCGATGACGACGGATGTGTCGATCGGCTACTCGCTGCCGGAAGCCGTGGGGGTCGGGGCCGGGCGGACAGTGGCCGCCCTGGGACTCATCGTGGAAGGCCTCGGCACGCTCGTGTCGTCGGTCGCGGCGGACCCCACCCAGCCGCCCCCGGTCGCCGGGCCGGTCGGCATCGCTACCCAGATCGGCGACGTCTTCTGGCAGCTCGGTCCCATCGTGACGCTCTACGTGGCGGGCATCCTGTCGGCCAACCTCGCGGTGGTCAACATCCTGCCGTTCCCGCCGCTCGATGGCGGCCGGATGCTGATGATCACCCTCAAGCGCCTGTTCGGGGCCCGGATCAGCGTCCGTGCCGAACAGCTGACCTACATGGTCGGCTTCGTGTTCCTGTTCGGGTTCCTCATCTGGATCACCGGCTTCGACATCATCCGCGGCCTGACCGGCGGCGGCTGAGGCCGGCCCAAGCCCCCATGGCATCCCCGGACGCTC
>Ga0163144_10013134_pt1 | contig 17317 bp, 8 predicted proteins | sample OliLak19BULKMAT1_FD_123175 | JGI IMG/M metagenome (GOLD analysis project Ga0163144, IMG submission 123175) | Freshwater microbial mat bacterial communities from Lake Vanda, McMurdo Dry Valleys, Antarctica - Oligotrophic Lake LV.19.BULKMAT1 | ecosystem: Environmental > Aquatic > Freshwater > Lake...
AGAGCTGTCGCGGCTGCGGTGGCAGCGGCCTCCGCTTTTTGATAAGTGGTGGTCGCACCGCCGACTTTGTCCTGCAGGGCTTTGGTATTCGCCGCAAGGGTCTGAATTTCGGCGCCGAGCGCGGCGGCAGCTGCGTTTTTCGCATCGAGATCCTTTTGCACCTGGGCGAGCTGCGGGGTGTGGGTCTTGACGGCTCCATCCTCCTTGCTTACTGCGGCTTGCTGATTGGCCAATCCCGTTTTGCTCTCACCGAGGACTTTGTCCTTGGCTCCGAGTGCGGACTTCGCGGCGGTGAGTTCTTCCGAGATGACACGCGCCCCATTCTCAAGCTGGGGAAGTTGGCCGTTGAGTTCACCGATGCGTTTTTGCGAATAGGCAAGTTGTACTTCAATACTCGGTGGATTCTGGGCAATTTGGGCGAGTTCTTTGCCGGACTCGACTTCCCAAGCCTTGATTTGACCGGTCCAGTCGCCGGTGAAGACCCTCTTTCCATCATCGCTGAGGGCGACGCTGAGGATGATGTCGGTGGAGGCGTCGATGGAGCGCAACTCCTTGCCGTCGCCTTGCCAGACCTTGACCTTTTTGTCGCGCCCGACCGTGGCTAGGTTGCCACTTTGCGAGTAGGCGATGCTCAACACTCCGCCAGGGTGGGCGGTCCATTTTTTGATCTGGTTCCCGGCGGTCATCTCCCAAAGGATGACCTCGCCATCCTCAGAGCAGGAGGCGAGCACGTTTCCATCAGCCCGCCAGGAAAGTCCGGTGATCGCGGAAGTGTGGCCTTTCAACGAGTAGAACTCGTAGCCGGTGGCGGCTTCCCAGACGTAGAGGTCTCCACCACGACCACCGGTGGCAAAGATGACTCCGTCGGGGCTGTAGGAGGCAGCGAGAAGCCAGTCGGTGTGTTTTTTGATGCTATTGACTTGTTCTCCGGAGCTGGTGTCCCAGATTTTGATGTTGCGACCGGGCCCGCCGAGCACGGCGTGTTTCAAATCAGGGGAAAGTCCCGCTCCGAGCACGATGTCATACTCCTTGCCGACCTCGATGACGCGCTCGCCGGTTTTGATGTCCCAGGCAACGACGTTGCCGGACTTACCGGCGCGACCACCTCCGCAGATGAGGTAGGCACCGTTCGGGCTGAAGGAAAGGGTTTGAGGAAAGCCCTCGGGGTAGGGGAGGACTCCGAGCAAGTCGTAGTCCTGGGAATGCACGAGCAGCACTTGCTTTTGCCCCGCTACGGCGAGGATCGGTGCCCAAGGGCTGTGGGCGAGAGCCGGGACTCCATTGGGCCGGTCGGTGAGGACTTCCGGCTCAAGCACGAGGTGCTCAGGCATCGCCGGAGGCCCTTCCGGCTTACCGGTTGAGGTGATGGAGTTCAAATCGATCTTCGGTTTGTCTGATTTGCGAGCCTTGCTGTCTTTCGTCTCAAGCAGGCCGCCATTGATCCAATCCGCGATGAGCTTGAGCTCTGCTTCGTCTGCGGCGGTGCCTTTGGGCGGCATGTAGGGTTCTTCTTTATGGGAGGACAGTGTGTAAAGCCGGGAGCCAAGCGGGTCTCCGGCGGTCACGACGGCGCCCCCGGCACCTCCGGCCATGGTGGCGGAGAAGCTGGCGAGATTGAGACCACCCTTGGATTCGTCAGCATTGTGGCAGTTGACACACTTGCTCTCGAGAATGGGGAGGACGTGCTCTGCGAAGCCAATTTTGGCATCCTGGGCACGCAGGGAGAGCGGCATTGCGAGGAGGGCCAGGAGCGCGACAAGGGAATTTGGGGTAATTCTCATAGGTTTGATCAATGCGGGACCGCTAGTTTGGTTAGCTACCGAAAATCAGAAGAACGGACTGGAGAAGCCGCGGGGATGAACGGGGGAGGGAAAGATCGCTGGATATCCGATCTTGCAAATCTGTCACAAGATACATCGCTTGCAAGACAAAGGCCACCATTCTCTGATGGCGAGAATGCGGACCTCACGGAAGGCCATCCGGCCTTGTTCGCTGGTGGATACCCGGTGAGTCGCCAGCTGGCCGGTGAGTTGCCGCCTTTTGGTTCGCGTTTATGTTCGCGTTGATAAAAGCGCTTCCCAAATAACTGGTGTCGCAGCACGAAAATTCGGAGGCTCTACGCGAAGACGCCTCTTGAGCTCGGAGCCATTTGCATTTTATTGAACCGATACCGTTTTCGAACAACAAATACAGGAATATTATGAAAGGCTGCACAGGATTTCTCTCATCAGGCATGGCAAATCGCCGGGAATTTCTCCAGGTTGGATTCGCCGGGGGCATCGGCTTGTCTCTTCCAGAGCTTCTTAAGGTCGAAGGTCGCGCCGACACAAAGTTTTACGAGTCGAAAGAGGGCGTCGCCAAGTCCCTCATCCACATCTACCTGCCAGGTGGCATGGCTCATCAGGAGACGTGGGATCCAAAGCCTTTCGCGCCGGTCGAATATCGCGGTCCCTACGGAGCGATCGATACCAATGTGGATGGCCTCCAGTTCAGCGAGAATTTAAAGAATCTCGCGAAGGTGGCTGACAAGATGACCGTCATCCGTTCCATGACCCACGGAGAAGCGGCCCACGAGCGTGGCACGCACAACATGTTCACGGGATATCGGCCCAGCCCGGCTATCCAGTTTCCGAGCTTCGGCTCGGTGATCTCTCATGAGTTAGGTTCACGTAAAAATCTCCCTCCGTATGTTTGTATTCCCAACCAGCCCAACGAATTCGCGGGAACCGGTTATCTCAGCTCGATGTATGGTCCTTTCTCCGTCGGGAGCGATCCGGCCAATGAGAAGGATTTTAAAGTGCGTGACCTGACGATGCCCAATGGTGTCGATGCGGGACGTTTCGAGCGGCGTCGCACTCTCTTGGAGGCCGTTGACAGTCATTTCCGCAGCATGGAGCAGTCCGACTCGATTGATGCGATGGATTCCTTTTATCAACGCGCCTACGGCTTGATCGGTTCTGCTGAAGCACGCGACGCCTTTGACCTTTCCAAAGAGAACGACAAAACCAAAGATCGCTATGGTCGCAACGAAGCCGGGATGCGTTTCCTGCTCTCTCGCCGTCTCGTCGAGTCAGGTGTTCGTCTCGTGACCACGACTTACGGAAGCTGGGATCACCACGACAACATCAAGGGTGCCATCGCCAGCAACGTTCCGAAGTTCGACCAAGCACTGGCCGCCCTCTTGAGCGACCTCGACGAGCGCGGTTTACTTGACTCGACCTTGGTGATGGTTTCTTCCGAATTCGGGCGGACTCCTAAAATCAACAAAACTTCCGGTCGTGATCACTGGCCCAAGGTTTTCTCGACCATGCTCGCCGGTGGCGGTATCAAGCGCGGCTATGTCTATGGATCCTCCGATTCCCTCGGAGCGGAGCCTGACTCCAATCCTGTCGATGTGGAGTCCTTCGCGAAGACCGTCTACGGTCAGTTGGGCATCGTGGCCGATAAGGAGCTCATCGCTCCTGGGCCGCGTCCGATGGAGATCGTCGATGGCGGTAGCGTGATTGACGATATTGTCGAGAAGAAGTCGGTCTGATCCAATCTGTTTGCGGTCGTAAAATTCTTTCGCCGGGGCTCAAAAGGGCCTCGGCCGCCCGATCTAATGTCATGAAAACGTCTCGTTTTGCCATCACTCTGTTCTTTGCTATTTTTCTCGTGTCTTTGTCACTGCCGGGTGTGGCTCCGCTTGCCCAGGCGGCGACCCCCGACTTTGCGAGTAGCATCCCCCGTGGCGGGCAGAGGGGTACCGAAGTGTCGGTGACCTTCACCGGTAACCGGCTCGACGACGCGGTGGAGCTCATCTCGCACTACCCGGGGATCACCGCCAAGGACATCAAGGTGGTGGATGGAAAAAAGGTCGAAGCCACCGTGGTCATCGCGCCGGATTGCCAACTGGGTGAGCATCTTTTGCGCATTCGCTGTAAGAGCGGGATGAGTTATGCGCGAAACTTCTGGGTTTCAGCCTTTCCCAATGTGGCCGAGGTCGAGCCCAACGATGATTTCGCCGCTCCGCAAAAGATAGATCGAAACGTTACGATAGAAGCCGAGGCCAAGACCGAGGAGACCGATTACTATCAGGTCTCGATGAAAAAAGGAGAGCGGCTGTCGGTGGAGATCGAGGGGCTTCGGATCAATAATATCCCGCAGAACATCGCAATCGACCCGTATGTTTCCATTTTTGACAAGGACCACAACGAGCTGGCTTCGGCCGACGGCTCGGCTATGCATAAGCAGGAGTCGATCCTATCCTACCTGATCCCGGCGGACGGCGATTACATCGTCGAAGTGCGTGATTCGGCATATGAAGGTCGGGGCCGTTACCGGGCCCACATCGGAACGTTTCCTCGGCCCACGGCCGTGTATCCCGCCGGCGGTAAGGCTGGTGAAGAAGGGGCTTTCACGATGATCGGTGACGTGGCTGGTGATTACCCTTGGAAGCAGAAACTCCCGGCGGTGGCCGACGCGGGACGTTTTGGAGTCTTTGCTCAGCGCGACGGTATGTCACCGCCTAGTCCAAACGTCGTGCGGATCAGTGACTATGGCAACGTGCTGGAGGCCGAGCCGAATGATGCCAACGAGCAAGCGACCGTCGCCGGGGCTCTTCCGCAGGCAATGAACGGGATCCTTGCTCAGGCAGGAGACATCGATAATTTCAAATTTTCGGCAAAGAAAGGTCAGGCATTCCGCGTGCAGGTGTATGCCGCTTCCATCGGAACTCCGATCGATCCGGTGCTGAATATCTACGACGCCAAGGGCAAATCCATCGGGGGGAGCGACGACGTGGACGGCACCAAGGATGCCCGGATCGACTTCACCGCGCCGGAGGATGGTGACTACTTCGTTCGGGTGCAGGACATGCTCAAGAGAGGCGGGCCGACCTACGTCTATCGTATCGAGACCGATCCCGTGGTGCCTACTCTCGATATCACGATGCCCGAGATGAAGAGGAACGAACTTCAGTATCTCAAGCAGTTCGACATCCCCCAGGGGTCCGCCTATGCCATGGTGCTCAACGCTGCGAAAAAGGGCTTCAGCGAAGAACTGGCCTTTGATATCCCAAAACTCCCCGCTGGAGTGACGGCGGAGACCTACACGATACCCAAATCAGCCGGCCAGGCGATCTTGTTGCTCAAAGCAACTCCCGACGCACCTCTCTCAGGTGGGCTCTTCGACGTGGCGCTGCGTTCGAATAATCCGGAAAAGCCGATTCGATCGGAATTCATCCAGACCATCGATCTAGTGCGAGGTCCTCAAAATGGAGTCGAGTATTATTCCCGGAAGGAGAGCAATCTTCCGGTCGCGGTGGTGGAGGCCTTGCCTTTTAAAATAACCATTGATCAACCAAAGGTCCCCATCGTCCGCAATGGCACTCTTCGTCTCAAGGTGCGGGCCGAGCGTCTCAACGGCTACGATAAGAAAATCAATGTGCGCTTTCTCTGGAACCCGCCGGGAATCTCAAGTCCGGCGAATATGACCTTTGAGGAGAAGGACACCGAGATTGAATACGAACTAAACGCCGACGCCAACTCGGAGGTGGGCACATGGAAAATTGGAGTGCTCGCGAACTCAGATGGTGGGAAAGGTGAAGCATATTGCGCTTCCCCGCTGGTCGATCTCAAGGTCGAAGAACCTTTTGTGCAGATGACCCTAAACCTCACCACCGCAAAGCAGGGCGAGGCGGTCGAGATGCTCGCGGCGGTCGAAAATCTTAGGGAATTCCCCGGCGAAGCCGAAGTTCAGATTTTCGGCCTTCCTGCCCACACCACGGCACCTACCTTAAAATTGAACAAGGATACCGGCGAGCTCGGGTTCCCGATCCAAACTACGGACAAGACGCCAGTAGGTCAGCACAAGAGTGTGTTTTGCACCGTGACCCTTACCCAAAATGGAGAATCCATCATCCATCGGGTCGGCATGGGGGGAACCTTGCGAGTCGATCCGGCACCGAAAGAAGCTCCCAAGCCGGCGGCGGAGGCGCCAAAAGTCGCAACCACTGAAGCCAAGGCCAAGCCGCTCTCTCGCCTCGAGCAGCTTCGTTTGGAGGCCAAAAAAGAGGCCGGCCAGTGAACGTTTTCCCGCGCCGAAGTGTCGTAACCTATCCAATTCCTTATGCACCGCTCCCCTCGTTCCTTTTTGAGTTCCTTCATCCTTCTCGCCACGGCGAGCTGGACCATCGCGTCGGGGGAAGAAGCAAAGGTTGATTTCGCGAAAGATATCCAGCCGATCCTTGAGTTCAACTGTGTGACCTGCCACAATTCGGAGAAAACCAAGGGCGGCTTGCGTTTCGACCTCCGGGCCGAATTTTTGAAAGGTGGGGAAGGTGGGGCCTCACTGGTAGCCGGGAAGCCCGATGAATCGCTTCTGATGGAGCTCGTGACTCTCCCTGCCGATGATTCCGATTTGATGCCGCCCGAAGGTGGACCGCTCCACGAGAAGGAAGTGGCTATTTTGCGCCGGTGGATTGCCGAAGGAGCCGTCTGGCCGGAGGGACTTACCCTCGTGGCCAAGAACAAAGATGACTTCAAGGGGGCCGAGCCACTTGCGGATCGCGGCAAAAAAATGGTCAAACTTGAGGTGTTCCCCCAAGACATTATTCTGGAGAACGAGCGCGACTCGCAGTCTGTCGTGGTGATGGCAACCTACGACGACGATACGACCCTGGACGTCACTCCCAATGCCCGATTCAACTTCGCCGACCCCAGTCTCGTGAGCTTGAAAACACGCAGCCATTTCACGCCCGTGAAGGATGGCAAAACCGAATTGACCGTTACCGTGGCTGAGCAGTCCGCCAAGATTCCTGTTACTGTGACCGGAGCCATCACGGATCGGCCTGTCAGCTTCCATTTGGACGTCATGCCCGTTTTCATGCGCGAAGGTTGCAACACGGGTTCCTGCCATGGATCGGCCCGCGGGCAGGATGGCTTCAATCTCTCTCTCTTCGGCTACGATCCCAATGGCGATCATTTCCGCCTGACCCGCCAGATGGCTGGATACCGGATCAATTTGGCGATTCCCGAGGAGTCGCTCCTCGTGGAGAAATCCATCGAGGCAGTTCCCCACACCGGCGGCAAGCTGATGGAGAAGGGTAGTCCGAATTACCACACTTTTGTGGAATGGATCGGCAACGGCGCTCCCAATGATGATGAGAAAACCGTGCCTACCGTTACCGAAGTCACGCTCTACCCGCCTAAGCTGGTGCTCGAAGGAGACGGGGCGACGCAGCAATTGACGGTTCGGGCCAAGTATTCAGACGGACAGGATCGTGATGTCACGTCTCTCGTGGTGTTCCTCAGCAACAACGACCCCACCGCTGCGGTCGATGAATTTGGCAAGGTCACCGCCGGCAAGCGGGGTGAGGCGTTTATCATGGCGCGGTTCGAGACGAAGACAGTGGGCATCCAGGCCATCGTCATTCCTGACGGCCTCGAATACACCCGGCCAACCGTGACGGAGAACAGCTACATCGATGGTTTGGTGAATGACAAATTGCACAAGCTCCGTATCATTCCGTCCGGGACTTGCACCGACGAAGAGTTCCTCCGTCGGGTGAATCTCGACATCGTGGGGCTTCCCCCGACTGTTGAGGAATACAACGCTTTTATGGCGGACCAAAGCCCCGACAAGCGGGCGAAGCTGGTCGACCGTTTGCTGGAACGGAAGGAATTCACCGAACTCTGGGTCATGAAGTGGTCGGAGTTGCTGCAGATTCGTTCCAGTGCGAATCTCGGTCTCGGAATTTCCTACAAGTCTGCCTTGCTCTACAATAGTTGGCTGCGCGAGCAGATTGCCGCCAACCGTCCCCTCAACGAGATCGTGATCGATCTGCTCGGTTCGCAAGGGGGAACATTCGAGAGTCCGCCGACGAACTTCTACCAGGTCGAGCGGGACAACTTGAAGCTCTCGGAGAACGTGGCCCAGGTCTTCATGGGCATGCGGCTTCAGTGCGCCCAGTGCCACAACCATCCCTTTGATCGCTGGACCCAGAACGACTACTATAGTTGGGCCGCTTTCTTTTCTCAGATCGGGCGAAAAGAGGGGGTTGATGCCCGGGAGCAAATCATCTACAACCGTGGTGGCGGCGACGTGAAGCACCCCGTCACTGGAGCGGTCATGCCTCCCAAATTCCTCGGTGGAGAGGTCCCTGATGTGAAAGACAAGGATCGCCGCGTGGTTCTGGCGGAGTGGCTCGCCTCGCCCGAAAATCCCTTTTTCGCACGGAATGTGGTGAATTTGGTTTGGTCGCACCTCACTGGAGTTGGGATCATCGATCCTGTGGACGACGTGCGGGTCAGCAATCCGGCGTCGAACCCTGAATTGCTCGCCGAACTGGCGAATCGATTCCAGGGGGAATACAAGTATGACTTCCGCGCCCTCGTGCGAGCCATCTGCAACTCGGCCACCTACCAGCGCAGCACCAAGGCGACTCCCTCAAACAAGGATGATCTCAAAAACTTCGCCAAGGCCAAGATTCGTCGTCAGCGGGCCGAGATCATGCTCGACAGCATCACCATGGTCACCGAGACGTCCAATAAGTTCAAGGGCCTTCCCTTGGGAGCGCGGGCCGTGCAAATCGCCGATGGCAATACCACGGATTACTTCCTAACTACGTTCGGACGGGCGACCCGGGAAACGGTATGCTCTTGTGAAGTCAAGATGGACCCGAGTCTTTCCCAGGCCCTTCACTTGATGAATGGACCGACTGTGAGCGAGAAGATTGAGAAAGGCGGCGTAGTCAAAGCATTGCTCGCGGCTGGAAAAACTCCCGAGGATATCATCACCGAAGTCTATGTCCGTTCCTTTTCGCGGAAGCCAACTGCGGAAGAGATGACTCAGTTGATCGCTCAGGTCAAAGGAGTCGGTGAAGATGCGGCCCAGCGCGAGTTGGTATTGAACGATGTGTTTTGGGCGGTGTTGAACTCGAAGGAGTTCATGTTCAACCACTGATGTGTGGTTCCTGCAACTGAGGTCACTGACCTCGGCTGCAAGAGGACATCGGACTTGGCTATGACTCGGCTACAGAGGACATCGGACTTGGCTATGACTCGGCTACAGAGGACATCGGACTTGGCTATAGAGGATCGCGGACCTGGCTATAGAGGACAGCGGACTCCGGCCGCCAAGACTCGATCGGCTTTTCCCGGTCGGAATTCCTACGCTCGGCTCATGAGAACCATTGGAGTGCGGTGTTACGGTTCTACGCAACCGTGCCAGCAAAATCCCTTGATGCCGAGGCTCTCGTCATGCTACAAAACCACCATGAATCGGATAGTGGCTGCGGCCTTGTTGTTTTTTCTATTTCTATCGGTGCCCTCCGGTGACGCGCTCCGGGCGGAAACGATTTCCGATATATCGAAACCATGGTGGCCGTCGTGGAGGGGTGATATGAGTGGATCGGCGAGAATCCCCGGGGTCGAGATTCCCCTGGAGTGGGGGCCAGACAAACATGTCCGGTGGCGGATCGATCTCCCGGAAGCGGGCAACTCCACCCCGGCCGTCTGGGGTGATCGGGTTTTCGTGACGCAAGCCATCACGAGTGAGAAGTCGCGGAATCTCATGTGTTTCAACCGGGCAGATGGCCGCTTGCTTTGGAAGCAGGGACTCGTATATGCGGCGGAGGAGCGCACCCATCGTGACAACCCATACGCCTCCGCTTCCCCGGCGGTGGATCAGGATCTTGTTGTGACCTCCTTCGGGTCAGCCGGAGTGGTCGCTTACGATCATGATGGGAAGGAACAATGGCGGCGGGATTTCGGAGCGATCGATCATGTTTGGGGAAACTCCTCTTCCCCGGTCATCGTTGGAGATGTGGTCATCCATTATCACGGTCCGGCCCGTGATGCAGTGCTTTACGGGCTTAATCGCCGCACCGGAGAGACCGTCTGGCAGTGGAACGAGCCCGCTTGGAAGCCAGGTCTCCGCACCGACGGGTTTCAGGAACGAAGCGATGATGGCGTGATCGGATCTTTCAGCACCCCGATTGTCGTCGAGAGTGAATTGGGCAAAGAGCTCATCATGAGTTTTCCGATGGAGCTGAAGAGCTTCGATCCCGCGAGCGGGGCGGTGCGTTGGACTTGCGCGGGACTCAACCCATTGGTCTATACTTCGCCTGTTTTCGAGGATGGTATCGTCGTGGCGATGGGCGGCTATTTCGGCAACTCCATCGGGGTTCGCGTGGGAGGGGCCGGGGACGTCACCTCCAGCCACCGACTTTGGCAGGAGGTCCGGCATCACGGCGGCATCAGCAGCGGAGTCGCGTATGAGGGACATCTCTATGCGCAGGATGCCGGAGGCATCGCCTATTGCTTCTCCATGAGCACCGGCGAAACGGTTTGGAAGGCACGCCTCCCAGGCGCGGCCAAATCCTGGGGCTCTTTCGTGCTGGCGGGCGATCACATCTACACTCTCAGCCAGGCGGGTGACAGTGTCGTGTTCCGCGCTTCCACCAAGGGCTTGGAAGTTCTTGCCCGGAGTGATCTCGGCGAACATACCAACTCTTCCATCGCCGTGGCGGGCAATGAGCTTTTCATCCGAACGCACGAGGCTCTTTGGTGTATCGGTGAGCTTTAGCAGTCTTCCTTTTCTGCAATGAAAACCCTTCCTTCTCGGGAATGGTGCGCCATCGCCGTGCTGATGGGGCTGCCACTCTACGCCGCCACCGCCGCGCCTTCGCGCGACGAGGTGCTTGCGGCCATGTTGCGGGCCACCAATTTCTTCAGTGAGCAAGTCGCTGTTTCGGGTGGATATGTTTATTATGTCTCGCCCGACTTCAGCCGCCGCCTCGGCGAAGGAGTCGCCGAAGCAACCGAGATTTGGGTGCAACCGCCCGGCACTCCGCGCATCGGTGAAGCCTATCTCACCGCGTGGGAGGCGACGGGAAATCTTTTCTATCGCGACGCCGCCCTTGCCGCCGGCCAGGCCCTGCTCTATGGCCAACTTGAGTCCGGGGGCTGGCGCAACTCCATTAATTTCAACCCCTCCGGCGAGCGGCTCGACCTCTATCGCAATGACCAGGGCAGCAAAAAGGGGAAAAACTTCACCACCCTCGACGACGACATCACCCAGTCGGCTTTGTCTTTTTTGATCCGGCTCGACGCGGCTCTCTCCTTTCGCGACAGCAAGATTCACGACGCGGTGACCTATGCCCTGCCGCGCCTCTATGCCGCCCAGTATGCCAATGGAGCGTTTCCCCAGGGATGGACCGGGCCGGTTCCAGCGCAACCGGTCGTGGCGGCCGCGTATCCGACTTACGACTGGCGCACCGAGGGACGCATCAAAGAGTATTGGAATCAATATACCCTCAATGACGGGCTGGTCGGGACCGTGACCCGCACGCTCCGTCGCGCTCATGATGCCTACGATGATCCCGAAGCCCTCGCCGCGCTGGTGAAACTTGGAGATTTCCTCGTGCTTGCTCAAATGCCCGATCCGCAGCCTGCCTGGGCACAGCAGTATGGACCAGAGATGCATCCGATCTGGGCGCGGGCTTTTGAGCCCCCGGCGGTCAGTGGACGCGAGTCGGAGGACGCGATGATCACGCTCATCCGCCTGGCGGAGTGCACGAAAAACCCCGATCTGCTCAAACCCGTTCCAAGTGGAGTGAAGTATCTTGAGGCGTCCCTGTTGCCCGATGGTCAGCTGGCACGCTACTATGAGCTGGAGAACAACAAGCCACTCTACATGCAGCGGAACGGGCAGGGTTATGAGTTGACCAATGACGACTCGAATCTGCCGGATCACTATGGGTGGAAAAACCCGCATCAGCTCGAACTCATCAAAACGGCTTACCGCGCCGTCGCGGCCGGTCAGTCGCTCGAACCTGTTTTCGCCGCTTCTCGCCCCGACCCCGATGAAGTCGCCCGCATTGTGGCCGCTCTCGATGACGAAGGGCGCTGGCTGACAACCTCCGACGGCGATCCCGAACGCCTCGTCGGCCAGCCCAAATTCGCGGTCGGCGAAACGTATATTAGCAGCGCCCTGTTCGCGGACCACTTGGAGTATTTGAGCGCCTACGTGCAGCGTTCGGAGAATCCTTAGCGGGAGCGAACGGGTAGGGGGATCTCCGGTTCTCTCTGCCACCAAGCTCCACTCCCGAACCCGGCGCTCAACTGATGATGTGATAGGCCGCCAGCAGGCGATGAACCGCCGCCCGCAACTCGCTGGGGGCATAGGGCTTGGGGAGGACGCCGCGAAAGCCGAAGCTGGCGGGGCTGGCCATCGCAGGGGCGTCTGAGTAACCGGATGAGACGATCGCCAACACGGCAGGGTCGAGTTCGCGGAGCTGGCGCATCGTCTCGACGCCGCCCATGCCGTTCTCGATGGTGAGATCGCAGATCAGCAGGTGGAACCGGTCCCCTTTGGCCATGGCATCGGCATAGAGGGCGACGGTTTCGCGGCCATCTTTGGTCTCGACGACTTCATATCCGGCGCGGCGGAGGGTGGCGGCCATGAGGCGGCGGATCGGGGCGTCGTCTTCGAGGATAAGGATGCGCACGCCGACAAGAAAGTTTTCCCCGGCCAGGGAACCCGGAGGGGTGCTCGAAGGTGGCACCACAGCGGGGTCCAGGAGGGGGATCGCAAAATTCGGGTAGGTCGAGAGTGGCACATCCTCGCCGAGCGCTTCGGCGCGGCGGCCCAGCGGGGCGCAGAAAGTGGCGATGGTTCCTTTGCCCTGCTTGGACTGGAGATTGACGAAGCCTCCGTGGGCCTTGGCGATGGACTCGCAAACGGTCAGGCCGATGCCGGTGGCATTGTTCTCCTTGCGGGTGGTGAAGTAAGGCTCGAAAACCTGGGTCAGTTCGCTTTCACTCATGCCGACGCCGGTGTCGATGACTTCGATGTGCAGATAGTCCTCCTCGGCGGGCGTGTAGGAGCGTTTGATCTGATGCACCTCCTCGGGTCGAATCTTGTGGCAACGCACGATCAGGACTCCGCCCTCCGGCATGGCCTCAGCCGAATTTTCCAGCAGATTCTCCAGCAGGCGGGTGATCTGCGAAGGATCCACATGAGCGACAACTTCGGAGGTAGGGCCCTGGAATTGGTAGCGGATTGCGGGATGGGCAATGCGGTGTTCGGTGAGGACGCGGCGGATCAACTCCGTTACCCGGGTCAGGGTGCGGACGGGGCGTCCACCGCGGGCGAAGGTCATGAGCTGCTGCACCAAGCCGGTGGCGCGAGCTGCGGCCGCCTGAGCCTCGGTTAGCATGAAATTCAATTCCGCATCTTCGGGGGCACGTTCGCGGGCCAGGCTGATGTTCCCGGTCAAGGTGGTGAGATGATTGTTGAAATCATGGGCGAATCCTCTGGCGAGCAATCCCAGGCCTTCGAGTCGATGCTGCCGGATCAGCTCGACTGCTTCAAGCTTCGCGGCCGTAATGTCGGAAAAAAGGGCGAGGACTCCTTGCTCGGCCCGGTAGTTCCGAACCTCAAACCAGAGCCCCCGGCGGGAATCACAGAACTCGAAGCGATGCCGCCCACCGGAAGTGAAGGGACGGAAGAAATCGTCGTCATGACGGGTATAGTCTTCGGCCTCGAAAAGGGACGCGAAGGGGAGTCCGGCCAAAGGCTGGTCTGCTCCGAATTGCGCGGCGGCTTCCGTGTTGGCGTAAATGATGAGTCCGTCCTCGCCCATCTTCACCAGTGGATCGCCTACTTCGTCCATCATGCCCGCAGGAGGTGCAGGTGGGAGGTCGGGTATGGGGAGGGCCGGGGCGGGGGCAAATCCGTCCGAAGGAGGAAGCGAGATCCGTCCGGTTCCGGGCAAAGGCGGTGGCGTGGACAGCGCGACGGCGGTCGGGGGTGCCGCGAGATTGGAATCCTCCGCAGGTGTTTGATTCCGTTTCACGAGGAGGTCGCGGAAAGCGGGGTCACGGGCCAGTTGGGCGATGCGGCTGAGGGCGCTGCTGCGGGCAGGCAGACCGCCGGGCGGCAGGGGAGCGGGGGATTCACTGGAGGCTTGCTCGGGAAAGTCGCCGGGAGGGATGGCAAAGATGGTCACCAGCCCGACGAGATCCCCCGCCGGGGTGCGCAAGGAGGAAGAGCGCTCCGTCACCAGCCGGGGAGAGCCGTGTTGGGGTGTCAGGGTGACGAAATGAATTTTGCCGCCGGGCTCCCCTCCCGGTGCGAACCCGTTGTTCGGAGACTCATGGAAAGGGGCCACCTCTGCGAAGAGGCGTCCCCTCGCGGCGCTCTCGCTCCATCCGGTCATCCGGGTGGCCGCCGGATTCAGATAGACAAGATGATGATTCAGATCGGTCACCAGCACCGCCTCAGGCAAGTCTGCCGCGAAAGCCTCGATGCCGGGGAGACGCTCCCGCAACAAGGCTCGCGCAGTGAGGTGCTCGGCGGCGGTCTCCAGCGCGGCGGTCACTTCTTGCTCACTGAAGGGCTTGCGAAGAAAGCCAACCGGTGCGGTGGCACGGGCTTGGTCGAGGAGTGCTTCGGGCGAATATCCGGTCAAGTAAACCACCGGGATGGCATGGACGGTCGAGAGCTCGTTGGCGAAGGCGAGGCTGTCGCGTCCTTCGCCCATTTGAATGTCGAGCAAAACCAAGTCAGGGCGGGTGTGCGCGAGAGAATCGGCGGCCGACCTCACATCGTGAGTCACCCCAGTCACGGAGTATCCCCGCCGATCCAGCATCGCCGCGACATCACGCGCGGTGATGACATCGTCTTCGACGATCAGGATGCGGAGGCGCTGAAGGGGAACATCCATCTACTCGGACAAGGAAGAATCCGTGTAGGACGCTACGACGTTTCGTCCAGTGGTTACAGTTAAAATACCACCAAGGCGCAAATTCCTGCTCATCGACTCGGATTGAATCAGTTTGACGGTGCCCAGGGGAACGGTGCGCCGAGCCGTTCAGGGGCCCTCCGTCGGAACGATCAGCCGCCAGGCTCCCGACGATGCCGCGTGTGGGACCGCCTCGAGTCGTGCCTGCATTTGCTGGCCGAGCAACTCCAAAATTTCGCCATTGTTAGGGTCCCGGCGGGCCTCTGCGGCGGCTTGACCTAGCGGATGAACATCGAACCAAATCTGCGCGGGCGATTCCGTGGCAAGATCGATCCGGAGGGAGCTTTCTCCGCCCGATGACTTGGGACTCAGGTGCAGGCGCATTACTTCCGCGAAGAACAAGCCGCAGAGCGAGGCGGTGGAGGCCGGCAAGGTGATCCCCTCATCCCCGCGGATTGTCACCGAACGTTTTCCGGGGCCTCGGCTCGTCAAGGAGCAGACGTCATCGGCGGTGCGGCGGAGCAAGTCTGCGACCGCGATCCGTCCGCCGCTCCGCTCGGGGATGGTATGGGCGATGTTGCGGAGTCGGATTTGCCAGCGGAGAAAGGCGTCGCCGGGGTCCGCGCCGGAGGTCTCCAGACTGAAGAGGCTGGTGACGAGCTGCAGGCGGTTGCGCAGTTGATGTTGGCGTTCCTCGCCATGGCGGACTTCGGGCAGGGCTCGCACCAGGATCAATCGTTCGTGCGGACCGCAAGTGGCAAGGTTGACTTGATGAGCCGGGGCACCATGATGGCGTGGAGGGAGCGCAAAGGAGCGCTGCGGTTCGGCTGAGTGATCCGAAAGCGCTGCATTCAGCTCCGGCCATACTTCAGCGATCCGGCTGCCGCGCCAGTTGACCGATGGAGTGGGCTCGGTCCAGATCTCGCGGGGCGCGGCGACGTTCACGATGATCCCACGGCCATCGACCAGCATCAAAAGATCGGGGACCACTTCGAGCAGGGCTTCGGTTTTTTGCGAGACCTTTTCGAGGCGTTGTTTGATCTGCGCCACGGCAGCGGAATCGCTCCCTGCCTCGGTCATTTCAAACAAATACAGAGCGTGCGCGGGCAACTCTCCGACCTCACCGCCGGGAATGAATCGGAGCAGGGCCTCGACCTCGCGGGCCGCCGTGCGCAGCCAGACGCGTCGCTCGCTGGCTTGGGCGCGCTCGGGAGTCGGGATGGCGAATTGAACGGCCTCAAGTTCGGCGATGGCTGCTCCATCCTGCGGATAGAGCAAACCCGGCACGGTGGTGAGACGCAGATCCTGGATGGTGGTGCCGAGCAGAGCGAGGCCCGCAGGATTCACGCTAGTGATGCGCCCGCTGCGATCCACGAGCACGGCAGGAGTCCGCACTTGCGAAAAAAGGGCGAGGAATCGCGGCCGCCAATGTCGCAAAGTCTCTTCGCATCGTCTCAGATGAGTCACATCGGTCAGGGTGAGGGTGATACCTCCATCCGCTAGTAAAGAAGAACGGAATTCTACTTCGTGGACTTTTTGATCCGCACTCGTGAGGGTGAAGGTGCGGGTGGTTTGATTTCTCCAGATGTGCTCGCGCCACGAGGAGATCACGTTTTCTCGATATTCGGATTCGGGACATAAGCTGTTTAGCCAAGGTTCAAAGCCACCTCGTTCGGAGACACTGCTTCCAAGCATTTGTCGGCAGAAGGCGGTTTCGTGACGCAACTCCTGGCGCGGCCCGAGAACAATGATGCCAAAAGGGAGGGTGTCGGCCAGTTGCTCCCAGGCCGTCGCGTCGAGGGCCGGATGAGGTGCGGCGGTCGGGTGAAAAACGGGGAAGTTCGTGGTAGAAGGTGTTTCTCTGGGGCCAAAGCCTGAGGGAAGCGCGGCGTGAACGGTGCTGGTTTCTTCCGTCCAAGGCATGCCCCTTCCCGGAACTGCGGCGAGAGGGCCGGGCGGGACGCGGAATGGATTCGGATCGGCCAAGCGGAACGGAAGGATAAAGTGGCGGTGGAGTTATTCATTTAAGAAAGGTTAAGTAATTTCCGCAAGTGATTTTTCCAGAGATCTGCGGAAAGCCGGGGGAGGCAATCCGCCGCAAAGAGCGGGCATTTTACTCCTCCAGCGCACCGGGGCGGGGGTCGGACAAGGAACGAACGCCGCCTCGCAGGTCGACCAGGGAAACCTTTTCCCAGGCACCGGCGGCATGGAGGGCGGGGCTGTCTTTGCCGAGGCGGAAGTCGTCGCCCTCGGCATCGGCAAAGCCGGGGTCCGCAAGGACGGCGTGCTCGCCGGGGACCGATTGACCGTCACCTCCCCAGAGAAGATAGTGCGAGAGAAGGACATCGCGGTATCGTCCATTGACGCGGTTGAGCGGGGTCTCCAGAGCGGCGACGAGAATGTTGTTCAAGACCCTGACGTTCGAGGCGGTCTTCTTCATTCTCACCACCGCGATCCGGGCCAACGATACTTCCATGCATCGCCTTTTCGGAGTTCATTGGAAGGTAGAAGCGGCGTCCCGCCGCTTGTCGAACGGAAAAGCGGCGGGACGCCGCTTCCACTATAACATTCCGAAAACTTCACGCGGAG
>Ga0163144_10013135_pt1 | contig 17316 bp, 16 predicted proteins | sample OliLak19BULKMAT1_FD_123175 | JGI IMG/M metagenome (GOLD analysis project Ga0163144, IMG submission 123175) | Freshwater microbial mat bacterial communities from Lake Vanda, McMurdo Dry Valleys, Antarctica - Oligotrophic Lake LV.19.BULKMAT1 | ecosystem: Environmental > Aquatic > Freshwater >...
AAACTCCACCATGCGCTGCGAGTTGAGGATGCCCACCGCATCGGATGGAAGCTTGCCACTGGTCAGCAAGAAAAGGTTGTCCACCTTCGTTTGGATGACGACCTCTTCCAATTCGATATCCTTTGTAAGATAGTCCGTTAACCCGGTTTCGTTGCCGAGACCGAAGATCCGGTGTTGGGACGGGCGGCGCAAATCCGCATCCACAATCAAGGTGCTGTAGCCGCCGCGGGCAAACGTAAAGGCAATGTTGGCCATGGTGGTTGATTTTCCCTCCCCGGTCCCGCCGCTAATGATCGTGATCGTGTTGGCATCCGGATTTTTCCGGTTAAATTCAATATTTGTCCTCATGATGCGGTAGGCCTCCGCATCCGGGTTGTCCGGCGGTTCGTTCAACAACATGGAGATATTTTTTGGCACCACAGCCAGAACAGGCACCTGCAGGAAGCTCTCCACGTCCTCCATGGTCTTCACACTGGTATCGAGATACTCGATGAAAAACGCCAGACCCACGCCGAAGACAAGCCCCACCACGACACCCAAAGCCATATTCAACCACACGTTGGGCTTGACCGGAAAATCAGAAATCTCCGCCCGCTCCCAAATGGTCACCGGCTGCTGCGGCATGGAGCGCTGGAACGTTTCCGTCTGGAGGCGTGTCTCGGCAACTTCCAGCAAACGCTTGGCTTGGACGAAATTGTTTTTTGCGTCGTAGTAAGTGACCGAGCGCGTCTTGGAATCCTGTTGATCGTTGCGGGCGTCTTCCAGACGCTCATCAAGGTTTTTTAGTGATTCCTCAGCGATCTTGGCATTGGCTTCCAAGGTTTTGCGCAGCACCTGAATTTGGGATTGGAGCTGACTCCACATCGCATCCTTTTTCGCCCGCAGTGACTGGACATTGGGATGATTCGGTCCCAATCCAGATTTCAGCATCCTCGCCTCTTCAGAGATGGCCTCCTGATATTGGGGTAGGGTTTGAGCGATGGTGGCGTCGCTCAGTTCGAGCGCGGGCATGGACCGCATGACCTGATCATCCGTCATGGCACGCAATTGTTCATCCTTGGCCCGAAGAGAGGCCAACCTGGATCGTTCCGAGCTGACTTGAGCCTCCACCTGCATCAAGATCTGGGTATCCGCCTGCTGGGCCTCCTCTGTATTGTCCGAGCCCAGATCCTGAATATTCAGTTCCGTACGAATGCGGGTCATTTCTGTCCGCAGATCCTCCACCTTGGCGCGTTGTTTATCGACCTCCTGCTGCAATTGCGAAAGTGACTTGTTCACCCATTGCTGCTGATCACCCACCCGTTTGCGCTGATACTCCTCGGCAACGGCATTGGCAATTTCCATGACCTCTTTTCTGTCTATGCCGGTCACGCCGATTTGAATCAATTCGGTGCCACGAATTTCCCGCAAGTTGATCATTCCGCGCAACCTTCCGTAGGCGTCCCCCTTGTTTCGGACACCCCACTTTTGCTCCAAGCCCAGGGCATCAATCACCGGATAAAGCATTTCCTTCTGCTGAATAATCTCAAACTGGGTGGGAATAAACCGGGCGCTGGAGCTCTCTCCCTGGCTGGGATTGAACAACTGGATGGCGATTTCGAACTGCTTGATCTGCATGGTTGCCGTGGACCTGAACTGCTTCGGCATGAAATACGTCGCCACACCGGCGGTAATCACCACGAGAAGAAAGATGAGAATGATCAAGGGCATTCGCACCCGAACGACCCGCCAGTAATCGAGAAAATGCAGTTGAAGTTCGCCGCCGTCAGAATTCATAGGTTGAACAATCTCAGAATAGTGGGGGTTCTCGCATAGTCAACCCGTGGAATGGAGCTCAGGGAATGCGGGAGGACAAAAACGCCCTAAAATGAGAAATTCGCCCCGACAAACACAATGTTTCTGTTGTACGAGCGCTCGGTCTCCTCCGGGGCGATATCAATGGTGAATTGGTAGCCAACCTCGAGACCAGCGAATCGGTTGATTCTATAATTCAAGCCGACCGAAAAATCCACGATGTTTTCGACGTACGACTGAATAACGTCGGGCTGATCGTAATAATTGACCAGATAATTCAAACCAAAACTACCCGAAAGACGCGGGGTGAACGCGTGCGAGAGAGCCAGGCCCGTGCGGAAGGTTTGCCTCTGCGTCACATCATTAAGTCCCGATGCTTCCGTGCCGTAACGCATGGTCCAACTCAAGCTGGTCGCGGTCGCGAGTTGATAGCGCAACGTGCTCTCCATGAAGGGGCCGACATAAACTGATGCCCCGTCAACAGGATTATTGTTAAAGTTGACCTGCGCACCGACACGCAGATTCCAAAAAAATCTGGGATTGAAAATCTGGTCGAATCCGACGAGAAAATAATTTCCCAAATTATCCAGGTCAGCCCCATAGTATAAGGTGGGATTGGCCCGATATTCCGCCACTAATGTGGTTTTGGGCTTCCACAACCAAAGCACAGACTGTGCAAGCGTCTGGCTGATGTTCCCTTGGTTTTGATTGAGGTCGCTTTCCAGATAGTAAAGGGCGGTGAAATTGTAGCTGGTGACGGACGAAATGATTTCCGACCACTGATAGGCAGCGGAAAGCGTGGTGTTGGAATAGAGGTAATCGCCGTTCTGGCGGTTCGTGTTGCCGACGGTTGCGAGCTCGGGCTGGGAGAGATAAGCTGTGGAAGTGCTGAGGCTCAGGTTGAGTCGGGGAGTCGCCCGGTAGTTGGCACTCACGGCGAAGTTTGCATTGAAATCCGTCGGATCATCAGGGCGATTGTAATAGTAGGTCACGCCTCCACCGAGGCTCGCGCCCAGTTGCAACCGCGGAGTCCCAAAACTGTAATTCACCCCTGCTCCCACATTGGTATACATGCTGGATTCGGGATCGCTGGGAGTGGTGTTGACATTGCTGTCAAAGCCCTGGCGAACAGCCAGCGTGAAGTTGAACGGCTTTTTGGAGAAAATGCCTGAGTCCGAACCAGAGCCGTCTTCGGAACTGGATTCACCACCCCCGGAGTTACCGCCGAAATTCGAGGAAGCTGGAGCCCCATAGAATGACACCTGTCCAGAGGCCGTGGACTGCAACCACATAAAGATACCCGCGCTGAGACCGCAGGCAAAAATCCATTGAAAGCGGAAGGATGGCAACATCACGGCCTTTTACCGCAAACCCAGAGGATGGCAATAGTTTCATTTAAAAACTTTTTTTCATTGCCCCGCTTCGCTGGTTCGCAGTCGTAATTTTTTCTGCACCGTATCGAAATCCAGCCCCCAGTGGGGGTTCCCGTGGTATTGACCCGAAATAAGATAAAATCGCGCCGCTTCGTCCAGTCGGCCGGTGCGTTCCAGCAACTGCGCATAAAGCCTATAGCTCTCCCCTTTACCCGGGCTGAGCCTGATTGCCTCCAGAATCTCGTGCTCAGCCCTCTCTAGCCGCCCCGCTTTATCCAACGCGCGAGCCAGGAGAATCCGGTTTCCGGCAGCAAGCGGGACAAGCCTGGCTACTTCGGAAAACTCCTTTACCGCCAATTGATAAATCCTCCAGCGGGCCATGGGAGAGTCCAGAGCCAGACTTTGCAATAAATACGACTCACCCAGAGCGCCTCGCAGCCCTGGTGAACTTCGCCCGCCCGCCAGCCCCTTACGCGCCATGTCGGCACCTTCCTCCCACTGTCCAGCCAAGAGGGCATTTTCCGCTTTCAGCAAATAAAATTCCGTCCCGCCTGCCCGCCAGACGGCAGCCAAAAGCCAGGCTCCACAAATCGCCACCCCGGCATAGCCCGGAATCTTTTTCATCAGGCCCTTCCACCAAACCCGCGCCCCAATCATCTCCACTCTGGAATTTGCCAGCATCCCGAAAAACGCTGCCGCCAGCACGGCGTTCGCCGGAATTTGCATGTTGAAATCAAAAGCCGAATGCACCGCAAAGACCGTCACCGATGCCAGAGCCGCGATCAACAGGGCCGCCGCATGACTTTGCGGGCGGCTGTAAGCAACCATTCTCTGACGCAAAATCTCCATCAAGGATCCCAAACCGACCACAAAATGCAGCACCACCGCCGCCACAAGCAAGGCCAGCGCCGGGTAGCCAAAATCCGCTGCTAATTGCACCCAGTCGTTGTGGACAAAGAAATCATCGCCGGAGATGGGGAACTCCCGAAATTGCCTGACATAGTAAGAAAATGTTCCCGCACCCGTTCCATAGATCGGATCAAGCTGGAACTGTCTGGCCGCCGCCGGAAGAACCTCCGGCCGGTAGGAATCGGTCCAGAGCCCGCTGAACCGATCCTGCATCCGGGCACTGCTTTGAAAGATCCAGCCAAAAATACTCCCCGTCGCAGCCAGTCCCGTCAGCAGCAGCAGCAAGGCTGCCAAACGCCGGTCCCTTGCACCGATAGTCAGGGCCAGCGCGCTGAGGAGAAAAAAAACAGCCAGTCCCGCCGCCAGGCTGACGATGCCGCCCCGGCTGATCGTAAGCATTGAGCCCGCGAAACTCACCAGTGCGATATAAAAACAGAGCACCTTGGTTGTCGCCCTCCACCTTCCCCAGCAAGCCAGCGACAAAGCCGTGATCCCCGCCGTATTGAGAAACCAGGCCAGGTGGTTTCCGTTCAGGTAGAAGCCATGCGCCCGCCCGCTGAAGCGCGGAGAATACCACTGCCGCAACTGCTCCGAGAGCCACGGAATAGGAAAGCCGTCGTGCACGTTGACGAACTGCCACCCGGCCAGCACCGCTTGAACCATTGCCAGCAAAAGCAAGCCGGTCACAAAGGCAAGCCGGTGATACGGGTTCGTGATCACGCAGGCAAAAAGCAGATAAACCACCAGACAAGCCAGGGTCAGCCGGAAATACCCGGATGCCAGCCACACATCCGGAGACTCGACCTCCCGCCAGAGAAGCCAGCCACCCAGAGCCGCCACCAGGAGCAGGCAGAAAAAATGCGGCTCGGGGGTTTTTCCCCGAAAAAAACAAAGACCACCCAAGACTCCCGCCACCCCGAGAAGGGCAAAAGCCGGAAGCGCAAAGACCGGTCGGAGCACACCGCCATACAATCCCTGCGCCGCCGCCACAGCCAGGGCACACAGAATGGCGGTTAGATATCGCATGGAAATGTCGTCTTTTGGCCGCGCGGCGGATTTCAGCCGCGTTCGCCGTGAAAGCGAGACATAAGGGCCGAAGGACCTTCCGACAAGCCGCGAGAGAATTCCCGTTGAATGGAAATTTAGTTCATTTTAAGTTGAACTCCGATTTGTGCATCATAAATCCCCCTCGAGTCCGGATCGAAAAGCGCCGACATTGGGAGCAAGGCGACCGAAGTCTTGTTGCAAAAGGAAACGTCGCCTGATTGGAACTGAAGTTCTCTCGGGCTTTCTTAGCAAACGTCTCCTGACCGGCCTCTCTGGAGGAGGCTTCATGCTTTGAGATGAGTTCCAAGCGCAGCGAAAAATTCACTGCGGCATTGATGAAAGGATACCTGCCCTCCTTGAAGGTCGAACCAAGGTCGTGATTAATTTCCAGATGACCGCCATTGATTTTCCCGCCCGGTGCGTTTAGCTACGAAAGGCTCGGCGCGCCATAGCGCTTTTTTTATGTTTTCCCGACTTTCCGACAAACTCCAAGATGTCTTCAAGGACCTCCGCGGTCATGGACGCATCAGTGAACAGAACGTTTCCGATGCGATGCGCGAGGTGCGCATGGCGCTGCTCGAGGCCGATGTGCATTTCCAGGTGGCGAAGGATTTTATCGCCCGGGTCAGGGAGAAGGCGCTCGGCGAGGAGGTTCTGCGCAGCGTCACTCCCGGCCAGCAGATCGTCAAAATTTTTCACGACGAGCTCACCACTTTGCTTGGCGAGGATGCCTCCCCGCTCAACCTCGACAAACCCGCGCGCATTCTCATCGTCGGCCTGAACGGCGCGGGCAAGACCACGTCCTCGGCCAAACTGGCCCGCTGGCTCAAGGCCCAAGGCCGGTCTCCGCTGCTCGTGGCCTGCGATTTGCACCGCCCGGCCGCCATCGCCCAGCTCGCCACCCTGGGCGAACAAATCGGGGTGCCGGTTTTTCAACCCAAGGCCGGGGAAACCGATGTCCTCCGCGTGGGCCGGGAAGCTGCCGCATGGTGCGAGGAACAAGGCGGCAACGTGCAGATTTTCGATACGGCCGGACGCCAGGAAATTGACGAGCCCCTCGTGCAGGAACTCAAACGCCTGAAGGAATTCCTCAAGCCGCAGGAAGTTCTCCTCGTCTGCGATGCCGCCACCGGGCAACAAGCCGTCAGCGTGGCGGAGCATTTCCATCAGGCTCTTGGCCTCACCGGCATTATCCTGACCAAGCTCGACGGCGACGCCCGCGGCGGCGCGGCCCTGTCCCTGCGCTCGGTCACCAAACAGCCGATCAAATTCGCCGGCGTGGGCGAGAAAATTGATCAGTTCGAGCCTTTTTATCCTGAACGCCTGGCCGGACGCATCCTCGGTATGGGCGATGTGGTCGGCTTGGTGGAAAAAGCCGCCGAAGCCATCACCGAAGAGGACGCCCGCCGACTGGAGGAGAAAATGCGCACCGCCTCCTTCGATCTGGAGGACTTCCTCCAACAATTCAAAATGATCAAGCGCATGGGCCCCCTCGAAAATATCCTTGGCATGATCCCCGGCATGGATAAGATGAAAGATTCCTCGATTGACGAGGGTCAGCTCAAACGGGTGGAGGCGATCATTCTCTCCATGACGCCGCGGGAGCGGACGCGTCCGGACATTCTGAACGCGCGCCGCCGCCAGCGAGTCGCCCGCGGCAGTGGTACCACCGTCACCGAAGTGAACAACCTCCTCCTGCGCTTCTCCCAGATGCGCAAGATGATGAAGAACACGGGAAAAATGAAAAAAATGATGGCCCAGGCCATGGGTCGCCCCGGCGGCCAGCGTCCCACGCTCAACTTTTAATTGCCCAATCCAAAATAAACACGAATCCTCTTGGGCCATCCCGCTCCGCTCGATTCACAACTCATAACACAAAATGGCAGTAGCAATCCGACTCAAACGCGAAGGCACCCGCAATTCACCCTACTACAAAATCGTAGTGGCGGACCAGCGCAAGCCGCGCGACGGCAAATTCATCGAAATCATCGGCACGTACGATCCGAAAAAAGAAGGCGAGAATTACAGCATCAAGCTGGACCGCGCCGACTACTGGGTCGGCGTGGGCGCACGGGCTTCACAGACCGTGGGCAACATCATCAACAAAGCCCGCAAAGTCGCCGTCGCCGCTTAAGAGCGGCACCGCTCGCGTCGTGGAGGAATTCCTGCGCTTCGTTATCGGCCGCCTGGTCGAATTCCCGGACGAGGTTTTCATCACGAAAGCCGAGTCACCGGGAAGCGTGGTTTTTTATGCCGCCATGCGCAAAAGTGACGTGCCAAAAATTATTGGCAAAAGTGGTCACACCATCCAGGCTCTCCGCACCCTGCTGAACGCCTCGGCCCACCGGCACGGCCTGAAAGCCGGTCTCGAAATTGTTGAATGAAAATCCCGCTCACATTATCCGCCGGTTTCGTCGTCCTCTTCGCCTGTCTGGGCGGTGTCGGCTGTGAGATGCATCCGCCTTCGCAAACCATCGCGGGCTATGCCGAAAAGGAGCCTGCCAAGCAGGCCATCGAAAAACAAAAGTCCCTGGTTCCCGCGGGGGCAAATACCAACGCCCCCGAATATTTTCCGGCTCAACAGCAATCGCAGTAAGCTGGCGGGAAGCCGGTCTTATTCGCTGTCCGGCATTTCCTCCGCTAGGCGCGAGAGGCGGTTCGAGAGAATAAAAAAGCTCGGCACCCAAAGCCCGATGAAGATACCGAAGCGCTCGCCATGGGGAGGGTCTTGGCGGGAAGCCGTGAACCAAGTGAAGATGGACAGGATAATAGAGGCAAACCCGAGATACAGGCAGATGTCCGAGGCGGATTTGAGATTTTCCTTCGTGCAGCAGGTGCCTGCCGACTCGATGGATTGCTGGAGATCATTTTTATTCATAGAATTATAGGGTAACGGCAGCACTTGCCCCGTCAACTCCTTTGCCCTAACAAGTGACACCTCAAATGAAAAAAATCCTTCTCGTTGTCCTGGTCATTGTGATTGTGCTCGCGGGATCCGTTCTCTGGATCTGGCGCGGCCTGGGGGTCACGGACGCGGCCCTGCTGTTGCCTGCCGAGACCGTCGCCCTGGCCAGCCTGCCCGATCTGCCCCGATCCTTCTTACGCTGGCCGAAAACGACTCTGGCGAAAATCGGGGCCGAGCCGGAGATGAAGGCGTTTCTCGAAAAACCCTTGCAGTACCTCACGAATCAACAAGGGGGAAATGAGGCTTCCGGTGTCCTTTTGAGCCTGAAACCCGGACGCATCTTCGCGGCTGCGATTTCGGTCTCCTCCAACGAGGCGGCCCTGCTGATCGGGTTCCAGTATTGGGGTGGAAAACTCGGCCACGACGCCGCAATCGCGCGGCTGAGAGAGGAGGTGGCCCAAGGCTCGCCCGTCCCGGACTTGACCCGCGAATCCTATCAGGGCGACGAAATTTCCTCGGCCACACAAAAAGGAGTCACTCTTTACAACGCCAGCCATGGCCAATGGGGTTTTCTTTCCAACAACCTGCCGGCCCTCAAAGACACACTGGATCGCGCCGCCGGTCGCAAAAAGGACGGCGTGCTGGCGGAAAGCACACGCTACAAGCAGGTGCTGGGACACCTGATCAAGGATCCCGACTTTTTGTTTTTCTCCCAGCCTCAGACCATTCTGGAAACGTTGCTGGCCGTGGGCAAAACCATAGGCGCGCAGGCGATTCCCCAACATATCGAGCAGGCTAAAAAAATCGAGGCCATCGGTGCCGCCATCAAGATGGATGGCGCGAACCTGCGTGACAGGGTTTTCATTCTGCGGCCCGCCCCGCCGGATGCTGGAAGCCTGACCCATGCCGCCATGAAACTGACGTCGAAAGAGACAACTGCCTATTTCGCTTTTGTCGCCGACTTCAACCAGATCTCCAATCTGAGCACGAATCCCGCCCTTTCCGCCTTGCAAAATTCACCGGCCCTCCAAGGGTCCAAACTCCCGCAACTGGCCCCGGAAGCCTTCGGCCCGGAATGTGCCGTCTCGCTTTTCTGGCCCGCCCAGCAATTGAAACCCGAAGGCTTCCTGGCCGTGCAGGTCAAGGATGCCGTCAAGGCCGGGCAATGTGTGCAGGAAATTCTGGCCCTGTTTCCCGAGACCGGCATCAGCGACGAGGACGGCATCCGCACCTACAGCTTCCCCGCCCTGCAAAACGCCTTCGCCAACCCGACCCTCGCTCTCACGAAGGATTTTCTTTTTATCGGACTCGATGCGGCGGAAATCCGGCGCGCCCAACTGGCTGTCGCCGGCGAGCCTCTCGAAAAATCCCCCGCCTTTGCATCCGCCCTCCCCGCCTTCCGCTCCACCAACGAAGTTTTCGGCTACGTGGACAGCCGGGTCCTCTTCGAACGGGCCTTCCCGATGCTGCGCCAGGTGGTCACATTCGGAGCTGCCGTGATGCCCGGTGTCTCGGACATCATTGACAGCTCGAAACTCCCGGAGACCGAAACCATCGCCAAACATCTCGACGCCATCGTTTATTCGCAGACCCGGATGCCCGACGGCTACCTGATCGAATCCAGCGGACCCATCACCATGAATCAGGCCCTCCTCCTCGGCGCGGCGGCAGGCACTTCCTTCCTGCGGCCACCTGATGGGCAATAAAACCGCGCCCGCCGGAAACATGAACAAATTTTGCATTGCATCTTGGGCCGCAATCATGCGTCTTTAGGGATACGAATTCTATGAAATCCTCGCTTTGGGTTATTACCACAACCGTCTTGTTGACCGCGTTCGTCGCTTGTGAAAGCGAAAAACAGAACAGCAACTCGCGCAATTCCGGCCGCAACCGCTTCGGCCATGCCGGTGCCAGTCCTACTCCGACCACGGAGTTTGCGACTCCGACTCCCGAGCAGAATTCCACTCCGAAACCGGAGCCAACCATCGAAAGCTCGGCCCCGACTCCGACCCCGGCTCCCGACACGCTGGCCACCTCGCCCACCAGAGACATTTCCTATGGCACACCGGTGCCCGGCAAACCCGGCTTTGTGACCAGCCCTCATGCTCCCTACGCCGGATACGTGGACGTGCGCGGATTCCCTCCCGGCACCGAGGTGAAGTGCCCCTACACCAGTAAAATCTTTTTGGTCCCCTGAGCACGGTCGCCATCTTTGGCCCCGGGCTCATTGGCGGTTCACTCGCGCTCGCCCTGCAAAAACGCAGGCCCGATTGGAATCTCAAAATCTGGGCCCGCTCGCCCGCCTCCGCTGCCCGTGCGGGAAAACTTTTCCCCGCCACCACCTGCGATATTTCCACTGCGGCTGATGGCGCGGATCTCTGCGTGCTCTGCACACCCATGGGCGCGATGGACGATCTTGCGGAACGCATCGCCCCCCATCTTTCCAAGGCTGCCGCCGTGACCGACGCAGGCAGTGTGAAGGCAGGTGTCGTCCAGCGCCTGGAAGCCATTCTCGGCGGCCGCTTCGTCGGCTCACACCCAATGGCGGGCTCGGAAAAAAACGGCCTGGACGCCGCTCAGGAAGATCTCTTCGACGGGGCCGCCTGCATCCTCACTCCCACTCCCCGCTCCCTGCCCTCCGCTCTCACCGCCATCCGCAACCTGTGGGAAACCGTCGGCTGCCGGGTGGTGGAACTATCCGCCGCCGCCCACGATGAAGCCATTGCGCGGGTCAGCCATCTGCCCCATGCCGCCGCCGCCGCCTTGGTCAACGCCATCAGCCTGCGCGCACCCGGTGCCGAAGCCCTGGCGGGAGGAGGTTATCGCGACACGACGCGCATCGCCGCCAGTCCGCCCGCCCTCTGGCGTGAAATTTTTTTGGAGAACAAAATCGGATTGCTGGCAGGCTTGGAAGACTTCGCCATTGTGCTGGAAGATTTGAAACAGATGATCCGGACCGACGACGCCCCCGCGCTTGAAGCCTTCCTCGCCCGCGCCAAAGAAACGCGCGACCGTCAGCCATGAAATCAAACGCCTTCCGCATCAAACGCGGCCCGGTTCTCCAAACCGAAATCACCGTGCCGGGTGACAAGAGCATTTCCCACCGCGCCATCATGCTCGCCGCGCTTTCCAATGGCGTTTGCAAGATCACCAATTTTCTCGAAGGCGAAGATTGCCTGAGCACCGCCGCGGCCTTCCGGCAGCTTGGCGTGACCATCGAGCAAACGGAACCCGGCACCATGATCGTTCATGGCACCCATGGCATCTTCACCGCCCCGGCCGCAGCGATTGACTGCGGAAATTCCGGCACGACCATGCGCCTCATGTCCGGCATCCTCGCCGCCCAACCTTTCACCTCCCGCCTGACCGGAGACGCCTCGCTGCGCAGCCGCCCCATGCGCCGCGTGATCGAACCTCTCACCCAAATGGGGGCGAAAATCCGCGCGGAAGGGGCCGGGGACACCCCGCCTCTCATCATCGAAGGCGGCCCGCTCAAGGCCATCACTTACCATACGCCTGTCGCCAGCGCGCAGGTGAAGAGCGCCATCCTGCTGGCCGGCCTTTATGCCGAGGGCGTCACTACGGTCGTCGAACCCGCCCCCAGCCGCAATCACACCGAGCGCATGCTGGAATATTTTCTGGTCAAGCTCGACTGCGACCGGGCCAAACCCGTCGCCGGAAAAGAATGCCGGATCAGCCTGGGCGGACGCCAGCAAATCGAGTCCCGCGATTTTTCCGTTCCGGGCGATATTTCCAGCGCGGCCTTCTGGCTGGTGGCGGCCGCCGCCCAGCCTGGATCACGCCTGCTGATCAAGAATGTCGGCCTGAATCCCACCCGCACCGGCATCATTGACGTGCTCGTCCGCATGGGCGCACAAGTTCGTGAGGTCGTCGAAGTCGTGGCCCAGGGCGAACCCTGCGGCGTCATTGAGATCAAGGGCGGCCGTCTGCACGGAACGGTCATCGAAGGCGACGAAATCCCCAACGTGATTGATGAAATTCCCATTATCGCCATCGCGGGCGCGTTGGCGGAAGGCGAAACCATCATCCGCAATGCGAAGGAACTCCGGGTCAAGGAGACCGACCGCATTGCCGCCATTGCGTCCAACCTCCGTCTGATGGGCGTGGAGGTCGAGGAGTTTGAGGACGGCATGAAAATCACCGGCGGACAAAAATTGAAGGGCGCAAAACTGCCCAGCTACGGAGATCACCGCATCGCCATGGCCTTCACGATCGCGGGCCTGCATGCCTCGGGTGAAACCATCATTGAAGACACCGCCTGCGTGCAAACTTCTTATCCCGGTTTTGAATCCACCCTGGCAGACATCTTCAAGCGAAACAGTATGCGGCAAAAACGCACACCCGTGATTTCCTCGCTTGATTCGCGCCGCCGTCGTGGAAAGCCTGCCCAAAAATGAAAACAGTCATCGCCATTGATGGTCCCGCCGCCTCGGGCAAAAGCAGCGTGGCCCGCGAGCTGTCCGCCCGTCTCCGCTTCGCCTACGTCAACTCAGGGGCCTTTTATCGCGGCATCACCTGGTGGGTTCTGCACCGGCAAACCGACCCGGCATCACCCGATGATGTCGCCGCCATCATCACCCGCGCCCGGTTGGAGTCCGGCTACAAGAATCACGAAGCCTACCTTCTCCTCGACGGCGCGGATGCCACACCCAACCTGCGTGATGATGCGGTGAACCGCAACGTCTCGGTCGTTTCCCGCGTTCCGGCCGTGCGGGAATGCCTCATGGCCCACCTTCACCAACTGGCGGAGGAACGCGATCTCGTGATGGAAGGCCGCGACATCGGCTCGGTCGTCTTTCCCGGCACACCGTACAAATTTTATATTGATGCCTCGCCGGAAGTGCGAAAACTGCGCCGTCAGGCCCAGGGCCAGACCGATGAGATTGCCATGCGCGACCGCATTGATTCCTCCCGCCCTAACGCTCCGCTCATCATCGCGGATGATGCCCTGGTTATTGACAGCACGCATCTCACGGTGGATGGCGTGGTGGGCGAAGTCATCGGACGCCTGAAACTTCAGGGGCTGCCGGTGCCGCCGCGATGACGCTCGTCCACAATATTTTTTACACGCTGGCGAAATTTCTCGCCGAGTTCGTTTTTTCCCGGCGCATCATCCATCCCGAACGGATGATCGAGGCAGGCCCGCTCCTGCTGGCGGTGAACCATTCCAGCTACTTCGACCCTCCTCTGGCCGGCACTTGTTCCCGGCGGGGCGTCTATTATCTCGCGCGCAAGAGCCTCCTCAAGTGGCCGTTCTTCGGACCGCTTTTTCCGGCCATGAACGTCATCCCGGTCGAACGCGACGGCAACGACATGTCCGCCCTGCGCGAGGTCATCAAAAAAGTGCGCGAGGGCAACGGCATCGTGCTCTTTCCCGAAGGCACCCGCTCAAAGGATGGCAACCTCCAGCCCGCGCAGGCCGGCCTCGGTTTCATCATCGCCAAAACCATGGCTCCCGTTCTTCCCATGCGCATCTTTGGTGCCTATGAGGCTTTTCCCAAAGGCTCAAACGGCCTGCGTTTCACCCGCATCACCGTGGTCCTCGGCGAACCCATTTTTTTCACACGGGAAGATGTCGAACCCGCTGGCCGCGAGACCTACCAGCGGCTCAGCAACCGGGTGATGGAGGCCATCGCCGCATTAAAATTGCCCTGAGGCTCAGGTGGATTCGCGGATGATCAGCCGCGGCTGGATGGTGCGGATGCGCCGATCGGCCGCGATGCGCCGGCCGGCGGCCACGTCGAGCAGGAGATCCAGAACCGTCGTGGCATATTCGTCGTGACACTGATCAATCGTCGTCAGCGCGGGTGAGACCACGCTCGCGATATCCAGATTGTCATAGCCGATCACGGCCACATCCTCCGGAACACGCAGGCCATCCTTTTGCATTTGCAGCATGAACCGCGTCGCCCAAATGTCATTGGAGGCAAGAATGGCGTCTGCCCGGCACTCCCGCACCATAGAGGTGATGCCGCGATCCAGGATGTCCGGGGAGGGATTGCAATCCGCCGAAGCCGCGTCCCACACCAATCCCTTCCGGCCATGCTTCGCGAGCCGCTTGATGAAGGCGCTGCGCCGCAGTTGCATGAACTCATCGCTCGCGAAATTTCCCAAGGCGAGAGCCAGGGTCTTTTTGCCGCGCGCGATCAAATGATCCACGCAGTCGTTGATCGCCGCCTCTGTATTCACCCGCACAGCGTACCCTCCAGGCCAGGCGGGCCGGCCGTGAAACACCACCTTGCGGAATTTTCCGAAACACGCTTTGGCCCGTTCATCCCGACCTGGGGCCAGATCAAAAAGACAAAGGACGGCCTCGACCGCGCGCCCGGTGAAATCCGCGACGTATTCCTGCAGAGTCTCCGCCTGCCCATGCGTGCGCCCCACCACCAGCCGGTAGCCGCCCCGGCTCGCGACTCCTTCCAAGGCAAACAAACGCTGACTCATCACCGGCAGATTCAGGGAATCCAGAATCACCCCGATCGTCTTGCTGGAAACCCCGCGTAATTGCTGAGCCTGCCGGTTCGGCGCATACCGCAGTCGCCGGGCCGCAGCCTCAATGCGCTGGCGCGTGACCGCCGAAACCCGCACATGCTCGCCGCCCGTGCCCAGCAGCACCCGCGCAGCGGCCGACCGCGAGACGGCAGCGGCGGCGGCGATGTCGGACAAGGTTGGGCGTTTCATGAGATACGAAGGCTTCACCCCGCCTGTCCGGGGGATTTTTGGCGAAGGGATTTGGGGCTTTGCCTTTGACAGTCCGGGGTTTTTCCCAGATTGATGTCACGAAACATCATTTTATGCAAATCATCACATCCTCCTCCCGCCATGCCAATGGCCAGGCCGCCGCAACCTTCGGGGCCGGCCGGCTCCGCGAAACGCTGGACCGGCGCGGCGAGGCCAATGTGATTGTCGCCACGGGTGCTTCGCAATTCGAGATGCTGGAAGCGCTCCTCCGCGAAACCGGCATCGCCTGGGAGAATGTGACTTTTTTCCACCTCGACGAATATGTCGGCCTGCCCGTCACTCACCCCGCCTCCTTCCGCAAGTATCTCTGGGAACGTTTTCATAGCAAATTGCCTGGGCCAGCCCGGGCCTTCCATTACGTGGCGGGCGACCGGAATCCCGCCGGGGAATGCGAGCGGCTGGGCGCGTTGATCACGCAGCACCCCATTGACATCTGCTTTGCCGGCATCGGAGAAAATGCCCACCTCGCTTTCAACGATCCCCCGGCGGATTTTGAAACCGAACACCCGTATCTTGTCGTGAACCTGGACGAAGCCTGCCGCCGCCAGCAGTTCGGCGAAGGATGGTTCCCCTCGCTGGAGGACGTGCCGGCCCAGGCCATCTCAATGTCCATCCGCCAAATCCTCAAATCCCATTGCCTCATCATCACCGCGCCCGACGAACGGAAAGCGCAGGCCGTGAAAGACAGCGTCGAAGGCCCGGTGACAAACCGGGTGCCTTCTTCGATTCTGCAGCAACATCCGGACACACACCTTTTCCTCGACCCGGCCTCGGCCTCGCTCCTGAGCAAAAAATAGCCCGTCCGCCATGGGATACTTCGACATCCAAGTCAACGGCTACGGCGGCGTTGATTACAATCAGGAGGATTTGGGCGCGGAGGATCTTCATCGCTCCTGCCAGCATTTGCGGGCCGACGGCGTCGAGGGCATTCTCGCCACGATCATCACGGAGGCTCCGGAAAAAATGATCGGACGTCTGCAACGCCTGGTGGCCTTGCGGGAGGCCGATCCGCTGGTGCGCGAAATGATCGCCGGCCTTCACATCGAAGGCCCTTTCCTCAGCCCCAAAGACGGCTATCGCGGGGCGCATCCCACTGATGCCATCCGCCCCGCCGATGAAAACCTGGCTGCCCGGTTGCTCGAAGCGGGCGCGGGCCTGGTTCGCATCTTCACCCTTGCCCCGGAATGCGATCGCGACGGCCGTGTCACCCGGCTCTTGAAGAAAGAAGGCGTGGTGATTTCGGCCGGTCACACCGATGCAAGTCTGGACGAACTTCGCGCCGCCATTGAGGCCGGCCTGAGCATGATGACGCATCTGGGCAACGGCTGCCCGATGATGCAAAACCGTCACGACAACATCATCCAGCGGGCGCTCTTTTTGCGGGAGCATCTCTGGCTCAGTTTCATCGCCGACGGCGTTCACATTCCCTACCCTGTCCTGCGCAATTACCTGGACCTGGCGGCGGAAAAAGCCCTCGTCACGACCGACGCGATGGCTGCCGCCGGTCTCGGACCGGGCACGCACCGCATCAGCCGCTGGACCGTTCTGGTCAAAGAGGATCTTGCCGCCTGGGCTCCCGACGGATCGCATCTTCTGGGCTCGGCCATGTCCATGCCCCGCGCGGTCAAAAATCTCGCCCGGGAACTCGGTTTGAGTGAACAGAAAATCCAGGCCCTCACCTGCGACAACCCGCGCAAGGCCATTGGAATCCTGCCGTGAAAACTTCGCTCCAACCAGCCGCTGCCGCGTCGTGAGATTTTTCCATCTCCGCGCTTGTCCGCCAGAGTAGGCGGCGAGAGAGTTGGGGTTTAGTTCCGCAAGACATGACCTTTCTCGAAGAAATCGAAAACCACCCCCTCTGCGGTGATGGCGCGATGGGCACGCTGCTGATGGAGCGCGGTACTCCGGCGGAGCAGTGTTTCGAGGAACTCTGCGTCGCACAGCCGGCCCTGATCCTCGGAATTCACACCGACTATCTCGCCGCCGGAGCCCGCGTGATTCGCACAAACAGTTTCGGCGCGAATGCCGTGCGCCTGGCCCGCCACGGCCTCGAGGGCCGGGTCAACGAAATCAACTGGCAGGCCGCGCAGATCGCCAAAGAGGCGGCAAAAGGCACCGGCGCTTATGTGGCCGGCAGCGTCGGCCCGCTGGGAATTTCCGCAGGCGAAGCGAGCGAGCGGATGATTGACCGCGAGAAAAGTTTTCGTACCCACATTGGTGCGCTGCTCGACGGCGGCGTGAATCTCATTTTTTTGGAAACCTTCCAAGATCTGGACGAACTCCTGCTCGCCCTGCGCGTCAAACAATCGCTCCACCATTGCCCGGCCGTTTGCTCGCTGGCAGTCCGTGACGACGGCACTCTGCCCGACGGAACATCCCTTGAAGCAGCCTTCGCGAAGCTGGTTCAAAACGAGGCGGACATCCTCGGTTTCAACGGCAGCACGGATCCGCAGGCGGCGCTGGACGTTATGAGGCGGGCTCTGCCCAAGGAACCACCGCTCGCGGTCTTCCCCAACGCCGGGACAA
>Ga0163144_10013136_pt1 | contig 17316 bp, 13 predicted proteins | sample OliLak19BULKMAT1_FD_123175 | JGI IMG/M metagenome (GOLD analysis project Ga0163144, IMG submission 123175) | Freshwater microbial mat bacterial communities from Lake Vanda, McMurdo Dry Valleys, Antarctica - Oligotrophic Lake LV.19.BULKMAT1 | ecosystem: Environmental > Aquatic > Freshwater >...
GTGGTTATCGCGCAGCAGCACCGCCCACTCGCCATCGGGCGCTTGATGCCGCGGCGGACATGCTTGCGCCCACCCTCGATCCAGATCGCACTGCCGCTGCGCCGATAGGCGAAAGCGCCGGCATGGATCGGATTGGTCAGGATGCGGTGGACGGTGTTGTAGATCGGCGGCTTCCAGATCACGCGCCAGCCAGTCGACCCGTGGTCATTGGCGGGCATGTCGGTCGCCTTCTGCCTGAGCCAGAGATGGACCTGCCGAATGCTCTGCAACTCGGCGAATTTGTGGAACACCTGCGCGATCGCTTGCTGGATCCGCAGATCGGCGATCTTATCGATGCGAATGCGATTGACGCGCGCGGATCATAGAGGCCGTCCTTGTCGCTGATCGGCGTGCCGACCAGCCCGCAGAACTCGATCAGCGTGTGCCAGTCGCGCCCGTTGCGTGCCAGGCGCGAGGCGTCGAGCGATAGCACGTTGCCGACCTCGCCGCGGCAATGTTGTCCATGCCAATACGTTGCAATGCATTCATCGCCGCTGCGAGCGCCACCGCCCCGACCACGTTGGGCGCTCCCGCTTCGTCGCGCTCCGGAGCGCCAGCCCACGCGACCGAACCAATTGAGACGAACTCAATCGTTCCACCACCTCGGTACTCCGGTTCGCCGTGCTCGAAAGTGTCCCGCCTTCGGATCAACACGCCCGTACCGAACGGCGCGTACATCTTGTGCGCGGAGAGCGTCACGTAGTCGAGGTGTGCCGGATCGTCGAGCGCACCAATCTCAATGCCGCGATGCAGCGCCAACTGAGCGCAGTCCACCAGGATCTGCGCGCCTACCGCAATTGCAGTCTCCAGCTCAACTCATGCTCCATGGAGGATTGCGTTTGTACCGCCTGGAAGTTCGTCGGACCCGCAGGACGTGCAGCAGAGAGCTTCGTGGGTTTGAGCATACGTGACCCGGCATCGGATGCCTGATGTTCGATGATCTTCACAGCCAGCCATTATTGAATCCCGCCCGACGCAACCCCGCAACGACATAGGGGCACGCCCGCATCAACCGCCAGGGCAAATCAGAGCGGTAGTTCTCGCACATCAGCACCACCGGGCCGAGGTTGATGCCGAAATGGTAGGGCGACGTCCAGCCTGCATGGCTGTCGCTTTTGGCCTCGTCCGAGAAGCTCAGGTTGAAACTGCACCTGAAACAATATTCGCCGGTGACCTGTGGATACACGTCCTGAAAATGCTGCAGCGTCGGCAGCACGATCTCGGGAGCGAACGGCAACGATGCGGCCACGGCCCAGGGCGCGACGGTCCCGTCGTCGGGGCCGTAGGGCGCGCCGCGGGCCACATAGTCGAAGAACGAGCGCTCGATGCCCTTGATGCGGCGCGTCATGTAGCCCGGCCCGTCGCTCGCTGTCAGACCCCAGAAGTTTTCGCCGTAGCCGGCAAAGTCGAGAGGATTGCGGATCGCGTACTCGCGCTGCACATAGGTCGCGCGGCGGCTGTTCTCGCAGTAGTCGATGCCCTTGTCGCGCGCGAATGCATCCTGGATGCCGCGCATGTCCAGCCAGATGTGGGAGTACTGGTGGATGAAGAGCGGGCCGCCGTAGAGCAATTCGTAGCCGTAGATCTTTTTCCATTCGTAGGTCGAGGCCCAGGCCACATAGCTTTCCTCGGGCAGCGGATGCGTCGGCGAGCCCAGCCCGAGCACGTACAGCAAGGTGGCTTCGTCGTAGCCGCGCCAGCGATAGGGCAGGAACCCGCCTTCGGGCGTCCACCCATGAGTCACCGTGGCTGCTCCATTGCACGCCCATGCCCAATCAGCCCGGCGGTACAGCGCGTCGGCCAGCACGCGCAGGTCCTGCTCGTCTTCGTCTTCGTGGTCGAAAAACGCGGCGGCGGCCAGCATGCCGGCGAGCAGGAAGGTGCTGTCGATTGTGGACAGCTCACACAAGCCCGCGCGGCGGCCGGTGCTCATGTCGAGGAAGTGGTAGTAGAAACCTTTGTATCCGGTCGCGTCGGGCGCCGCTCCTTGTGGGCTGACCCAGAAGAACCTCAGCAGCGCAAGCGTACGGGCCAGCGCATCCGTGCGCGTCATCCAGCCGCGCTCGACACCAACTGGATAGGCTGCCAGCGCAAAGCCGACGGCCGCGATGCTCGCGGGCGAGCCTGGCTTCGAATTGTCGGCGACGAGACCGTTGGCGAGGTTGGTCTCGCGGAGGAAATATTCGAAGGCATGACGCTGCAATGCATCCAGCCTTGTTTCACCGAAATTCGGTGAAATCGTATGTTGCCGCGCAATGGGGGGCAAGAGTCTCAGCTCCCCAAGGGCATCGCAAGCCCAGCTTCACTCGACGTCGCCAGGGGTGCGTAACGTAGCGAATCTCGACCATGGTGTTGCCTGATGTGCCAGGCGCCGCTCAACAGCAGAGTAGCCATCAGCACGATGGACAGTTGATTGGGTTTGATATCTTCGTCGGTGGCGTAGGCGTACGCCATCGCCAGTGCGCCGGCCCAAGCCAACCCGAAACTCGCGCCGGCAATCACGTCGGACGCCCAATGCACGCCGAGGTACAGGCGTGACAACGCGACGAGTGCGATACCCAACGTGGCCGTCGTGGCAATCAAGAATCTGACGGCTGCGCCTTGTTTGCGGCCGACCAGAAAGGCAAGAAACCCATACGCCACCACGCTCATGGTGGCGTGGCCGCTCGGGAAGGCGAAGCTTTCCAGCCCGTCATAGAGCAGACCCGGGCGGGATCGGTGGAGTGCGAATTTCAATACTTTGACGAGAAGCTCCGCCACCGCGATTGCGGCAAGCCAATACAGGCTTGTCCGCCAGAGACGGTGCCACAAAAACCACGCGAGGGATGCGGCGACAACCGGCAGCACCACCTGGACATCGCCCAACTCCGTCATCGCGACCATCACGCTGTCCATCGATGGCGTACGGAGTTGCTGCAGCACGCCATGCACGATGACATCGACGTCGACCAATGGGTCGCTCGTTGCCACGTCCTCCAGGACCTCCAGGAACAGCCATGCACTGCCCAGAATCCCCAAAGCAGCCAGCAGCGGAAACTCAAATCCTCGGCGCCTGGCATCGCCCAGCCAAGCCAAGAGCCTTTTCAGCCGGTGAGTTTGAAGCGGTCGCAACACCGGGCGCCAGTTCACGTCACGAGTTGAGAGGTTCGCCACGCGATCTGTTCGTCCTCCTGCGCCCGCATCACGCGCGAGGCGGCTGTCGGGATGCCGAGCGCCACCAAGCCCTCGCAAATGGATGCGCGCGTCGACGCATCGTTCTCGCCGATACCACCCGTGAAGACGAGCAGGTCCACGCCGCCCAGCACGACAGCCATCGCGGCGATCTGCTTGCGCACGGAGGCGCAGAACATCGCGATGGCCAGCCGCGCATCCGCGCCCGACGGGGACGTCGACGCCGCGGCCGCGAGCAGCTCACGCAAATCGCCGCTGAGGCCGGAGATCCCAAGCATTCCCGAGCGCTGGTCGATCAGTGCTTCGAGCTGAGCAGCGTCATAGCCGTGCTCGCGAACCACGTAAGCCAGAACGCCGGGGTCGATGTCGCCGCAGCGCGTGCTCATGATCACGCCGCCAGTCGGCGTCAGCCCCATGCTGGTGTCGACCGATCCACCGTGAGCCACCGCAGTGATGCTCGCGCCGTGGCCGAGATGCGCAATCACCAGGCGAGGCGGTAAATCATTGCCAAGTTGCCGCACGATCGATTCACCCGACAGGCCGTGGAAACCGTAGCGTTCGATGCCCAGCGCCCGAAGCTCGCGTGGGATGGGCAGCGTTCGGGCCACATCCGGCATCCCGGAATGAAACGCCGTGTCCAGACACGCCACTTGCGCGATGCCGGGAAAGCGCGCCTGCGCCGCGCGCACCAGCGCCAGCGCTTGCGGTACGTGCAGGGGCGCGAACTCGGCCGCGGCTTCCAGTTGCTGCATCACCGCCGCGTCGATCAAACTGTGGTGGCGACACTGCGGTCCCCCGTGAACGATGCGGTGGCCGACCGCGACTGGCGCAGCCAAGCCCTGCGCGTTCATCCGTTCCGCGATGCGGGCCATCGCTGCCTGTGGCTCCCCCACCGTTTCTTCCGCGCCGGAGACCAGCACGCGACTGCCGCTCGCGCCCACCATGAATAAGCCGAACTTCAGCGACGAAGAACCCGCGTTCAACGCCAGCACGGGCCGACCCGGGTCATTGCTCATCCTGGCCAACGCCAGTCGCGCACTTCCGGCAAGTCCTCGCCGTGTTCGCTGATGTAGATCTTGTGCCGCGCGACGCTCGCGTCATAACGCCGGGTGGCGTCATCAACAAGATGCCCCAGGCGCGGGATGCGGCGTATGGCATCGAGTGCCAGCTGATAGCGGTCGATGTTGTTCAGCACCACCATGTCGAACGCCGTGGTCGTCGTGCCTTCTTCCTTGTAGCCGCGCACATGCAAATTGTCGTGGTTGTGGCGACGATAGGTGAGCCGGTGGATCAGCCCAGGGTAACCGTGGAAGGCAAACACGACGGGTTTGTCGCGCGTGAACATTGCGTCGAACGCGTCGTCGTCCAAGCCGTGCGGATGCTCGGATTGCGGCTGCAACGCCATCAGATCGACCACATTCACCACGCGGATGCGGATGTCCGGCACATACCCGCGCAGCAGCGCGACGGCGGCCAGGGTCTCGAGTGTCGGCACGTCGCCAGCGCAGGCCATCACCACATCGGGCTCGCCAGGAGAATCATTGCAGGCCCACGGCCAGATGCCGGCGCCGATCGTGCAATGACGTACGGCAGATTCGATATCGAGCCACTGCAATGCCGGCGCCTTGCCGGCGATGATCAGGTTCACGTAATTGCGGCTGCGCAAGCAATGGTCGGTGATCGAAAGCAGGCAGTTCGCGTCGGGGGCCAGGTAGATGCGCACCACGTCGGACTTCTTGTTCGCCACCACATCGATGAAGCCCGGATCCTGGTGCGAAAAGCCGTTGTGATCCTGCTGCCAGACATGCGAGGTGAGCAGGTAGTTGAGCGACGCAATCGGCTGGCGCCACGGGATCTGCCGGCATACTTTCAGCCACTTGGCATGCTGGTTGAACATCGAATCGATGATGTGGATGAACGCCTCGTAGCACGAGAACAGGCCGTGACGTCCGGTGAGCAGATAGCCTTCGAGCCAGCCCTCGCACAGGTGCTCGCTCAGAACCTCCATCACCCGGCCGTCGGCCGAGAGATTCACATCGACCGCGTCGATGTCAGCCATCCACGTCTTGCCGGTAACTTCCACCACCGCGCCGAGCCGGTTGGAGGCTGTTTCGTCCGGGCCGAAGAGGCGGAAATTGGCGCTGTCCACGTTCCTGCGCATCACTTCGGCGAGGAAGGTGCCGAGCACGCGCGTGGACTCACCCATCGCGCCGCCAGGTGCCGCCACCGGCACCGCGAACTCGCGGAAATCCGGCATGATCAGCGGCGCCAGCAACGCGCCGCCGTTGGCGTGCGGATTGGCGCCCATGCGCCGCGTCCCGGCCGGCGCGAGTGCCGCAAATTCTTCTCGGAAACGGCCGTTGGCGTCGAACAATTCTTGCGGCGCATAGCTGCGCATCCAGTCTTCAAGTTGGCGGATGTGTTCGGCGTTGGTGAATTGCGTGAGCGGCACCTGGTGTGCCCGCCACGTGCCTTCCACCGGCAGTCCATCGACCTGCTTGGGGCCGGTCCAGCCCTTGGGCGTCTGCAACACGATCATCGGCCAGCGCGGACGCGGCGGCGGCTTGGGCGCATGCGACGCGCGCGCCGCAGCCTGAATGGCCTGAATCTCGGCGAGGGCTGCATCCAGCGCCGCCGCAAGTTGCTGGTGCAGAGTCATCGGATCGTCCCCGACCACGAAGTGCGGTGCGTGACCGTAGCCGCGCAGCAATGCCGTCAGCTCTTCGCGGCCGATGCGCGCCAGCACGGTGGGGTTGGCGATCTTGAATCCGTTGAGGTGCAGGATCGGCAGCACCGCGCCATCGCGCGACGGGTTGAGGAATTTGTTCGAATGCCAGCTCGTCGCCAGCGCGCCGGTTTCCGCTTCACCGTCACCGATGATGCAGGCCACGATCAGCCCGGGGTTGTCGAATGCCGCGCCGTACGCATGCGCCAGCGAATAGCCGAGCTCGCCGCCTTCGTGGATCGAGCCCGGCGTTTCCGGCGCCACGTGGCTCGGAATCCCGCCGGGCCAGGAGAACTGGCGGAACAACTTGCGCATGCCGTCGCGGTCGCGGGTGATGCCCGGATAGGTCTCGGTATACGTGCCTTCCAGATACGTGCTCGCCACCAGTCCCGGACCGCCGTGACCCGGGCCGATGACGTTGATCATGTCCAGATCGTGGTCCTTGATCAGGCGGTTCAGGTGCACATACAGCAAGTTCAGACCGGGTGTGGTGCCCCAATGCCCAAGCAGACGTGGCTTGATGTGCGCCAGCGTGAGCGGCTCTTCGAGCAGCGGGTTCGCATGCAGGTAGATTTGCCCCACCGAGAGGTAGTTGGCCGCACGCCACCAAGCGTGCATCTTGCGCAGGAGGTCGGGGGTCAGAGTCGCCATGATCATTCCTTGGGTCCGAGTGTGCCGTCCACGATGCGTTGTGCCTGCGCGAGCAGAAGCCGCAGATGCGCGTCGTCGCGAAAGCTCTCCGCGTAAATCTTGTAGATGTCTTCGGTGCCCGATGGCCGCGCAGCGAACCAGCCGCTTTTTGCGCTGACCTTGATACCGCCGATCGGCGTGTGGTTGCCCGGCGCCTTGTTGATCACGCTGGTGATCGGCTCGCCCGCCAATTCGGTCTGAATGATCTGCTTCGGCGTCAGTTTCGCCAGGGCCTGTTTCTGCGCGTTGTTCGCCGGGGCATCGATGCGATCGGCAAAGAACTCTCCGAACTCAGAGCGCAATTCGCCGTACAGGGCACCCGGGTCGCGCCTGGTTCGGGCAGTGATCTCGGCCGACAGCAGCGCCGCCGCGATGCCATCTTTGTCTGTCGTCCACACACTGCCATCGCGGCGCAGGAAGGATGCCCCCGCGCTCTCTTCTCCGCCGAAGCCAAGGCTGCCGTCGAACAGGCCCGCTGCGAACCATTTGAAGCCGACCGGTGCTTCGAACAAGGTGCGGCCGAGCTGAGCCGCCACGCGATCGATCATCGCGCTGCTGACCACACTCTTGCCGACCGCCGCCGTCGCGCCCCACTGCGGTCGGTTCCGGAACAGATAGTCGATGGCGACGCCGAGGTAGTGGTTTGGCGGCAGCAGGCCGGCGCTGCGCGTGACGATGCCGTGGCGGTCGTGATCGGTATCGCAGGCGAAGGCGACGTCATAGCGGTCTTTCAACGCCAGCAGCCGCTGCATCGCGTAGCGCGACGACGGGTCCATGCGAATCTTGCCGTCCCAGTCTGCCGTCATGAATGCAAATTGCGGATCGACTTCTGCGCTGACCACCGTCAGGTCGAGCCGGTAGCGCTCGGCAATCTGCGCCCAGTAATGCACGCCGGCGCCGCCGAGCGGATCGACACCCAGGTGCAGGCCGGTGCTGCGGATCACATCGAAATCGATCACATTGCCGAGGTCGGCAATGTACGAGCCAAGGAAGTCGTGCTCATGCGTCGTGGCGGCTGCATGCGCTCGGGCCAAGGGCATGCGTTTGACATCCTTGAGGCCGCCTTCGAGCAAACTGTTGGCGCGTTGCTGCACCCAGCCGGTGATGTCGGCGTCGGCCGGGCCACCGTTGGGTGGGTTGTATTTGAAGCCGCCGCTGTCTGGCGGATTGTGCGACGGCGTGATGACGATGCCGTCGGCCAGGTGGCTGTTTCGGCCCCGGTTGTAGACCAGGATCGCATGCGAGACCGCCGGCGTGGGCGTAAACTCGCCGCCACGCGCAATCATTGTTTCCACGCCATTTGCGGTCAGCACTTCCAGCGCGTCTTCGAACGCCGGCCGCGACAACGCGTGCGTGTCCACACCGATGAACAGCGGGCCATCGATGCCTTTGCCCTTACGGTGTTCGCAAATGGCCTGCGTGATCGCCAGCACATGTCGCGCATTGAAGCTGCCGTCGAACGACGTGCCGCGATGGCCCGAGGTGCCGAATGCAACGCGCTGCGCTGGCACGCCGGGGTCAGGCCGCAGATCGGCGTACGCAGCCAGCAGGCGCGCCACGTCGACCAGGTTCGCTGTCGGCAGCGGCTTGCCGGCGAGGGCACTGATGAGCTGGCTCATGTGCGAGCGGCCGAAGCAGCGCCAGGGGGCTCGAGCGCGACCGCCACTTTCATACTGGGCGCAACATTTTCAGCCACCCGGTCATCGCGTCGATAGCAAGCGGCAGATTGCCGACCTGGCAATGCGCCTGCGCGCCGTCGGCACGCGTGAAGACACGACAGGTGACGGATCGTGCCGCAGTCAGTGTGCGGGCCAGATCCCAGAGTTGATCAAGTGGAACGTAATGGTCGTCAGCGCCTGCGAGCAGGAGGAGGACATCCTGATTCACTCGGCGGGAGATGTCGTCGGACCGGAACGCGCGTGCCACGTCGAACGCGTCGAAGGGCGTTGCGCGACCGAAGACGTGCATGGCGTCGAAAGCGATCACGCGCGTGACCTCGACCGCGGCGGCGCGCATCGCGAGGCAGCCGCCGAGCAGGATTCCGACCAGCACCACGTCACCGAGAGCGACCGCGTCGAGGACGTCACCTCCCGGTGATCAGCCGGCGTCACGCCGTACGCACCGCGAAGCATGGCTGTCAGACGACGCCGCGTCGACGTTTTGCGTGGGTAGCTCGGAACCATGAAGAACTCGACCGCGCGCAGGTGCAGCGCCGCCGAGGCAGCGAACCCGGTGCGATTGCGGGGATCCGGGTTCATCGTGTCGCGGCGATGATCAACCGGTGGTCCTCAAGCCAATTCGAACCGGCTGGTGGGGCGCTATTGCCTTTACGAGTTCCACGACGGCCACCGGCGCCAGGGCGCAGGCGGCGATCACCCCCCAATCCGCGGCGGTAAGCGATACAGTGCGCAGAACGGTTTGCAAGAACGGTACGTAGACAGCTGCCGCCTGCAGGAGCAAACAAACCAGTACCGCGCCCCAGAGCCAGCCGTTCGTGAACAGGCGGGGGCCAAATGCCGAGCGGCGCTGGGACCGTGTGTTGAAAGCGTGAAAGACCTGCGCCAGAGCCAGCGTCATGAACGCCATCGTGGTGGCGTGGCGCAGGCCGTCGCCTTGCGCGCCATACCAGCGCATGCCGATGAAGAAGGTCAGCAGCGTGACTCCGGCGAGCAGCAGGCCTTGCCAGGCGATCAGGCCTACGAAACGCGGGGGCAGCAAGGACTCCTTCGGGTCGCGCGGCGCCTGCTTCATCAGACCGGGGGCCGATGGTTCCACCGCGAGGGCCAGGGCGGGGAAGATGTCCGTGATCATGTTGAGCCACAAGATCTGGAGCGGCCCGAGCGGCAGGGGCCAGCCGATCATGATCGCGATGAATACCGTCAGGATCTCCGCAAAGTTGCAGGAGAAAAGGTAATGAACGAACCGAAGAATATTGGCGTAGATGACGCGCCCTTGTTCGACGGCACCGACGATGGTGGCGAAATTGTCGTCGGTGATGATCATGTCGGCCGTTTCCTTGGCGACCTCGGTGCCCTTGATGCCCATGGCCACGCCGATGTTCGCCTGCTTCAAGGCCGGGGCGTCGTTCACCCCATCGCCGGTCATGGCGACGATGTGACCTTGCGCTTGCAGTGCTTCGACGATCTGCAGCTTGTGCTTGGGCGAGACGCGGGCAAAGACGGCAGCCTCGGCCACGGCCCGTTGCCAGCCCGAAGCATTGAGGTCGGTCAACTCGCGCGCATGCACAGTCCGCAAGGTGCGGCCCTGAGGGTCGCGGTCGATGCCGAGTTGGCGAGCGATCTCGACGGCGGTCGGCTGCTGGTCGCCGGTGATCATCACAGTACGAATGCCAGCCTCTCGACAGACGGCTATTGCCGCCTGGGCCTCGATGCGTAGCGGGTCGATCATTCCCACCAGACCGACGAAGATCAGGTTCTGGCTGAAGTCAGCCTCGCTGTAGCCCTCCGGCAAATCGCGGTAGGCCAGACCGAGGACGCGCAGCGCGGCGCTGGCCAACCGCTGGTTCATTTCTTCCCATCGACGGCGATCATCCGGCGTGAGGAGCGCCACGCCCGCCGCCCCGATCTCCGAGCTGCTCGCGGCAAGCAAGGTCCCGGGTGAACCTTTGACAAAGGCCACCGTCTGGCCTTGCGGCGTGCGGTGTACGGTGACCATGCGCTTGGTTGTGCTGTCGAAGGGAAGCTCGCCGACGCGCGGAAAATCAGGCTGTAGGGCAGCAGGGCTCATGCCTGCCTTTTCGGCTGCGACGATCAAGGCCGCTTCGGTCGGGTCACCCAGCACGGTGTCGTGGCCGCCGGTTCGCTCCACCTTTGCGTCGTTGCACAGGGCGCCGATGCGCAAGGCCAAAGCAAGTTGCGCGTCGGAACGTGGGTCCACCGGCTGGCCGTCGTTTTGAAAAATGCCTGCCGGCGCATACCCCGTGCCAGTGACCTCGACCTGTCGCCGGTCGAGCACGAAGGCGCGCACGGTCATCTCATTCTTGGTCAGCGTCCCCGTCTTATCCGTGCAGATGACGGTGGTGGAGCCCAGGGTTTCGACCGCGGGGAGTCGGCGCACGAGCGCCCGCATGCGGGCCATGCGCTGCATCCCGAGCGCGAGGGTCATCGTGACCACGGCGGGCAGCCCCTCTGGCACCGCCGCGATGGCCAGCGAGATCCCAACTTCCAGCATGTACAGGAAACTGTTGCCGCGCAGCCAGCCCGCCAGGACTATGACGGCGCAGAGCCCCAACACGATCACGATGAGAAGCCGACCGAGCTGGGCCAGTTTTTGCTCGAGCGGCGTAGCTTGGCTGGACGCCTCGTCGATCAGGACGCCGATCTTGCCCATCTCCGTCCGTGCGCCCGTGACCGTGACCAGTAGCCTGCCACGCCCGTCGGTGATCGTCGTCCCCATGAAGGCCATGTTGAGCCTGTCTCCGAGGGCCGCGTTCGTGTCTGGCTGCGCGTCGGTGGCCTTGGTCACCGCCTGCGACTCTCCCGTCAGCGCCGCCTCCTCGATCTGCAGTCGCGCGCTCTCGACAATCCGGCCATCGACCGGCACCCGTGCTCCCGCGGCAAGGACGATCAGATCGCCCGGAACCAGCGCCGCCGCAGCTATCTGACGTTCCGCACCCTCGCGGACGACATGGGCCACCGGTACCGTCTGTTTCTGCAGGGCGGATAACGTCCGCTGCGCTTTCCATTCCGTCAGGAAGCCGATGGCGGCGTTCAGAACGATGACCACAAGGATCGCGACGGCCTCGATGTTCTCGCCCAGCGCGAAGGCGACCACTGTGGCCGCGATCAGCAGCACCACGATGAGGCTTTTGAATTGATGCACGAAGATTGCAACAGCGGAGAGCCCCTGCGCCTGGGCCAGTGTGTTGGGGCCGTATTGCGTGAGCCTTCGGGCCGCCTCCGCGTTGCTCAACCCGCGCGTCGCATCGGTCTGCAAACGCTGGGCCGCCTCGTCGAGCGGCAGTGTGTGCCACGCCTGCGTCTGCCCCGCGGAAGTGCGCTCCTGATCGGAGCGAGCGTCCACCGATCCCATCTTCACCGTCGGGTCAGTTGTCATGAACACGTGCTCCGTCAACCGGCTACCGCCCAGCGTTCCACGCGGGCGGACGATCGAATTTGGTGCCGCATATCGTGATGCGACGGCTCATGCGACAAAAACACGGGACTCGTCGCGAACAGGTACGGACAGCGCTGCTGTATCAGATCGAACAGACCGGGCTGGCCGATCTCGGACCCCAGTGCCTCGCGCAGCGCCGCGGTGTTCAGGCCGATGCAGGAACATTCGCCGTTCAGCACCGCCATCGCGCCCGGACCGAGCGATGTGACAGCGGCTGCAGCGGTCGAGAGGAGCGGCGGCGCGTTCATGAGAGAACCGCAGCCTCAAGCTGCGGCGAGGTAGGCAAAGATTTCGCCTTCATGCCGTTTGCGCTCAACTCGATGCGGGCCGGTACGTGATGCCACCGGGGCCACTGCCGACGCGCACCGTCCCGATCACGCGTTGCGTGGCCGTGTCGATGATCGAAACCGTGCCCGCGAAACTGTTTGCGATGTAGACGCGGCTGCCATCATCGCTGACCACAACGCCGTGTGCGCCGCGATCCGTCGTGAGCGTTTTCACGACCACGTTGAGACGGGTATCGATCACCGACACGGTGTTGTCGGGCTCCCGCTCGGTCCCCTGATTGGCGACGTACATGAAGTTGCCGTCGGGGGTGGCGAACAACTGAATCGGGCTGCGCCCCACCGCAATCGTCGTCACCAGGCGCTGCGTCCGCGTGTCCACCACGGCGACCGCGTTGTCGTCGCGCAGGGAGACGTACACACGCGTACCGTCCGGCGTGAACCCGACTTGCACGGGCGCCTTACCGACCGGAATGCGCGTGACCTCCCTGGACGTGGCAACGTCGATGACGGACACCGCGTTCCCCTTGGTGCCTGCAACGTAAATCTCCCGGCCGTCCGGACTCATGCGCAGCCCATGCGGTGACGCAGCAGTCGGGATGCTGCTGACGACGCGACCGCTCGCCACATCCACCACGCCGACGGCGTCGTCAGCGGCGTTGCTCACATACGCGCGATCACCCCGCGCGCCCACGACCACATGCGCGGGGGCTCGGCCAACCGTCACGAGGGTGGCCGAGGCGGCATTCGCGGCGGCGGCGTCAAGGATCAAGAGCCCGCCTGGTTGGGTCGGAGCAGCGTGCGCGGCGCCGGCTGCGGCCATCTTCATCTGTCCGGCCATCGAACCCACCACAAACAGACGACGCCCGTCGCGCGAGATCTGCAAATTGTGCGGCGTCACCGGCACCGGCATGGTCGTCACCCGCCCCGTCGCCAGATCGATCCGGCTGATCGAGTCTTCGCCTTCGTTCGCGCTGTAGACGAAGCCGTTTGCGAGCGGCGCCGCTCCGGCTGCGGCCATGGGCTCGCTGGATGACGGCGTGCTCGCACAGCCGCCGAGTGCGCCCAGCAGCGACGATGAGAGCGTCAACGCCAGCACAGCGAACGGGATGCGGATCAGGGGCATTGTTTTCATCGGGTATCTTTCTTTAGGTCTCGACACATCGGTTGCTAAGCCGGCGTGCAAGCGCGGCTGCAGGCCAGCGGCATTTACTTTATGCGGCCGCCCTCATAGCGGCCGGCGCGGCCGCCGCCGCAGTTCTAGGCTTTGCACTCTTGATGCCGGCAAGCTTTGTGCGCTTGAGCAGCAGCGCGTTGATGGCCACCACCGCCGAACTACCCGACATCGACAGCGCCGCGATCTCGGGCGACAGCGTGAAGGGATAGAGGACACCTGCCGCCAGCGGGAAGGCGATCACGTTGTAGCCCACCGCCCACCACAGGTTCTGGTGCATCTTGCGCAAGGTCGCGCGCGACAGCTCGATGGCGCCGACGATGTCGTAGGGATCGCTCTTCATCAGCACCACATCGGCGCTTTCCATCGCCACGTCGGTGCCGGCGCCGATGGCAAAGCCGACATTCGCCTGGGTCAGCGCAGGTGCATCGTTGACACCATCGCCGACCATGCCGACCTTCTTGCCGGTGGCCTGCAGCTCTTTCACCTTCGCTGCCTTCTGGCCGGGCAGCACGTCGGCCATCACGCTGGTGATGCCGAGATCTGCGGCGATGCGCTTCGCGGTGCCGGCGTTGTCGCCGGTGAGCATCACCACCTCGATGCCGCGCTCGCGCAGCTTCGCCACTGCCGCCTTGGCGGTCGGCCGAATCGCGTCGGCAATGGCGATGAGGCCGATCACCTTGCCGTTTTGAGCGACGTGCACCACCGTGCGGCCTTCGCCCTGCAGCCGCGCAGCGTCGGCTTCCAATGGCCCGAGCGCGAGCTTTTGGGTGTCCATCAACAGGCGGTTGCCGAGGAACACAATGCCGGCTGCGGTTTGCGCCTGTGCGCCCTGACCGTCGATGCTCTTGAAGCCCGTAGGGGCGACGACCTTCAGCTTCGATGCGCGCCGCAACACAGCTTGCGCCAGGGGGTGGGCCGACCCTTGCTCGACCGCCGCAGCCGCAAGCAGCAGCACCTCTTCGGTGATGAATTCGGCCATGACCATGTCCACCACCTCCGGCTTGCCGACGGTGAGCGTGCCGGTCTTGTCGAAGATGACAACGTTGAGTTTGGTGGAGTCTTCCAGTGCCGATGCGTTCTTGAACAGGATGCCATTGGCGGCGCCCAGGCCGGTGCCGACCATCACCGCCATCGGCGTGGCCAGCCCTAGCGCATCGGGGCAGGCGATGACGAAGACGGTGATGGTCAGCGTCACTGCAAAAAGCAGCGGCTGGCCGATCCACCAGAACCACACCGCGAAGGTCGTGAGCCCGACGCCGATCGCGGCGACCACCAGCCACTGCGCCGCCTTGTCGGCCAGCAATTGCGCGGGCGCTTTGGAATTCTGCGCCTCCTGTACCAGCTTGACGATCTGCGCCAAGGCGGTGTCGGAGCCAACCTTGGTGGCCTTGTAGCGGAACGTGCCGTTGGTGTTAATGGTGGCGCCGGCTACCTTCGCCCCGGGGCCCTTTTGTACCGGCATCGACTCACCGGTGAGCATCGATTCATCGACCAGCGAATCCCCGGATTCGACGATGCCATCCACCGGGATCTTGTTGCCGGGCCTGATCACGACGATGTCGCCCACCACGACTTCCGCCGTTGCCAATTCGACCTCGGCGCCACTGCGCAGCACGAAGGCCTTGGCCGGCGTCAGGTTCATCAGCGCCTTGATGGCCGACGAGGCACCGGCACGGGCGCGCATTTCCAGCCAATGGCCGAGTAGGATAAACACCAGGAGCACGGCAACCGCTTCGAAGAACTGCTCGCTCTCGAAGAAGAAAGTGGCGCCGACGCTGAATAGGTAGCCGGTGCCGACGCTGAGCACGACCAGCGTCGCCATGTTCAGCGTGCCGGTCTTGAGCGCACGCCAGGCAGCGACGAAGAATGGCCAACTCGGGTACAGGATCGCTGCGCTGGCCAGACCGAACAGCCACCGGTTCAGCGGCAATCCGAGCGGCGGTGCGGGCGCAGGAAACAAATTGCCCATCGGCGAGTAGATGAAGATCGGCACGGCGAACACGAGGCAAATCCAGAAGCGATTGCGCATGTCTCGCACCATCGCCGGCAGGTCCATGCTGCCGCCGTGACCCATCTCCTGCGCCATATCCGCCGACATGGCCGGCTGCGTCCCGCCGTGTGCTGCATGCCCTTGGTGATCGGCTGTGGCAGGAGACGGCGCCGCAGCCGTTTGTTCAGCAGATGCAGCCGTCGGCGACAGCCACGACTGCAGTTTCTGCAGCATGGAACTGGCCGCAGCTGGAGCCGCCGGTTCGGGAGAATTGGCTGGCTTGGAGGCAGTGGCTGTTTCGGTAGCTGGCGAAGCCGCTTTCGGCATCTTCATGCCTGCAGGCATGGCGTCGGTGTCGGGCTTTGGCGTCGCGGTCGGGGAGGCTGCAGGCGCCCCCGCCGGTGTCGGCGGAACGGCAGCGACAGGTACGGCGGCTGGTGCGGCTTTGGAAGCTGTAGGTGTAGGCGTCGCGACCTGTGCGGGGTGGCCTGCCGCGCCGTCGGCCATCGAAGTTGCCGCGGGTGCGGCGTGCGCGGCGGTCTCAAACCCGCGTTGACGCACTGCCGACTTGATATCGGCCACTTCAAGTCGGGTTTCGTCGTAGCGCACGGTGGCGTTTTCCGCAGCGTAATTCACGGTCACGCTTTCGACACCCGGCACGTCGCCGATCCGCTTCTCCACTTCGTCCACGCTCAATACCGAAACCATGCCGTGAACTTCGATAACGCTTGTTTTCATCGTGTTTCCTTCGTCGGCTTCATGTTCAGTGGTCTTTGCCGGTGCCATGAAGCCGACCGAGAGGTTGACGAAAGTCAGTTCCGCACTGGCATCTTGTGTTTGATCGCGCGCTGTTCATCGCCGGGTGTTTCCTGTTGAACCATTTCGCACACTGCCAGCGGCGTCGCCCCGCCTTCACGCCAAACCCAACCCACCGGCAGAGAGCGATCTGCCTGGTTCGCGATCGTCTCCGCTGATTGGAAGGACACTTCCAACCCCGACTCCACCTGCATGATCTGATCGGGAAGCGGCTGGAATTCACCAGTTTGTTCGTCGTGCATGTGCGGCATGAAGATACCGAGTCTGTATTCAGCCAGTTTGCGAAGCATCTCCTGAACTTCTGGCAAGTGGCTGGCGTCTTGCGCCTTACTCAACGCTTGCGGCAATCCTAAGTTGGCTCCTTGGGAAACGCTTGCTGTCGTCATGACGATCTCCAGGTGGGGCGTTTTATTCCATTTGAAATCACCGGGCAGATGCCATGTGAATTTGTCTTCTAAGCAGCGTCGACCTCGCTAACGCCTGCGCACCAGACGAATGGGCGCCTAGCTTTTTTTCGGTGCAGCTTCGTCGCGTTTCTCGTCGTCTGCGGACGCGGCTGGCGCGTCCGCCGCGGCAGGGGAAGGATCCGGTGTTTGTGATGGCCCGGCCTTGTCTTGTGGTGCGCTGCTGGCGACGGCAGGTGCAACCGGGGCAGTTGGCGACGCGGCAGGTGCGCGGGGGTTGCAGGCGGCGCGCCCTGTGCTGCGTGGCCTTCGTGGCCGTCGCCCTCCGAAGCAATGGTGGGCGAGGTAGCGTCATGCCCGCGCTGACGAACGGACGCTTTGATATCGGCGCTCGTGAGTCGGGTCTCGTCGTAGCGCACGGTGGCCCGTGCGGCCGCGTAGTTCACTGTCACGCTTTCGACACCCGGCACCTCGCCGATCCGCTGTTCAACTTCGTCCACGCTCAATACCGACAGCATGTCGTGCACTTGTATGACGCTCGTTTTCATGTTTACCCCTCGACCGTCATGCCGTAGTGGAGACGATGCTTCGCGGACAGAGCCGTGCCCGACAATCTCTAAATGCGCGAAGTCTACCGAAGTTCCACACCGCCGCTCCCGACCGTATCCCCGGCGAGTTGGACCGCGCGTTGGACGATGCGTCCGGTTGGTTGGTGAGGCATCGCCCGATTGCCGTCCCGCTCAGCCAGGCGTGAAGGCCACGTTAGGCTACGCCTAACAATGAACGAATCGGCTGGGTTTGCGCAGCTGGGGGGCGGGCGGTGTGGCGGATTCCATCTGCGACAAGCGCTGCGTAGACTCGTGTGATGGTAGATGCAGAAGCGA
>Ga0163144_10013137_pt1 | contig 17315 bp, 12 predicted proteins | sample OliLak19BULKMAT1_FD_123175 | JGI IMG/M metagenome (GOLD analysis project Ga0163144, IMG submission 123175) | Freshwater microbial mat bacterial communities from Lake Vanda, McMurdo Dry Valleys, Antarctica - Oligotrophic Lake LV.19.BULKMAT1 | ecosystem: Environmental > Aquatic > Freshwater >...
GTCTCGCCATACTGGGCAAGGCAGTGACATCAATGCTTCGCTTGAGTGCCAAATCCAGTAATCCTTTGGCTTTCTCCATGGGACTCGAGGTGGGTTTACTGGAAAAGCCAGTGGCACACCAAACCATAGCATCCACTCCTTGCAAGGCTGCATTTGCATTTTGACAACGACAAGTACAATAGAGAAAGAAACACAAGTGAATGCTTCATTCTCTTCGACAAAAAATGCACAACATATGGCACACATACCCTGACTCAATTGTTTTTCATTGGCCAAATCGCATTTGGTAATTTTCAAGCTGTTCGGGGCATTCGGAAATACTTCCTCCGCCGCAGCCACATCACGGACCAATGCGACCACTTCGGTGACACCTCGATTGATCAATTCTTCCACCACTACACGACCCGTTCGTCCTGTAGCACCGGCTACGGCCACGGTAGTGACCACATCTTTGGGCTCCAAAGGGCTCATCGCGGCGGCCCTCGATTGTTTGGTAGGAATCACATCCTTGTTGCAAGCTCCATTGACGACGGCGACAGCTTTCGCAGCCGGCGTAAAGCCAGCAACGCTTCTTGTGTGCACAGCGAGGACAAGCGCCAGAGCAGCCAAGAGGGGGGCATTGGATCGATGCAATCTCATGGCTTGAAAAATAATTGTATATAATTATAAACAGGTCCTTGGTCGAAAAAAGTTTGTTGGAAAAAGACTCTTGCTGCAAGAAAAGAAGCTGTGCTTTGACAAAATAAATAAGGACTCCAACTAACTAGACTAGCTAGTACTAACAACGCAATCAAAAAGAAGTCAGAGGTGGCATCGAAGAAGACTCTCCGTTATTCCTTGTCAGTTGGGTAGAATCAAGGGAAATATTGATTTGTTTGTTCGATGACTTTGGTTCCATTATGACCGCGAGGTACAGCATGGTATTTCGCTGTAGTCTACTACAGCTTCTACTACGACGTACTGCATGACAGAATAAATTGACAGTTGCGTTGTCAAGAAACAAAAGCACCATTCTTCGGTGTCTGACGTCAGAGTGGAGTAGTCATCACGCACTTGAGTTGTCAACGAATATTCGCCCGGGTGGACGTAGTGAATCGTAAATTTTTTAAGAATCCATCTTTTGACTTACGACGACAGTCTTTGGATACGAAATTCCAAAACCTCCACCACGAATCAATCAACCATCAATGAATGAATCAATCATGCATCGGTCGCACCACAAACACTCTGACTGCTTACTTGTGCTATGTACATGTATCTCACTACAATTAATGCATCAGCATCATTATTTTTGTCTTGATCCCTTAATAGTTTTCCAACAAATTCAAATTCTCTAATAGGAAAGTGAAGCTTGATAAGGCTAGTGGAGAAAAGTGTGGATTGTGTTGACGCACTTGTTTCGAAGCGCCGGTTTATACAGTATTGAAAGCACATGTGCATGACGGAGATCTTGGTCCAACGTAAATGCAAACGAAAATCGCTTTTAGAAAAAGGACAAGGCTGTGGCTGCTGCTAACGAATCTTTGCTTGATGCTTTCATTTTCTGCTCGTGAATTTGTGTTCGTTTCCGCATTTCTCGTCATGAGCTGCTGCTCCTCCTCAACATCCACGGCCGGTGTCGGTACCATTTCAAGTACCGCTACCTTTACTTGTAGTAACACGAAGAGGACTGGAACATCACAACAGCAGCAGCAACAACAACCTTTACGAAGTCGAACGTTTTATCGACGCCCTCTCCCCGACTCGTGCATCGCCTTCTCCTCCCAAGAAGGTGTCTCGAGATTCACTTCGGCCTTGCAGCATCAAGGTCTCAAATCCTTTTTTAAACTTACGGAACAATTCACGACCCAATCTGAACCTGCCTTTTGTGGCATTAGCACCTTGGTCATTGTGTTGAATGCATTGGCGGTTGATCCACGAAGAACCTGGAAAGGGCCATGGAGATGGTACGAAGAAAGTCATCTTAACTGTTGTTTGGATTTAGAAACTATCAAAGAAAGCGGAATTACCATTCCAGATTTTCGGTGTCTGGCAAAGTGTCAAGGATTGGCAGTCCAAGCAGTGTTGGTACAAGATTTAATACTCTACGAAAGTGACAATGCCAAAAAAGGCGAACCAGAAGGGCTGGAACAATTTCGACAAGCCATTCGAAAAGCGTGCGTTGCTCCATTGGACGATTCACATCGGAATGATCCAACTGCAGCTACTACTACTACTACTAGTGGTAGTACGGAAAGAGACGAAATCCTGGTGGTGTCTTACTCTCGCAAGGTTTTGTCCCAGACAGGAAGTGGACACTTTTCACCGGTTGCGGCATATGATTCGGCATCCGATTCCGTTCTTATTCTGGATACGGCTCGTTTCAAATATGGGGCCCATTGGGTTAGTGTGCCCTTGCTTTTTGATGCCATGAAGCCGATCGACCCTGCCACTGGAAAGTCTCGAGGCTACATGCTCTTGAGTGATCATGATCAAACAGAATGCTTGACTTCCGAAATGATGCCGTCGCTGCTTCCATCTGTATTGTTCCGATCTCAACGAAAGGATAATCCTATCCGACGTGAATACAGGGAATATCTCTCCACCAAAATTGCGGCCAATATAAATCAAGATGGAGACAGCAAAACCACAACACCTACACGTATTGATTTGGATCACGTCATCTCTTTTTGGACCAAGCAGTGTACCGAGCCAAGTTACATTTGGAACATGATGGAGCCACAATTCACTCCCTTGCAAGATGATGAAGCATCCCTTGTCCTTTTGAACTCGGTGCGCAGCCTGGTAGATCTCCTCCTTCAACGTGTCCCCCACGAAACACCGCCAAAGTCTTGTTGTCAATGTCGTGTCAACTTTGGCAGAACCATTGACCTGTCGCCTCTGGAAGCTATATTTGTAGTGTACTTGGCATCCATGGATAAACAAGAGCGACAGAAGCTTGTATTATCCGTTGGAGAGGCATTGAAGGATGGGAATGCCTCGACCGAAGAAGTCGCTACAGCACAGACACAGCTCTTGGCAGAAGCAGAGCTCGTACAGCATGCAATTGAAATGAGTGGTGAAATTTAGAATTTGGCTTTGCCGAATGCGTTTGTCAAGGAAAATTCCAGACATTTTGAAGAAATAGGATGATTACTACGGCAGCTGATTTGACAATAGCTCCTTATTAATTTCACCTGATAATAGCTGCCTAGGTATAGATACTGCGTGTATGCGACATAGTACTAGTCTAGTTACCGCTACCATGGGTAGCGTGGTGAGTTCCACTAGTCTAGCTACTTAACTAGCTAGCTAGTAGTCGCTCTCTACTAGTAGCTAGTCTAGTAGCTAGCTAGAATTAATGAACTAGTGCAGCTACTACTACTCTAGCTAGCTAGTAGTAGTCTAGCTGAACCCAGTACGAGTACAGTGGCAGAAGTAGCACTGCTCGCACACTCGTTCTTAAAAATATGCGAAATCAGGTTGTGGCTTGGGCGGACGACGGGAAGACCAAAAGATACTTAGGATCTTCCGCGTCATCGTCATCAAAAGCTACTATCTATCTACTAGCTACGTAGTAGCTAGCTAGCTGAAACGAAACTTCTCTCAGCTTCTCCCACATGACAAGCAGCAGTTGGTCCCAAGTGTTGCGAAGTCGTAGAATTCAATAGAAGAATCCTTGTTATTATTATTATTATTATTTTGGAAGTCCGTAGCATCTCGAACTGCAAAACAGTTTCTCCTTTTCACCTGAACCGATTCGAGCAATATCTTGAAAGCAACAAAAATGACTGGATCCAGCAAACTCATCGTCGATTCTGCCCTTCGTGCTGCCGCCCATGTACGTTTTTGGTACTCAAGAGAGGATAGAAATTAAAATCATTTATCACGATCGACTCTGGCTTGTGAGAAGATCTTGACTCATCTAATTTTCCTTTCTTGATTGTTTTCCCCGACAGCTCCGTTCTTCGAGAATCCCCACAGAGGTGGCAAAGTCCAGCGCGGCGTTGTTTTCTGCTTATGGTGGAGCGAAGCACAGCTTGCCCGATTTGAAGTATGACTATGGCGCCCTTGAGCGTAAGTACATGTTCGATTATTTACTGTCTTGGCTTTGTTTCGCTTGACCAGTGCCTCGATACGTTGTTGTACACGTATTTTTTATGGTGTGTACCAGTCAGGCTAATTTTCGCGTGTTCTTCAACTTCCCATTCTTCTATTTCAGCCGCCATTTCTGCCGAGACCATGACCATTCACCACACCAAGCACCACAACACTTACGTTACGAACTTGAATGCAACCCTTGAGAAATTAGACGGCGCCATGACTTCCAGTGACGTCTCGGAAATCATTGCTCTTCAAGGAGCCATGAAGTTCAACGGAGGCGGTCATTTGAACCACACCTTGTTTTGGGAAAACATGTGCCCCGAAAAGAAGGCACCCTCCGGAGCTTTGGAAAAGGCCATCACCGCCAGCTTTGGTGACTTTGAATCCATGAAGTCGGAGATGAGTGCCAAGTCTGTCGGTAGGTTTACCTTATCACAATAATGATGGAAGTTGTACAATACGAAAATGGCTTGGTTTTGTTTGCAGTTTTGCGAAATTCTAACCTGATTTTTTATTTCATGTTCCTATGAATTGTTTGTTTATCAATAGCTGTCCAAGGAAGTGGCTGGGGGTGGCTTGGATACAACAAAAAGACAGGTAATTTCTTTTTCTTCGGGGTCCGCTAAAATTTGAGGAAGGTGGCTAGGCTCTAACAACTTGTTTTTTGCGGTCTTCGTTTTTTGTTGTGTTTCAGGCCTCTTGGAAGTCGCTACTTGCGCCAACCAAGATCCTCTTCAAGCTACCACAGGATTGGTCCCAATTTTTGGCATTGATGTATGGGAGCATGGTAAGCCTCTCCTTGAGCTTCCATGTTGTGCCGAGAACTGCAATACAACTATATTTCAACTTCTGCTGTTTCTCATCTTTGTCCTGTTCCCACACAACAACAGCGTATTATGTGGATTACCGCAACGTCAGGTACGGCCGAGAATTATACGCTAGACCAGAAAGGAATGAATGACACGCAAGAAAAAATTCTCTACTAACGATAAAGTGAATCTCTTTTTCTGCGTCTCCCTCCAAAATTAACAGGCCCGATTACGTCAAGGCAATCTGGGACATCATCGATTGGGATGTTGCAGGTGCACGTCTTACTGCCGCTCAAAAGTAGGAAATAGGAGCAAGGTCTTAAAAAGATCCGCCGGCAGTTGAAGAGAAAACATTATGCAGTTTGAGTTTCAATCCGTGACCAGACCTACTAGTCTAGCAATACACGTGAAAGTCTAGCTAGTATATAAAAGAGTCGAAGAAATAACCTACAGCAGCTTTATTCTTAACTTAACCTCTCTTCAAGCGTTTCGCTTCCTGGAACTTTTCTCGTTTTCCTTCGGCCCTGTACTGACGCTTTTTGTTGACTTTGCGGGCGGCAAGCAAAGCACTTTCTTTCTTTGCATTCAAAGCCGCCTTCGTCGTGTTTCGTTCTTCTTTCTTTTGCTTTCGAATGGCAAGTTTCTCCTTTCGGATTGTGTTGAGAGCAGTCATAAAAGTCAACTTCTTCTTCTCATCCTTTTCCAGCACAACAGCTCGCTTAGCAACATACGACTTTTTCTTTCGTTTGATTCCAGTCCCTTGATTCTTGGGCTTGTTGGCATACGGAAGACCCTCCTCCAACCGCTTGGGAATTACCAGCTTGGAAAACTTCTTTTCTGGGCGTTCCACTGGTTTGTAGATTGAGTCGGGATTCACTTCGATAGGTGTGCCAGTTTCAATTTGAAGCTGGGCCTTGGATTTCATGCCACGCCAGCCATCGGTTCCTTCTCCAACTAAATGGTTCGTGACAGGATTGTAGTAATGCTTGATCTCGACGGGCACCCAAGTGCGGCAAAACACGATATCCGAGAGCAAAATCTTGTCTTCAAAAGTGGCGCGGAAGGATCCAGGCTGCCCTTCGCGCAACGCCTTCTTCAATTGACCTCGCACACCACTGACGGTTTTCATACTTGCCCCTTCAAATCGACTGACCTCCAAATCACTGTTAAACATGCCAGAGATGAAGGCGGTATTCTTGTAAATCTTGGTGGGGGTGCCCACCAGCTTGAGCTTCTTCACGATCGGAAAAGATGAATCAAGTTCTAAGACAACGCCAGTAGCGGAGATGCGAAAGCCACGCGTTTTACCCGTCAAGTTCTGAATAGCCAAAACACCAGTGTTAGGAGGTACCTGAGGGCCATAAAACGTAGCCAGACAATGCATATGCTCCGGCGTATACTTCAGATATCGGTATCTGCCATTCTGATCCTCCGTCGAGAACACCGGAATGCTCTGGAAACGGCGCCACCCGATGCTGAAAACAAGCGGATCGTTGCATTTTAGTATCCTCCTATGCCACCTATGCTTTTTGAATCTACATCGGACGAGCCCCAAGCTTGTCTCCTGCGGAGTGAGGCCTCCAATGACGAGCGGCATGTGTGGATTGAATGCATGGACAAACTTCGCTGGAACGCCATTGATTTTGATCCGACAGTACAGACCCTGCCGGAAGCCTTCATGGCGTAACCGCGATTTTTCGCCCCCGTCTCCGAACTCTTCCTTATTTCGTTGCAGCCTCCCTTCCTTTTCGCGTTTCAAGGCTTCCAAGTACTCGTTTTCTGCATCATCGTCCTTCATGGAACCTCCCATTGCCTTCTTTTCTTGGTCGTATTCGTTATCGAACGCTGCTTTTTGCTTCATTTTCTTTTCCGCATTGTAGGCTCGGATCTCGCTGTCAGTCATATCTTTTAGATCCTTCTCATCGCCGCTATTGTTCTCGTTCTCGTCGTCATCTTCAGAAAGAACTTCACCGTTAGGCCCATACTTTTCACCTGTTTCTAGATCTTCGAAATCGCCGAATTTCTCATTTTCCTGACCTCCCCCATTTTTACTTTCCCAGTTTCCAGTGACAAATTTGTCACGGAGCGACTCCAAGACGCAGTCGTCTCCTTGGTCAAGCCAAAGGGCGATGTTGAAAGCTACGCCCGATTCCCCTGTTTCAAGGCGCGACGAATCATCTTCACTCAAAGATGTTGGCTGTAGAGAACGTGCTGAAGTGTTGCGGTTCTGGCTACCCTTTCTATCGGTGATTTGTTTCACTTTGAAGAATTCATCGTCAGACGAATCACTGTCGCTGCCTTTGTTGTCACCTTGATCAGTGTCGCTGACAAGACTGCCTGGTTTCGATCCATAGATTAATTCCTGCAAGTTTACTGAAGCAGCTTGCCGCTCTAGGAAGCCTTTAACGGCTCTCTCCGACATGCCGTCCTTCCAACTAAGGTCGTTGTCTTGGGTTTTATTGGCCTTCATTTTTCTGGCATCGTGATCGTCTTCAGATTCAGAGGAGGCACCGTCGCTGTCATCTTCATCATCACTGTCTTGATCATCGCTGGCAGAATCATCGCGATCGACATTGTCTGCGTCCTTCTCGCCGTCGCTGCTACTACTGTCATCATCGTCGTCATTATCACCGTCGCTGTCGCTTTCGTCAGATTCTTGCTCGCCCATCCTCTCTGCCGACCGACGTTGTCTAGCGGATGCTGCTGCTATTTCATTTGCTGCCTTTTCCGTTCCCCCGCCAACGCTTTCCTCGTCGCTTTCGTCGCTGCTTTCGCCCTCGGATTCCATGCGGACGGGTTCGCTGCCTTTGAAAAGACGAAGAGATGACTTATCCATTTTTTCGTCCATGCCAGATCCAATGTCCTGAAGGCTCTTCAGCAGCCCTGCCGGCTCGTCAGAATCGTATTGTGGCTCCTGGAAATCCTCCTCCTCGTCGTCATCGGCATTTGCTCGTCCCCCCAGTTCCAAATTTTCTTTCTTTGTAAAGTTGATCCTGCCAACATCAATATAGACTGCGTCCTTGTCAAATGAAACAGCTCCAACGTTTGACAGCGGCGCAAACAGCAGCGCGTCTTTCTTATTTAGTGTCTGTCAAATGTGCACAAACACCGGATCAGATTACAGGTCAGCTGCAAAGTATCGACTCTAAGCAAACGATTTGAAGCCATCTTCTTATCTCACCTTGCGTTCTCGTTCTTTCTCCGGAATCGGACAGGGGTCTGGAAGGATACTAACCTCATCCATGGAGAAGTCGCCCAATCCGATTATGTGCACCCTCATACCAGGTTTTAAATGAGTCCCCCGTACGTAGCCATAGAATGTGACACTTCGTTCACAGTCTTCGTCATCATCGATGACATTCGGATGCGTGATATCTTCGTGTCGATCGACAAGAACGTACGGATGTGTATTTCGCCATACGAGCGGGCGATACTGAAGTCATACCACATGAATGGAAAAGGGGGAAGTTAGCACGACAGGAGCGAGATAATTGGTGATGGACATTTGCCCGACGTACTAAACACTCAGTATACCCATTTTGGGCAGTAGCTTTCCTCTTTCACTGGCACTCAGACAGAAGTCACCAAAGCTTTGAAAGATCAATCATCATGTTTGTACACCTGCGACTTGTAAATTTTGCCTCGCAACAACTCACCTTGACCCTTGATATAAAAAGTGACAATTGTTTGGTTTCATTTTTCAAATATTTTCCATTGACAACGCCTGAAAAGTAGAACATTTTGGCGCCATCATAGATTTCTGTCCAGAATCGATGTTTTAGCAACTTTTTTGTCTTTCTCAAATTCTTGGCTGTCCTGAATTGATCAAGATGAGTAAAGACAGCCATGATCTTGGGAAATCCGTGTGTTTGAAGAATATTAAGAAATTCAAACGTTTCCATTTCGAACCCGAATTTTGCATCGACACAAAGAAGGACCAGATCTGCAATTTTGGCACAGTCCAGCATAGCAGCAGTATCATTGGGGCATTCCAGCAGTGTGATGCGCTTATTCTTTCCCGTTACAACCGTGATCGGTCCTGTGACCGTAGTCAAGTTGTGGTTGGTGTAGAGTTTGACTAATGACCGAATCAAAGTCGACTTGCCAACCGAGGGCGGCCCCATCACGACGACCAGACTGGGGGGTGTTTCGTGAACCTCTGTCGCGCGTCTGTCACTCAAAGGTACATATTCTTTCTTTTGAGATCGATCCAAATTTCTCTGGAGAGTTCGCTGTGTCCGAACTATATTCGCTACGGAAAAGGCGCGCGAGTTGTGCCGTTCCACTCGTTTATTATCTTTTTTGGCCTTCTCATCCTTTTTCTTTTCCTTGGCACCTCTTCCTTCCTTCCTCCCTTTGTGCCTGTGGTGATCTTGGGCAAGATTTGCCAGATCCATCTTTTACTTTCAACAAGCTGGTCTATACTCCAGTTTGTCCAGTTTGGGCTACTTCTTAAGAAGACAGATACACAAACAGGGGGGTTACTAGTAGTAGTTTGCGGAGCAGCATCGGGCGATTTATTTTTCTACTGTTCCCTTTCATCGACAAGGAAAAAACCGTGCATTATCATTGCATGCATGAACCCAATTTGATTTGATTTGATTTGATTTGATTCATTGTTCTCGTTGTATTAATTCAATTGGTCGTGAATCAGGTTATGAGTTAGCAATTCTCTATCCTCATCCCTATATCCAATGTGCCAGAAAGCAAAAAAGAAGTCCCTTCCATTTTGGAATGACTTAGAGGTGGGGATTTGTGAAGGGCTTAGTTTGTGATTTTTTTTTCAGGCCCTCACTGTGTAAAAACAGTACAGCATAGGTAATTTAACAAGTTCAGCAGGTAACCAAAAATGTCACATTCAAAACCATGTTAAAACATGCTCATGCAAAATCACACCAAATTGATGCAGAAAAGATGTTTCCAACCCTTGCTTCCAGTTCTTACAGTCATGGAAAAAAGTTTAGCTTATTTAACTGTGCATGTCACACTGGGGCTCAAACTGAGTAGCACATCTGCTCCATGGTCAGGGGGGGGGCGACGAGCGAAGCGAGGAAGCGAGTCACCTGGTCGTTTCACACAATGGAGTCACCATCCATTATTCTTTGCTGCACGCTTCCATGGATCCTGCTCTTAGCTTCTTGAAGCTCCATCCAGAAATGGGACTGCTTAGCGCACAATCATGTGAGACAACAGTTACGTGGCGACAAAACAAATTAACATTATCCAAAAAAATGGCATACATTTTTCGCTTTGTTGAGAACGTTTGAGCTTTCTGTCATTCTGATCATCTCAACCTTTTTAGCTTCATTCTTTTCTGCAACATGTTAGCAGCACGGTGTCTTGGGTTGTGTGTGTCGTGCTTTGACGGACAACAGTTCGTCTTTGTCAGACGAATTTGGGGCTAATTCCTATGGCTATCAGATGTAACTGCAGCCACTTTTATAAAGTCAATAAATAAATGTCATAAGATTATCGATTTATAAAAACCGCAAAAGATCTGTGTGGTGATCTTCAGCTGTGCTTCCGTTCTGTGTTTTTTTACGAAAAGGTGGCTTCTTCTTCACTAAGTTTTAGCTAACAAATGAGTTGACTTATTTCAATGTGCTTTCACTTGTTCTACTGGGTGTCATAGGATCAAGTGATGACATGAGTTTCTTTTCAGGAGTTGTTGTTAGAAACTGTTCACACTGACGCATGCCATCATGTGAGTCATGATCGTCCTCGTGAAACTGCCATCTGGATGGAATGGGGGCTACACTTTAAAATGAGTGCTGACACTTTTTGGAATGTTACTTGAACATTACCTATGGCAACTGGGACATGGACTGAATCCATTCACGCGAGTGAAATTGTGCTCGTCAACAATGTGAACCAACATTGATTGTCATTTGGTGCCCAAACGCCCCATTCTCTATCTGTGGCTTCAATTTCTTATGTCCTAACAACATCCACGAGATAAGAAGAAAAAATAATAGGAAAAAACACATTCTTGCATTTCTCAATGAGTTTTAATTTACATGTTCGTTTCTTTTTGCTCAAATTTTTCTAAGCAAAAAAAGGGGGGGGTTGAGGAACTAGACTAAAAAAACGCTGGAATTTTGCTATGCTTCCTTGTAACAGTACAGCAAATGGTGCCACAAGGTTAATATGATTATGGCAAAGAAGTGAAAGTGTGTTCGGAATTTGGAGAACTGAAGTTTTCAGCACATAGTCTGTAGTTGCAGTGTCAAACATGGTTTATGGAAATGGATCCAGACCACCCCCAGCCACCCGGCCAACAATTCAAAATTCCTTGCCAATTTTCTGGGCGAGCCAGCCCAATTTCGAATTTTTGCAGCCACTTTTTCATGCCGACAACGCCAAAATCAACCAACATTATTTGTCTGCGAATGCTTTTTAACATCTCATCCGATCGCTTTCCCTCATGACTAAAGAACAACGCTGTAGCTAACTTTCATATATCTCCGATTACAAAAGAGCCATCATGAGGATAACGTCAAGAAGAGGCGTCGAGGGAATATACCGCCTTCTGTTTTGTTGTATGCTATGCCTGACATCAACACTTTGTTTATCTATCAATCCCCGGTACATTGACGGAGAACGACCCCTTCCCAATGGTAGCAATAACAAAGTTATGTTTCCAGAAAGTGGATCAGTGACGACATTCTCAGAGGAAACAGTGGCGCCCGCGAAGGGTGTCCCACCGCCACCTTTTGCCGACTTTTCCGATGGCGGGGGGGCTTTTGCGACGCCAAGTTCATCCACAAATAACCCTTACCTAGAGGGGAGTAGCAGCGGGAACACTGCAGGTCAATCGCCGAATGGCCTCGAAATCTTGGTTGCCATCTTTTTCTTCGTTGCAGCTGCGTGGCTGTTGATTGCCGTATTCTACGCACTACTGGCTTTGCTGGTTCTAAGGTTACGAGCAACGGGACAACTGGATATCTATGATGAGCAGTTTGGCCGTTTCTATGTCCCTGGTACCAGGTTTTTCGTGCCTTGTGGCTGTGTCCTTCGCCGTTATGTTGTGGCCTTCGGTCACGACCAATCTCGCAATGGTAGACGGCACCGATCGGATTACCGGTACATTAGCAGAAGCGAGCGACGATCCGCGATCCAAAAGATTCTAATCCAGGAAAAAACTTGCGATCTAAAAAAGAAGAAATCGAGTGACCAAGATGAAGAAATGGGAAACATTCTTATAGAAAAGAGTGAATCACCAGTGAAGACAGAAGAATCCAATGCCGCCGCACCATTGGAGAATGGAATGGACACTTCGTCGGATCATTCGCATAGTCAATGTTCTGAGGAAGCAGTTTGCTCAATATGTCTTGCTGAATATGGTAGGTTTATTGGGAGATTATGAACTTTATGTCTTTCGTGTGCGGATACTGATCGCCTGCAACTCCTGTTCTTGCCCCTTTAGCCGACGATGAAAATATCTTCAAATCCCATGTCTGTGATCACATGTATCACTCTGTCTGCATTTTGGACTGGTTAGAGCGTCGTTCAAACACGGACTGCCCGTGCTGCCGCCAACCTCTTGTTTCAGATGCTGCTGTCTGGGAAATGGTCAAAAAGGTCAGGAAGGCAAAGCATAAGCAAATGAAGAAGAAGAAAAAGGAAGAGTCAAGTCAATGGCTTCGTTCCTCCAACTCATCTCCATTGCCCCATGAGGACCCCAATAGTAGCAGTATGGACCTCCCGAATACTACTAGTGAAATCGGTACCAGGAATGCGCACCACCAGAGGAATAGGACAATGAGCACATCGCCAGCTGTAGCAGACAGTGGCCATGATGCCACCATGGCTACTTTCCTGCCTTATTCTGGAGACGGCAGCTATGATTCAGCCCATGATAAAGCTTGCTCGAATGACATGAGTGACGAGAGTCGCAAGGAGAACCATACCCGACTCAGCGACGGAGATGCAAGCATGCCGTCACATTCAACGGAGCAGGAACCATCAATAGCAACAGTTCACAATATAGAAACTCCTTTGGATGAGCGCACACATGGATTGCCGTCTGGGGCAAGTGATATCGAATCTCCATACGACGAGCAACGTCCGTCCAACATCGGCGGTGATGCTGAAGGAAAAATGCCAGAGGAAGACCATCCGAAAATCGAAGTAGTCCGAGGTTCACGTGATCCAGAGGGTGTTCATGCTACTCGAGCTGGGCGGGCGGACCATACAATCTCGTCGGGACATTCTCGTGTAAGCCAATTTTAGCTTAATTTGACGAGAACTGGACGTATTTTGAGTACAAGAGTGGCTAGTTTCCTTCAGGTTTGAGCATCCCTAGAAAACCCTTTCCTTCATATTGACTAAGAGTATCATCAGCTTGCCTTAAAGCGAATCAAAGTACTTCACACCTCGTAGTACCGTTGCTATTAAACAAGAACTATACTAGTAGAATTCTTACGCGAAAGTCTACTGCTAATGTTAAGCAAGACTACAAACTAGACCAGGGGAAAGAAATTTACTCGTCATCATCAGCCTCAAGCTCGGCCTTCTTGGCATCCTTCTTAGCCTGGACAGCGGCCTTCCTCTCATCCAGAGTGAGCTTGGCCTTGCGCTTGAAGGACTTGTCGGGGGTAAACGCCTTCTTCTCTGACGGAGAAGGATCCTCACGGATCTTTGAGTGCACACCCTCGTACAATTCCTCAAGACCATCGGCAGCGACATCGTTGGCGATGTAGGCAGCAAAGTGTTCCTGGTATTTTTGGTTATCTTCCTCCTCTAGATACTCCATGTATTCACCAACATGTCCACCCATGATGCGCTCTTTGTGCATATCAGCATCGTACTCCTTGGCATCACGGTCATAGCCTGGGAAACGCTTGTTGGAGTGGGGGATATCGAGACCGCCATCGGCAGCTCCCTTGAGGGCACCAAAAATACGGTGTCCAGTAGTAGTGGGCTTACATCCTACATCCAAGAAAGCACGGAAGGGGCGCTTGTCCTCGTCAACTTCATCCACAAAGTAAGTCTTTTTGTCGTACTCAGTGGAAACAACTTGACCATCAACTTCGGTGTTTCCTTCGTATGTATCATCAAGACCAACCTTCTGCAACAAACGACGTGCGACCAAAAGACCGGTGCAGTAGGCAGCGGCATAGTTCTTAAGTCCAACACTCAATCCATAGCGGGCCAACTCGGTGGAAGAAGCTTGACACAAGACGCGATCTCCATCGACCAAAGCATAAATGATCTGGCAGATAACCTTTCGGTTGGTGAAACGAACGACAAGACGGTACTTGGGAGATTGGTACTTGTTCTTGTCTTGGGTGCAAAGACGCTTACGCTGGCGGTAATCCGTCTTTCCCTCGCGGCGTCGGCGGAACTTCACCTGGTAGCGAGAGTAGTACGCCTTGCTCTTCTGAACTTTAACAAAAGGCTGTCAAACAAAAGAAAATTAGCATTATTCAAGGGCCATTATTATCGGTGCGCTGTATGCATAGTTGCATGCAAACAGAAAATTGTTCGTCGCTTACCATCTTGATCAGTTGGTTAATCTCCTGCAAAAAGAAGAAACTGGATGTAGTTGAGACCAAACGCTGTTGTTGTTATCGATCTCATCATTCAATTGATTCATAGTGGCTGGGCGCGTGAAAACGTAGCCAACCGGGCTTTTTAGTAAGCGGTAAATTATTTTGTTAGGGGTATAGGGTTCAGGGTAAAAGTTAAATACAATTGATTAGGGTTTGCGCTATCGGCTGTGGTTTGTGGAAATTTCCTAAGCTACTGGTACTCTAGTATTTATTCAAGCTTCCTCAAGTAATAATACAGTACATACCAGGCTTTCAAAAAGGGTATTGTTTTGGGACTACCTGGGATTTGATCTAGGAATTTTTTCAAGCTGTGCGTTCGGAAGGGAAGCGTGACTGTCAAAACGGTTTGAATGATGATCAGGCAGTTTCTCATTAGATAGTACCTAGCTAGACGGGCAACAGCTGAATCGAGAGTAGAATTCGTCTATGTTGATTGTCATCAGAATCAGACCTCTAATAATCCGAATGGCGAAAAAAGGGGGAAATCGTAGCATTGTGCTTTTTATATATACTTAGAATATGAAGGCGAGTGGTGCTAAGGCAACTTTTTTTGTACTTATTTCCACTAAGTAAATAGTCAGGGATATTTGTCATAATATATAAAACAGAAAGGCGCACGCTTGTTTCAGTTCCTCTTTCCAAGCGAAATGTTTTGGCAGCTCGCTCCTCACTTCATCGTCGCTAGAGCGCAATTGAGAGCATTGTCCAAGTCTTCAATCAAGTCATGGCAACTCTCGATGCCTACAGACAATCGAATGAGCGTATCGTCGATACCTAAGACGGCTCGCTGCTCGTCAGGGACAGACGCATGTGTCATAAGGCTTGGACACTCCGCCAAAGATTCGACTGCACCTAGTGATTCGGCCAACGTAAAAACGCGCATCTGAAATAAACCATAGGTAAAACACATTTGGTCAGCTCAACACAAGGTGGGGGGGGGGGCACGTTCAGCCATGGACACGCGTACATTCTGAAGGACACTCGCTGACTGCGGGCGCCCCCCTACACAGTAAAATGTGACCATAGCACCAAAACCATGCTGCTGCTTCTTTGCGATCGCGTGTTGAGGATGAGAGCTGAGACCTGGATATAGGACTTTCGTCACCGCCTCGTGTTTTTCAAGAAACAAGGCAATGGCGAGCGCATTCCTTAACACAAAAATATGAAGGTAAGATGGAAACAGCACTGCATTGCTCCAGCCAGGATAACAATAGCAAAGCCACAAAAATGCAGTAGAAAGCGCCTGCTTACCGACCCGCTGCCTCCATCCGCACATGCAACGTTTTGAGGCCACGATGGGCGAGGAAGCAATCAAATGGGGACGGGACGGCCCCTATGCCATTCTGAATAAATCGAAGTTGAGTGTAAATATCGTCATTGTTTGTGCACACCACACCCATAACGACATCACTGTGTCCGCCAATGTATTTTGTCACTGAATGAACGACAATGTCAGCTCCCAGACTCAACGGCGACTGAAAGTATGGAGAACAGAATGTGTTATCAACCGCCAAGAGACACCCGTGGTCTTTTGACACCCGTGCTACTTCGGCAATATCGGTTATCTTCAATGTAGGATTGGTGGGGCTCTCAACCCATAAAAGCTTGGAATTGGCTTGGAAGGGGATTTCGATCGCCGTATCGACAAAATCTACGTGGATGCCCATATTTGGGTGAACAACCCGTCTAAAATATCGCTGAGTCCCTCCGTAGACATCGTCAACACAAAGCATATGATCTCCATGCTTTAAGAGATGAACGACGGCACTTGTGGCAGCACTACCAGACGCGAATGCGACACAGTATTTGGCATCTTCCGCATCAGCGAGAGCTCGCTCGAAGGCACCACGGGTCGGATTTCCTTTGGTGGTGTATGTTTAGAAATCAAAATTAATACAGTACATGAGCGCTGCTTTGGCGGTATTTCAATATAGCAATGCCCAAAATGACGACAGCCTTACCAGTCCTCGAGTACTCATACCCAGCACCAAAGCTGTTTGGATCATCTTGAGCGGTAGGCTGTCCCGGGATTCTCTGCTGGAAAGTCGTTGCAAGGCTGATGGGAACAACCACAGCTCCTGTTGGGTTTTCGGTTCGAGGTTCCTCTGGGTTCCTTTTATCTCGAGAATGAAGATACTTGGTCCCCTGTCCATGATATGGATCTGATGCAAAGAATGAAAGCAAGAGAAAATTAAGAATGCAACGAAAAAATTGGTTTAACCCATTAAATATTAGTCAAACCCTTACCAGCTGCAGAAATGACGCTATCAAGTGTTTCGCCCATGATAAAAAGTGTTATGATAAAAATTATAATACAATAACGGGTTCTTTTGGCTTCACAAATCTTGACATTCGTGAGATCTAAACATCGTACAAAAGAACACAATCAAGCCATCAACAATCCATCCATCACGAAGCCAACAAAAGAAGTGATCATCAGATCATTGTTGACGTCTGTCGGATGCGAGGAGTCAAAAAGACGTTCTTCTTGTTCCAGTCGTGCGTTCTGAGATATTTAGACGCACAAAAGCTCGAAAAAAGGAACACCTACTCATCAATCGCGTTGTCGATCGATCGTGGACAAACACGGCACATGTACGCTACTAGCTAGCTAGCTAGCTAGCTAGCTATGTTACAGTAGTAATCTTGTACTACAGCTACAGGTTGGTAGCAACTGGTAGAACTGGTACTAGCTAGCTAGTACGTACAATACAATCATTTTTGTGATGACCGACCAATGCAACGAGCGTTCCAACAAGAAAGATTCGTCATTCTTTTTTTATTCAATGTGCAGGCAGGACGATTTCCCATTCAACACTACATGTATTTTCTCGGCCAAACGAACTACAGTATTTATCATTTAATAAAA
>Ga0163144_10013139_pt1 | contig 17314 bp, 18 predicted proteins | sample OliLak19BULKMAT1_FD_123175 | JGI IMG/M metagenome (GOLD analysis project Ga0163144, IMG submission 123175) | Freshwater microbial mat bacterial communities from Lake Vanda, McMurdo Dry Valleys, Antarctica - Oligotrophic Lake LV.19.BULKMAT1 | ecosystem: Environmental > Aquatic > Freshwater >...
AAGATACGAAGACACGAAGAACAAGAGGAAAAAGGGTCTGGTCTTGGTGTCTTTGAGTCTTCGTGCCTTTGTGTTTAGTCAGTCGAGTTAAACGTAATGAAACGTGGCGGCGACGATGACGTCGGGATGCAAGGTCTTATTCACGGGGCAGGTGAGCGCGGCATTTTCGAGAGCCGAGCGGTGTTCGGCGGGAACGCTCGCGGGGACTTTGATCTGCACGGTCAGCTTTCCGATGCGGCGGGCGGGCACGGTGACCATTTCCTTAGCAACGTGGGCGGAAGTACCCTTTATGTCCACATTGTGTCTTTGGGCGTAGATGCCCATCAAGGTGATCATGCAGGTACCGAGCGCCGCGCCGACGAGGTCGGTTGGGGAGAACGATTCGCCGCGTCCCTGGTTGTCTTTGGGCGCATCCGTGCTGATGACATTCTGGGAAGGCCCATGAGTCGCGCTGCAATGAAGGTCGCCTTCGTAAACAACGTCCATATCAACCATCTTCATTCTCCCTTTTTGGTTCAATTTATTGTACCCGCGACGGGTGAGGGAATCCATGACGAGGATATAGGAAATCAATAGAACAGTTCGACTCAGTATGTTCATTTCCGTTCAATGAGTTCGATGAATTGATGGAATCTAAACAGTCTTTGCGGCGGATTCGTGAAATCGCAATGGCTTCTCTCTTGCTCTCCAGATCATTGAACCCTTCATACAAAGGAGACTGGGATGAATTTTGTAGTTGCGATCGTTCAGCCGCAAAAGTTGGAGGCGGTGCGGCAGGCCTTATTGAGCACCGGAGTACAGGGCATCACGACCTCCGACGTGCAAGGCTATGGCCGGCAGAAAGGCCATACGGAAGTTTACCGAGGCCACGAGTACACGGTGAATTTCGTGCGCAAAGTCAAAATCGAAGTCGCCTGCGACGCGTCGATCGTCGAGAAGGTCGTTGAGGCTATTTCGAAGGCCGCGAAGACGGGTGACGGCAAGATCGGCGACGGCAAAATCTTTGTTCTGGACATCAAAGATGCCATTCGCATTCGCACCGGGGAACGCGGCACGGAAGCGTTGTAAGAGTGCCTGCGCGATTCGATTTAGTGCCGCGCAACTTTCCTTGCGCGGCACTTCATTTTCTTTGCGGCCCTTTAAGCGAATTGATCATTATCGACCACAATAAGTAAAAGTGGCCACTTTTGGACGACGTGTGCAGAAGTCTGAAAATTAGTCTAAAGCCATGGTTGAGATTGGTTTAAATGAAGGGATTTAAACTTAGCAAAACATTCAATGATGGCCTGAACTTTGCCATTTCTGACCCGTGTTCTAAATTTAACCAGAGACTCATTCGAGAGTCTTAAACATAAGGAGTTTTTTTAATGATGTCGATGCCGCGGGTTTCAGGCCTGTTGACACTACTTTTTAGTCTCAGCCTCAGTTCAGGACTATTTACATCGGCACGGTTACAAGCCGCTGACGCTCCCGCGCCGGCTCCCGCCGCCGCTGCCGCGGAGCCCAAGAAAGAAGAGGGGCCCAAAGCGCCGACAATCGAACAGCGCCTCGAAGATCTGGAAAAGTTGTCGAACTCGCTGGCTCCGGGTGGAGAGGGACGCTCGACCTTGACGTCGGCGGTGAACACGGGCGACAACGCCTGGCTGCTGGTCAGTTCCGCGCTGGTGCTGATGATGACCGCGCCGGGCCTGGCGCTTTTTTACGGCGGATTGGTGCGCCGGAAAAACGTGCTCTCGACGATCATGCACTCCGTCTTCTTGATGGGTCTGATGTCGATCCTCTGGGTTGTCTATGGATACAGCATGGCCTTCGGCGAAGGCAATGCTTTCTTCGGCAGCTTCACGCAATACTTCCTGCTGGAAGGAGTCGGCGCCGCTCCCAACACCGATTACGCAGCCACGGTTCCGCATCAGACGTTCATGCTTTTCCAGATGATGTTCGCGATCATTACGCCGGCGTTGATCAGCGGCGCCTATGCTGAACGCGTCAAATTCAGTTCGATGGTGGTGTTCACGATTCTCTGGGCCACGTTCGTTTACTTCCCGCTGGCTCACATGGTCTGGGGCAAGGGCGGCCTGTTCAACTGGTTCTACAACGCCAAGATTCCCGCTCTCGATTTCGCTGGCGGCACGGTCGTCCACATCAGCGCCGGCATCTCCGCTCTCGTCTTCGCGCTGGTTCTGGGAAAACGCAAAGGCTATCCGCAGGTTCCGATGATGCCGCACAGTCTCGTCCTGAGCGTTGTCGGTGCGGCCATGTTGTGGATGGGCTGGTTCGGATTCAATGCCGGTAGCGCTCTGGCCGCTGGAAGCCTGGCGAGCAGCGCGTTTGCCGCGACGCACTTCGCCGCCGCCGCCGCCGCGGTTGCGTGGTCCCTCATGGAATGGATTCAGCGCGGCAAGCCCAGCGCGCTGGGAACGATTTCAGGTCTGGTCGCAGGATTGGTCGCGGTCACTCCCGCCGCCGGATTCGTCACAGTTCCTTCGGCGCTGTTGATTGGTCTGATCGCCGGCGTGGTCTGCTACCTGGCGGTCACTAAGGTCAAGATCATGATGGGCTATGATGACAGCCTCGACGCCTTCGGTGTTCACGGCGTGGGTGGAACGCTCGGCGCGCTGCTCACCGGCCTGCTCGCCGATGGCAACGTGAACTCGGCCATCGTCGGAACCTACAAGCCCGACGGCACGAACGCGCAATCCCTTGTCGGCGGAATGGGTCAGTTCATGAACCAGGCCATGGCGGCGGGTGTGGCCATCCTCATCTCCATCGTCGCCACGTTCATCATCCTGAAAGTGATCGACGCGGTGATGGGTCTGCGCTGCAGCGAAGACGAAGAAATGATGGGCCTCGATGTGTCCATGCACGGCGAAGAAGGTTACGCCAACGATCACAGCGGCGGTTCGTTCTCCGGCGGACAGACCGCGACGGCTCACTCGATCCCCGCTCACGGCGTGGTGGTCTCCAAAGCTGTCTGAAGAAAAACCTCTGGTTAATCGAGATAAGAACCGGCGCCAAAAGGCGCCGGTTTTTTGTTTACCCGTGGTTCGGGTGCAACCCTCCCGGGGACAGGAGTGTCCCCGCCACCCTATTCGCCGTGCGGTGAAAACAGATCCCTGGTTTTATGGTTTAATTTTTTCCCTCGGATAAACTCACCGTCATGGGCAAAAAAATCATTGCGGATCTCCATTCCCACACGCTCGCGTCGGATGGCGAATGGTCGCCCGAGCAGGTTGTCAATGCTGCGGCTGACGCGGGTCTTGAAGCGCTCGCGGTCACGGATCACGACGGCATCGGCAGTGTGAATGCCGCGTCGAGCATCGGAAAAACGCGCGGCATCGAAATTATTCCGGGCAGCGAATTGACTGTCTACGAAGGCAGCACCGAGTTGCACGTGCTGGCGTTGTTCATCGATCCGTCGTCGCCCGCGTTCGCCGCACTTCTCGAGAAGATGCAGCAGCACCGCCGGCAGCGAGCGATGGCGATGGCCGTGAAACTGAGTGCGGCCGGATTTGCTCTGACTGAGAGCGATATTCTGGAAGCTTCAAAAGGCGCGGCGTCCATTGGCCGGCCGCATGTCGCGGCGGCGCTCGTGAAGCGCGGACACGCGCGCACGATCAACGCGGCAATCGTCAATTTTCTGGTGGATGGCAAGCCCGGCTACGTGGAGAAATTCAAACTCCGCGCCGAGGACGGATTTAACGCCGTGCACGCGTCCGGCGGAGTCGCGATTCTGGCGCACCCAGGCATTGCGCCGCACGACGAGTTGATTGCACCGCTTTTCCGGCGCGGCATGGATGGTGTCGAAGCAAACTACCCTTCGCACTCTCATGTGAACCGGCGGTTTTATAATGGACTGGCCAGCCGCTACGAGAAATTGATTTCCGGCGGCAGCGATTTCCACGGACCCGTGATCCGCCCCAATCGAATATTGGGCATGGACGGCGTGGACCGCCCGACGCTCGAAGCGCTTCGCCGCAAAGCGGGAAGTTACCAGCGGTCGTGAAGGTCTTGTCTCACGCAAAGCCGCAAAGGCGCTAAAGAACGGAAGGAATTATTCGTTGCGACTACAGTTCGTGGTCCGGGCGTCTCGCCCGGACAAAGAATCGCTTCGCTAGAATTGTCTGGGCGAGACGCCCAGACCACGAATTCAATTCCGTCATTCTACCCGCCGTTCCGTTGCCGTTCTTTGCGGCTTTGCGTGAGACTGCCGTTCGTTTTGTTTCCGTTGTGTCTTTGAGTCTTCCTGTCTTTGAGTTTAAAATGGAGCGGCAGACAAAACGGATCGGAGTGAACAGTGGCATTCGGTGATTTCTTCAAGCGGGCAAAAGAGACGGTCGTGGGACTGGCGAAAAAAGCCAGCAACACGCTCGCCATGGGCGTTCAGAAGACGGCCAAGGCGTTCCGCAGCGGTCTGGATTTCCTCAAAGGCCACCGCATGGACGAGGAGAACGCGGATCGCCTCCGCGACGTTCTCATCCAGGCCGATGTCTCGCCGGCCATGGCCGATGAGCTTGTCGAAAAGGCGCGCGAAGCCTTTAAAGACCACGTCATCGAAAGCACCGATGAAGTTCTCACTTTCCTTAAAAAGTCGATCAAGGAAGATTTTCGTCCGCAGGAAAGCGCGCCGAAGTGGGCGCCGGTCGGAGAGACAACAGTCATCCTGGTCGTCGGCGTGAATGGGTCGGGAAAAACGACCTCGATCGCCAAGCTGGCGCACCGCTTCAAGAGCGAAGGCAAGAGCGTGCTGCTGGCGCCGGCAGATACGTTCCGCGCCGCCGCCGTGTCGCAGCTCATTACATGGGCCGAGCGCATCGGGGTGGAGTACGTTCCCGCCAATCAGGGGCAGGACCCGGCATCGGTGGCATTCCAGGCGGTTGAGAAGGCCATCGCCAAGAAATTCGATGTCGTCATCGTCGATACGGCGGGCCGTCTCGACAACAAAAAGAACCTGATGGACGAGCTCGAAAAAATCACGCGCGTCATCAAGAAAAAACTTCCCGGCGCGCCGCACGAAACGCTGCTCGTGATGGACGGCAACACCGGCCAGACCGCGGTGCGGCAGGCCAAGAATTTCGAAAACACGGCGGGCGTGACCGGCTTGATCATTACAAAGCTGGACGGAACCGCTCGCGGCGGCGCCGTGATTTCCATGCGCACGGAAGTGGATCTGCCCGTGAAATGGATCGGCCTCGGTGAAAAAATGACAGATCTCGAGGCGTTCGACGCGGACCTCTTCGTGGACGAAATTTTCAAGACCGAGTAACGGTCATTTTTTAACTTTCGACACAAAGGAACGAAGACTCAAAGACACTAAGTTCTTTGTTTTCTCTCCTTTGTGTCTTTGTGTTGAGAGTTTCTTTATGGCATCGCACGAAAACCACATGGACGAAGCGCTTGCCTTGGCGGCGCGCGGACGCGGCTGGGTGAGTCCGAATCCCATGGTTGGCGCGCTTGTGGTGAAAGACGGAATCGTTGTCGGACGAGGCTGGCATCAGACTTACGGCGGCCCGCATGCGGAAGTGTTCGCGCTTAACGAGGCCGGCGAACGCGCGCGCGGAGCCACGCTTTACGCCACGCTTGAACCGTGCAATCACACCGGAAAAACACCGCCCTGCGCGCGCGCCGTGATCGCGTCCGGAATTTCGCGCGTGGTGCTGGGTGCGCGTGAAACCCATCCGCTTGCCAGCGGCGGCATCGCCACGCTCGCGGCGGCCGGCATCGACGTCATCAGCGGCATACGTGAACCGGAATGCCGCGCGCTGAACGCGGCCTTTTTCAAACATATTAAAACGCGGCTTCCCTTCGTTTCACTGAAATGGGCCATGAGCGCCGATGGCCGGATCGCCACACGCACCGATTCGTCACAGTGGATTACCGGACCCCCGGCGCGCGATGCCGCGCACCGTCTGCGTGCTGAACACGACGCGGTACTGGTCGGCATCAATACGCTGATAGCGGACGGCGCGAGACTCACGTGCCGCGCGGCTTCGGGCGCGGCGCCTGTGCGCCAACCGCGCCGCATTATTCTGGACAGTCTCGCGCGCACGCCGCTGGATGCGCCGCTGTGGTCCGAGCCGGAGGGCGGCGCGATCCTGATCATTGCGGGTTGCGAAGCGCCGGCTGATCGAGTGGATGCGCTGAAGGCGAAAGGCGCGGAGGTAGTCATCGTAGCTGATGCAACGCCGCGCCCATCCATCGCGAAAGTTCTTGGAGCGCTGGGCGAGCGGCGGATTCAATCCGTTCTGGTTGAAGGCGGCAGCACGATCCTTGGCGCATTCGTCGACGAAGGGCTGGTTGACCACGTGATTGTTTTCCTGGCGCCAAAGCTGATCGGCGGCAAGGAGGCACGGCCGGCGGTGGGAGGCCTTGGAATCGCGCACATCAATGAGGCGCTGCAGCTTCACACGACGACGCTGCGACTGGCAGGCTCGGATATTATTTTTACAGGACGAATGGGCGCATGGGATTGGTAACCGCGGGCATGCTTGCATTTCCGCGACGCACCTCGTAGCGTAATTGCTTCTACACACAATGGAGGCAGGCATGGCAAGGACAAAACCCGACGATCCGTTCGCAGTGAAGCCCAACAACAAGATGCCTTACATTGCCGGCGGGATGATTATGTTTGCGATGCTGTGGTTTGTTTACGAGGCCAATCCCGGCGGTGTTGTTCGCTCCGAGACGACGGATGAAAAGAAAGAGCGCGAGGACAATGAGAAGGACGCGGCTCTCGACAAGGCACGGCAACTCAAGAAAAAGAAGAAGTAATCCGCAGTTTGCGTCGTACCCAAGGAGTTTCGGCCGATGGCTAAACACAAAAAATCAGCAAAGCCCAGCCCGAAAAAAGCGCCGGCAGATGCCGATCCGTTCGCGGGAAATGTTCCGGACGCCGAGCCGGAGACTGCCAGCGCTGCCGATGCCGCCGCCACCAAGGGGCCTTCAAACTTTTTCAAGTCCATCGGCGAAGGTCTGAAGGCCGCAGGCCAGACAGCGGAGAAATACGCGCGCCTGGGAGTCAGCGCCGCGGAACTGGAAAAGCTGCGCGTTGAACTTCGACTGGCGCACGCGCGCCTGGGCGAAGCCATCATCAAGTGCTGGGACGCGGCACCGGATATTGGCGTGGCGCCCGACGATCCGGCCATCAAGGACTCCGTGAAAGCGGTCAAAGATTTTCGCCGCCGCATTCGCGAAGTTGAAATCAAAATGAAGACGATTAAATCGAAGTGAACGGCGGGCCTCAGTCGCTTTTTAAAGCGGCGCTCAATAGTGATCGAGCAGGCGTGTTTCCAGAAGAATTTCCAGCTCTGGCAAGACCTGTTCCATGGAGGTCGCCTTCGGCAATTCCGCCGGAGGCACCGCGGGTGTGCGCAGCTTCGACAGCAGCTTGATGATTCCGCTATCCATTCTCGCCACGCCCGGCGTTTCGGAGCGGCGCCTCAGGCCCATCAGGCGCTGGTAATACTTGGTGAATGCGATGCGGTCTTTGCCCGTCAGGAACATGTACGGACTCTTCACGATATCGCGCAGTATTCGCGCATACGAAACGACGTCATCGTAGTACGAAGGGGTATACGCCGCGAAAGCCAACGTCTGTTCCGGCGTGGCCATCTGCTGGTTGGATTTAGCCAGAGCGCTCAAATGCGCAAGGCGCCGCTGATGATGCATGTAGCGGTATGTCCCATTGTACCAGTAACTGTTGTTGTGTTCGTGCCGCAGCCAGTTGCGTCCCCACGAGGGATGCTGCCAGAGCGCCTGGCCCAGGTCGAAGACGATGGGCGTCTGAGGCGAACCGGCGGGCAGGTAAATATTGGCCGGCTTCAAATCGTGATGCACGATTCCCTGCCGGTGCGCGTACAGCAGCGATTTGCAGAGTCGGCGAATCATCTCCATTACTTCGGTGCGCAGCACGCGCGGTCCGCAATACAAACGCTCGTAGAGAGTCGATCCGGGAATGTCGGATTCCATCAGATCGAAGGGGCGCATGCCGATCGACAGACTTCCATCCGACAAGACGTAAATCCACAACAACGTCGGCCAGTCCGCGCGCTCGCGCTCGCCCATGGCGCCACGCGTGAGAATGCGATTCATGTGAAGCATGTGCGCGACCTCGCGCAACGCACCCGCCGCCGATTCAGGACGTTCCACTTTGACGACGTGGCCGCGCGTGAAATAGACCACGCCTTCCCCGCCCCGGCCCAGTTCGGTCAGGCCCTTCTCGTCGATGAACTGCTGGTAATCCTGTTCGTGAATCAGCACGTTTTCAGTGATGCCCAGTTGCCGCAGGTAGCGCCGGATGAATTCGGGCGTGACGCGGATGAGCGCGGCATTCGATTGAGGAATAGAAGTGGATGTCGGCCAGCTTTGCGTGGCGCGTATGCCATTTTTTAAGATTCGCGATGTCGGCCGCTCGGGTTTCATCTCGATACTTTCAATAGCACGGCAATATCAAATTCTGTCGAGGTTGATTTTCATCCAATTGACGCGAATGGCAAGCACGATCGGTACTTCCTTCTTGAGTTCATTCCGGTGATCGACGGATGGACTAAAAACGAGCCCACTTGCTCGAAGGTGCAACGTCCGATATTATCAATGGTGCTGAAAACCCTTCCGTCGGTCACGCCGGGCAATAATGGTGAATTCATCGCCCTTTTTTGCCGATAACCAAGCAGAACCGGCTGGCATGAACGTGTGGCAAACGGGAGGTTTGGACCGTGGAAACCAGTTCCAGTGACGTTGCATTGGATTTGAAAACCGGGTCGTCGGCCATCGCGCCGGATGCCCCGGACACTGCGGGCGTGACAGAACAAAAAGGAGTCGTCCCTGCTATGGCTGTTAAGCCGAACAACGCAGCACTCGATCGCGCCAAGAACTCCCCGCCCGACGCCGCCAGCGACAGCAATGGCAAAATAAAGTCCGCCCCGGAAGCCGCTCGGCGCAGCTACAAGGGCGCTACAGCCCATGAAATGGGCGCCCGCCAGCAGGATATTTCCGTCGCCGAATTCTTCCAGAAAAACCGCCACATGCTGGGCTTCGACAACAAGCGCAAGGCGTTGCTGACGACCGTCAAGGAGGCCGTTGACAACAGTCTCGACGCCTGCGAAGAAGCGGGCATTCTCCCGTCCATCGATGTCAAAATCACCGTCGCACCCAATGGGGATGGTGCGATGCCGGCGACGCCCGCTCAAGCCGAGCGCTTCATCATCACGGTGGCCGACAACGGACCAGGCATCATCAAGAAGAATGTCGGCAAAGTTTTCGCCAAGCTGCTCTATGGATCAAAATTCCATCGGCTGCGCATGAGCCGCGGACAGCAGGGCATCGGCATCTCCGCCGCCGGCATGTACGGGCAGCTCACCACGGGCAAGCCCACGTGTGTGCTCAGCAAGATCAAGGGCGAGAACGCGATTCACAGTTTTGAGATCAGCATCGATACGAAACGCAATGAGCCCGTGGAGCACGAGGCGTGCGAGTATCAGTGGAACGCGGAGAGCGGCACGGGCACGAGCACGTCTCGCGGCGTGAAGCCGATTGCGTGGCGGAACGAAAGCGGAACGTCGGTGGCGATCGAACTCACCGGCGAATACCGCAAAGGCAAGCAGTCGGTCGACGAGTACCTGGAGCTCACCAGTGTCGCCAATCCGCACGCGCAGTTCACGTACACGTCGCCGGACGGCGACAAGCGCCTGTTCGCGCGCGGCGTCGATTTTCTGCCGGAGCCGCCAAGAGAGATCAAGCCGCATCCGCACGGCATCGAACTGGGGATGCTTCTGAAAATGCTGCAGGATACCAGCAGCCATTGGCTCAGCGGATTTCTGGCCAGTGATTTCTGCCGGGTCTCAACACACGCCGCGGAAGTATTGTGCAAAGCGGCGGGACTTTCGCCACGTGCCAGGCCGCGCGACATCGTCGGTCAGGATGCCGAGAAGCTGTTCAAGGCATTGCAGACCGGCAAGCTGATGGCGCCGCCGACGGATTGTATTTCGCCCATCGGCATCGAGGCGATCAAGGCAGGGTTATTGAAAAGCATCAAGGCCGATTTCTACTATGCGGTGACACGGCCGCCCAAGGTGTACCGCGGAAACCCGTTCGTAATCGAGGCCGGCATTGCCTATGGAAAAGGCGACGGCGCGACGGCGAAGGAGCCGGCGGAACTGGCCGCGGAGGAACTGGTCCGCGCTGAACGCGGCGAAATCGAAGCCAAGGCCGAAGGCGAGGACGACGACGACGACGTCCAGCTCGCGGAGATCATCCGCTTCGCCAATCGCGTGCCGCTGCAGTACCAGGCGACGGCGTGCGCGGCGTACAAATCCGTGCTGAAAACATCGTGGAAGAGCTACGGCATTTCACAGAGCCGCGGTGCGCCGCCACAGGGTCCGATGACGATCTTCGTTCATATCGCCTCGGTGTGGGTGCCGTTCACAAATCAGGCGAAGGAAGCCATCGCCGAGTACGACGAGATCATGGAAGAGATCAAGCGCGCGGTGCAAGACTGCGGGCGCAAGCTGGGCATCTGGATTCGCAAGCGCCAGTCCGCGCAGAACGAACTGGATCGCCGCAGCAAATTTCAGCGTTACATCGAGGAAGTGGCGGAGAGCTGCAAGCGCATCAAAGGCGGAAAGCTGGATGCTGAAAAACTGAAGAAGCAGCTTCAGAAAATAGCGGAAGAAATCACGGGCGGCGAGGAGACGGACCGCATCCTCAACAAGAACAAGGAAGAGGATATGTCCGACGTGATCATTCGCACGGCGGATGGCGGGATCCAGGGCAATGTATCGCCGTTGGCGCTGCAGGCTGCGGGCATCAACGCGCGGCAGACTGTTGTCCCGGCGGAGACCGGGGAGCTGATTGCGGGCGCGACGGCGAAGACGTTAAAGGTCGGACGGGTGGCGGAAAAAGGGATCGGCAAAAAAGCGAAAACGGGACAGAAATCCGCGGCCAAGATGAAGAACGAGCCCACCCTTTTCAATGATGAAGCGAATGGCCCGAAATCTGGAAAGAAGAAGAAATAACCTTCGCGTCCCACGTGATACGAATTCCGTCGCCGAATCCAGGAGAATTGATATGGCCGCAAAGAAAATCATCGCTGCCAAACGCCGCAGCGCCAAGGACGTTTCGGGCCTGCTTGAAAGTCTCGCGGACACCGTGATCCAGTCGGCAAAGTCGGGGGAGGAACCGAGGTTCGATATTCCGGTGCGCTCGCTCTCGAACGTGGACTTCAACAAGAAGAGCCGCATTCTCGAGATGGGCAAAGCTAAAACCGCGCGGCAATTTTTTAATCTGAGCATGGCGAAGAAGTTCATGCAGACCATGATCGTGGCCGATGCGCTGACCGAGTTGCAGCGCCAGGACAATCTGTCGACCAGCCTGCGAGAAATCTATTACCGCACCAAGCACACCATCAAGGGCAGCAGCGAGAATACGTTCGACGATCAGAACGAATCCGATCCGTGCATCGAGGATCTGGAAGTCACGCTGGCGCTGCTGCGCGAGGAACTTCACGTCCGCGCTGCCGAGGCGGGCTCCATCGTGGGGCCGATTACGATCGTCGAAGGCGGCGACACGATCGATTGCACGCGGCAGGGCAAAGCCGGAAAAACGGTTCCGTCTATCGTGGAACCCGGCGAACTGGACATCAAGAAATGCGACGCTGATTTCGTGCTGCTCATCGAAAAAGGCACCCAGTTCAATCGCCTCTCGGAAGACAAATTCTGGAAGAAGCACAACTGCATTCTGCTGACGGGCAATGGCCAGCCGCCGCGCGGCGTGCGCCGTCTGGCACGGCGCCTGCATGAAGAATGGGATCTTCCCGTCCTGGTGCTCGTCGACAATGATCCGTGGGGTTATTACATCTACTCCGTGATAAAACAGGGCTCGATCAATCTGGCTTTTGAAAGCCAGCGCATGGCGATTCCGAACTGCAAGTTTGTCGGGCTGAGCAGCCGTGATCCCGAAACGTACGGACTGCCGAGGAATGTCGGGATCAAGCTGAACGAGAAAGACGTGTCGCGCGCGAAGGAAATCATGGCCTATAAATGGTTTCAGAAAAAGCAGTGGCAGGAAGAGATCACGTTCATGATCAAGTCCGGCCTGAAGTACGAACTCGATTCGCTCGCCAACAAAGATTTCCGCTTCCTGACGACGGACTACCTGCCGAAGAAACTGAAGGAGCGGGATTGGCTGGACTGAACGAAGATCGCTGAGGCTTGCATTGATTGCGCCAAGACTTTTTCGTAGATCACGGTTTTCGAAGGTATATACTGTTCGTTGAAAGGGCGAAATAATGGAAGAAAGGTCGCGTAAAAAGTTACTTAAACTCAGCACCAACGAAAAGATTGAGTTTATTGGCGATCTGTGGGGTTCCATTGAGGCCGAGATCGCGTTGAGTCGAGAGCAACACGTGGAACTCGATCAGCGCTTAAAGGAATACCGTGCCGGAAATGTAAAATGGGTTTCGGCAGATCAGGCAGAGAAAGAGATACGTAAACGGAAATGATCGAACTCGTTACGTACCACCCATCCGCAATTACTGAATACAGAAATGCTTTTTGGTGGTACGAAGATATTAGGCCCGGTCTGGGTGAAAAGTTTTCGATTAGCGTCAAAGAAGCAATTGAAAATTTTCAACATTCCCCGCTAAGCAGCCCTACGCTACAGGATGAGGCGCGATGCACGCGAGTACATAAGTATCCATACAACAATTTTGTTCCGGACGTTGACGCCATTCGTATTCTCGCCGTATTTCACGACAAACGCGACCCTCGAGAATGGCAAGCACGAATTCTCAAACGTGGCTAACATCCCGAACGATTTTGGATTTTGCCTTGGCGGCCTGGACCTTGTTCCGGGCGTTTTCTTTGAGAAGGAAGTATGGACGCTGCTCGCCGCTGCGTTAATATTGATAAGATGGAGGTTTAAGTATGACAGTTAAAGCGCTACTCAAAGAAGCAGAGAAAATGAATGTCGACGATCGGACGCTGCTGGCGCATAGGATCTGGAACAGCGTAGAAAAAGAGTGCGAAGACACGCCTCTAACGGAAGAAGTGAAGGCAGAACTGAGTCGGCGATTGGAGTCTCACAAAAATAACTCGGCACAGGCATTGACGGCGGAAGAAGTAATTCTCGATCTTGAAAATTTATATCCGGTAAAGCTCACCGCAGGTCATAAGCGCGTGCTCTCCGACCGCATCAAAGAAGTTGATTTGCATCCGGAACGAGCCGTCACTCGCGCTCAAGCTCGAAAAATGCTGCGGATCAAAAAGTGAAGTACGAAGTTGTCATCATGCCGCGCGCCGTCGCAGATGTCGCGCTCGCGAGCGCATGGTATGAACTTCAGTCCCCCAACTTGGGCGAAAAATTTAAGCTTGCGTTCGACGAAGTTCTCGATCGGATTGACATATTCCCTCTTGCCCATCGATAATTGTTTAAGGGTGCGCGGCGCATTTTAATATCACCTTTTAAATATCACGTCTATTGCCTAATTCGCGGTAAAAAAATAGTCGTGGTGACCGTTCTGCATGCTTACCGTGATCCTTACCTCTGGAGTAAACGGTTCGGGAATCTTTAGCCTCCGTACGCCTTTCCCAACGCCGCCGGTGCCGGGCGGTTTCCGAACTTTATGCAGAGGGCCACGAGTGTCAGCGAGTAGGGTAGCATTTCCACCAGTTCGGTTGGCACGTTGAGCGAGGGGAAGGCGTCGCGGGCGTAAAAGGCGGCTCCGAAAAACAGGCACGCGCCCGCGGTACCGAACGAGGTGTAGCGGCCCAGCACCACCGCGGAGATGGCCACGAAGCCGCGGCCTCGCGTGCAGCCGTCGGCGAAACTGGCGGTTTGAGAAATCGTCAGAAATGCTCCGCCCAGTCCGGCTAACAGTCCGGCCGCAATGCAGGCCTTCCAGCGGCACGCCAGGACCGCGACGCCGCTCGCTTCGGCCGCCGCGGGATTTTCGCCGACGGCACGAAGCTCCATGCCACGCTCGCTGTATTCCAGATAAAAATAAAGGGCCGGAATCAGCAGCAGTGCGAACCACGTCAACGCTGTTTGTGAAAAAAGGATCGGGCCGAGCAGCGGCAGAGTCGCGAGCGACTCCGCCATTGGCTGAAAGGTCGCGGATTGCGGAGCCACTTGCGGGCTGGCGTTGCGCACGATCTGGTTACCCGTGCCCGTGATGCCGAGCGCCAGAAGATTCAGCGCCATGCCTGTCACAATCTGGTCGGCTCTAAAACGCAGCGCGAACGTGGCGAACACAAGCATCAGCGCCACGCCGCCGGCCATTCCCGCAGCGGCACCGATCCACGGGCAGCCGCTGGCCCAACCAGCCACGAAACCGAAGAAGGCGCCGCAGAGCATCACGCCTTCGGCGCCGATGTTGATGACGCCGGCGCGCTCGAGAATGAGTTCGCCCAGCGCCACGAGCAGCAGCGGCGTGGAAATCCGGATGATGGCTTCGAGTCCTGCATCCATCAGGCTGCCGCCTTTGACGCGCCGGCTTCAAGGCTGGATTTCTCGAAGACGTGTACGCCGCGAATCAGGATCGCGAGAATAATCAGGCCCTCAATGAGATGCACGACCCAGTAGGACACGCCCGCGCTGCCCTGCATGGATTTTGCGCCGACATCAAGCCCCGCGAAAATCACCGCGACGGGCAACACGCGCAAGGGTTTCAAATCTGCAACCAAGGCGACCGCGATGGCCATGAATCCGTAGTCCGGATACGTCGGCGTGTTGCTGAGGTGCCACAGGCCGAGCACGCCGAGCGCGCCGGCAAAACCTGCGAGCGCCCCGGCGATGGCAAACGAAGCCAGCTGAATCCGGTCAACGGCCATGCCGCACGTTTGGGCGGCTTTTGCGTTTGATCCCACGGCGCGCAAGGCGAATCCTGCCGGCGTGTGCACGAGAAAAACATGCGCGGCGAGGGTGGCAATTACACCGAGCAGAAGAATGGGATGAAAGCGGGTTTCCCAGCCGCTCAGCCGAAGTGCTTCGGCCATATAATCGCTTTTGTGTTCGCTGCCCGGACCCTGCAGCAACCGCGGCGTGCTTAAGAAATAACGGACCAGTTCAAAGGCGATAAAATTCAGCATCAGCGTTGAGATGACTTCCGGAACCGCACGCCATTGCCGCAGCCATCCGGCAATCAACGACCACAACGCGCCGACGGCCGCTCCGGCCACCAGCACGAAGGCGACGCCAAGAACGGGAACGCTTCCGATCGTGGCACCCGCGGCGCCGGTTCCAATCGCAGCGGCGAGCGCGGCACCGGCGCGGGATTGTCCTTCGGCGCCGATGTTGAGCGTTCCCGCGCGAAAGCTGATCAGAATTCCGAGTGCGTAGAATGTCAGGATCACGGCGCGCGACGCGGTTGCAGCGAGGCCGTGCGACGTTCCGAAAGCCCCGCGCCAGAGCGCGTCGAGAGCGCCGCGCGGATCCTGCCCGCTGAGTTGCACAATCAATGCCAGAATCACGAGCGTGCCGAGTCCCAGCAGCAGCAGCCAGAGCATGTCTCGAAAAAGCGTCGATGAAGGCGAGGTCTGCATTGGCGTTCTAGAGTGCTCCCACCATCGCGCGGCCCACGACCGATTTTTCCATGCCGCGAGAACCGAGGATCGAAAGCCTGCCGCGGTAGAGAACGGCGATACGATCGGAGAGCGCCAGTACTTCGTCCAAGTCCGACGAGATCAGCAGCACACCCGCGTGAGTGTCGCGCGCGGCGCTCAATAAACGGGAATGAACCTCAGCCGCGGCGCCAACGTCCAGACCGCGCGTGGGGTTGAATGCGACAATCACTTTGGGCTGGGTGTGAAGTTCGCGCGCGATCACCACTTTCTGCTGATTCCCGCCGCTCAGTGCGTGTGCGGGCAACTCCTGCTGTGGCGGATGGACGGAAAAGGCGTGAAGCAATTCGCCAGACCGCTTGCGCATCGCGGCGTGATCGAGAAACGCAAATCCGAATGCGCGCGTCAGGGCCGGCGAGCGCAGGTAGAGATTCTCCGTCAGCGACATGTCCAGCACGAGTCCCTCGAGATGCCGGTCGCCCGGAATGAAGGCCAGTCCTGCCCGGCTGCGCTCCCGCACCGAACACTCCTTTAGCGACGTTGTGCCCAGAAGAAGCGTGGCGGACAAAGGCAGTGGCGGGTGCGCTGTTCCTGCAAGAATTGCGGCGAGTTCCCGCTGACCGTTTCCTTCCACGCCCGCCACGCCGACGATTTCGCCGCTCTTGATCTCGAGGTCTTCCACATCCAGACGGCCTGGAAATTTGACGCCGGAAATTGAAAGTGCGGAAGGTGTCGCGGCGCTGGGCGGAGCACCTGGAAAAATGCGCGGCACATGTCGGCCGATCATTTTTTCAGCAAGGTCAGCGGGCGTCACGCCGCGCAGAGATCCTGCAAAAACGGAACGCCCCTCGCGAAGGACGGTGACGTCGCTTGCGAGCGAAAACACTTCATCCAGTTTATGTGTGACGATGACGATTGTACGGCCCGAATCGCGCAACGAGCGCAACGTGTTGAACAGGGATTCCACCTCGGGCGGCGCCAACACGGCAGTGGGCTCATCAAGCAGCAGGATCTTTGCTCCGCGGCTAAGCGCTTTGAGAATTTCGACGCGCTGCCGCATTCCAACGGGCAGATCGTGAACGCGCGCCTTGGGATCGACGTTCAACCCGCTCTCCTCGGCGAGCCGGGCCGCGTCGGCTTCGCTTTTTTTACGGTCAAAACGCCATCCAAGCGAGCTGGTGCGATGCCCCAGTGCGATGTTTTCTGCGACGGTCATCGCATCGGCGAGAAGAAAATGCTGATGCACAATTCCAAGTCCGGCGTTGGCAGCGTCCCGCGCCGAAGCGAAGCGAACCGTTTCTCCAAACAGATCGATCGCGCCGCCATCGGGTTTTATCATTCCTGAAACGATGTTGATCAGAGTGGATTTTCCCGCGCCATTCTCACCGACCAGAGCGTGAACGGTCCCACTCCCCACGCACAACTGTGCGTCACAAAGTGCTGCGATAAACCCGAAGCGTTTCGAGATGGAAACGCAGCGCAGAGCCGGGCAATTTGAAATTTCCGGCGGGGCAGGCATGACTTTTACTTTCATGGCGCCTATGACGCACGCGGCTATTTTCACGGTGACAAATTCTAACCCGATGACGCGCTCTGAATTCTCCGAATGGCAAGACGGGAGTAAAGGAAATATCGCTATTTTGTCTTTAATGAAAAATCGGCTGACTCTTCCTTAATCCTGAATCACGAAGTCATTAAGCAGGCTCGACTTAACAAATCTCCATTCGTGGCACTGATCTTGCTTTTAGGGCTGCATCACCAGA